>Ga0153954_1000007_pt1 | contig 296034 bp, 249 predicted proteins | sample TSFL038MetaG_FD_102277 | JGI IMG/M metagenome (GOLD analysis project Ga0153954, IMG submission 102277) | Attine ant fungus gardens microbial communities from Florida, USA - TSFL038 MetaG | ecosystem: Host-associated > Fungi > Mycelium > Unclassified | place: USA: Florida, Wekiwa Springs State...
CCAGACGGCGACCTGCCAGACGGGCCTGACGATCGAAGCGCCGGTAGCGGTAACGCCGAAGACGCAGACTCTCTGCTCGATCACCTTCACGAAGGACACGAAGCGTCCGACGCGCGTGGACAACGAAGCGAAGGCCTGCCTTGACCAGGTGGCGCTGAGCTTGCAGAACCAGAGCGACGCGAAGGCCGTGGTTGTGGGTGAAGAGACGGCTGCCGAGAAGGAACCAAAGCATCATGGCAAGCACGCCAAGATGGAAGCGGACTATGCGGCGCAGCGCGCAGTGAACACGAAGCAATACCTTGTGGAAGAAAAGGGGATTGACGCTTCGCGTATCTCTGTGGCAACGGGCACTTCGGACTCGCAGACGGTGGAGAACTACCTTGTTCCCTCGGGTGCGAACTTCTCCGGCGACGTCTCGGGTACCACGCCTGTGGATGAGTCGATGGTGAAGCCGGTCAAGCGCGTTCCGCTGGGCGTCAGGGCGGTCCATCACAAGAAGAAGAAGTAAACCGCAGAATAAGCGATAATCCGCGAGGCTGACCTGCATGGTCAGCCTCGCGGCGTTTGGAGGCGTTTCTCGGGGTACGTCCAGGCAATTCAAGAAGCCAAATTTATAGGCTCAACTTGGAATTTTGCGGCGACCAACGGGAGCCCCACCCATGCTGCGTGGCGCGTGAAACGCGCAGTGGCTCCATGCAATGGTTGTATCATCAAGCTATGCAGGCGGAAATCCACTCGTCGAACAAACAGCACTCTTTCCATACCTACGACTCTAAGCTTGAACCGATTGCCGCGAAGGTCTTTGCCGGCGAGCGGCTGGGTTTTGAGGATGGCATTGCGCTCTACGGCACCAGGGATGTGCTGGCTGTGGGGTGGCTGGCGAATTACGTGCGCGAGAAGCTGCACGGCGACGTGACGTACTTCAACGTGAACCGCCATATCAATCCCACGAATGTCTGCGTGGCGGCCTGCAAGCTGTGTGCCTTTGGTCGCAAGAAGGACGATCCGGCGGGCTACACGATGGCTCTCGAAGAGGCGTGGCAGACGGCTGCCTCGGGCTACTCGGAAGCGGTTACGGAATTTCACATTGTCGGCGGCCTGCATCCGGATCTTCCATTTGAGTACTTCCTTGACCTGGTGAAGGGGCTCAAGGAGCGCTTTCCGAAGGTGCACATCAAGGCTTTCACCATGGTGGAGATTGCCTTCTTTGCGCGTCGCGCCAAGCTCACGATTGAGGAGACGCTCAGGAAGCTGCGCGAGGCTGGAGTCGATTCCATGCCAGGTGGCGGCGCGGAGATTTTTGCTCCGCGTGTGCGCTCGATTATCTGCGATCACAAGATTGACGGCGCGGAATGGCTGGAGACTGCGCGGCTTGCGCATAAGCTCGGTTTCAAGTCGAATGCAACGATGCTCTACGGGCATATCGAAAATGATGAAGACCGCGTGGATCATCTGCTGAAGCTGCGTGAAGTGCAGGATGAAACGAAGGGCTTCCAGACATTCATTCCGCTGGCATTCCATCCGGAGAACACGCCGCTCGATCACCTGCCGGTGACGACGGGCCTGACGGACATTCGCCAGATTGCGGTGGGCCGTTTGCTGCTGGATAATTTTGCGCACATCAAGGCCTACTGGCAGATGCTGACGCCGAAGATTGCGCAGATTGCGCTGCGCTTTGGCGCCGATGATCTCGACGGCACCGTGATTGAAGAGAAGATTTATCACGATGCCGGAGCGACGACTCCGCAGGGTATGACGCGCAAGGAGCTGACCCGTCTGATTACCGAAGCGGGCCGCATGCCGGTGGAGCGCGATACGCTTTATCATTCCGTGACGCGCACGGAAGACAGCTTTGTAGTGGCGGTTTAATCGAACAGGAAGAGAGGACGCACGATGAACTTCGGGCCAGCCGCACTGATTGGTTTAGCCTGCGGGTTCTTCTGGGGCATCGGCTGCTCGTTGGCGATTCTCTACTCCATTTATCTCGGCGGATATCGCAGGGGCATTGAGGATTCAATGGCCGAAGTGAAGCCGGAGCGCTACAGGCGTGCGCTCCATAAGATTGAGCTGAACCGCGAAAAAGCCAGCCGCCAATAGCTACGGCTGCCGCACCACCTCGCCGCCCTTCATTACAAAGCGAACCTTCTCCATAACCTTGATATCATCAAGCGGATTGCCGTCTACGGCGATGACATCAGCAAGGTAGCCGGGCTTCAGCTGGCCAATCTGGTTTTCCCAATCGAGCAGCTTGGCACCGTTCATCATGTCGGCCTGCAGAACGGCCAACGGTTTCATGCCATATTCCACCATCAGCTCCAACTCGCGTACCTGCGTGCCGTGTGGAAACGGCCCCACATCCGAGCCGACAGCGAAGGGCACGCCAGCCGCAAGCTGCTTCTTGAATTGCTCTGCGTGATAGCTCAGCAGCCAGTGCTCTCTGCGCGCGCCTTCCTCGCTCGCCGCATGGGCGGCAAAGTACTCCTGAATTGCAAAGGTGGGTACGGCGTAAATCTGTTTCTCTTTCATCAGCCGCATTGTCTCTTCGCTCAACTGGTCCGCATGGTCAATCGAGGCTACGCCTGCTTTTGCCGCGTACAGTGCGCCTGGTTCGCCTTCGCAATGCACGCCAACCCGCGTGCCCATCCGCGCCGTCTCTGCCACTGCGGCCTCTAACTCAGCTTGTGTGTACTGGTAGTTCGAGTGGAAGTCACCATGCTGCAAACTGTCCTCGCCGGTTTCGTAAATCTTGATGAAGTCCGCGCCTTCTTTCAGCTGCCGGCGAATGGTCGTGACAAGCTCCGCAGCATTGTTCGCATAATCCGCGTTTGATGAGATATGTTCCGCTGGATTGAAGTGGATGGCGTCCTCATGCCCTCCCAGCACGCTGATGGCGTTGCCGCTGATGCGCATCCGCGGCCCGGGAATCAGCCCCTTGTCGATTGCATTGCGCACCGCAGTGTCGGCAGAGCCTGCGCCTTCCGTGCCCATGTCGCGTTCAGCAGTGAAGCCTGCGAGCAGGTCGGCTTTTGCTGCCTTCTCCGCAAGAATCACGCGCCACGGCACGGACTCTTCGACGGTCTGCAGGTCCTCCGCGCCGGGATGCAGAAAGAGATGGACATGCGCATCAATCATGCCGGGCATCAGCGTTGTGTCGCCGAGATCAATGATCCTGGCTCCGACAGGATGGTCGACCGAGGAACCAACAGCGCGAATATGTTCCCCGTCTACCAGCACTTCGCCGGGTGTGAGCACCTTGCCAGTCTCCACTTCCAGCAGCCGCGCCGCATGGAGAACAATAGGCGACGACTGAACTCGCGTGGATTCTTGTGCAAGCAAAGTTGCGGGAACGAATGTAAGACCAAGGCCAAGCGAGAGCAAAGTAATACTGGGATGAGATGCGCGGAACGGCAGAGGTTTCAGCATGAATACCAATATGCAGGGGCAGCGGCGAATTGTCGATGGGAAATTGCATTCGTCTGGGAGAGAGACGAATGCAAAAGAGTAGCTATTGACTGACGGCCGCGTCGTCACCATAGGTGGGATAAGGCTCGGGCTCAGTGCTGGTCGTCATTTTGGCAAGAATTACCAGATCGGCCTGTACCTGACTCCACGCGGCAGGGTCTTTTCGGGTGGTGATGGGCAGGCTGGGGTTTGCGTAGTAGGCTTCGATGTCTTGCTTAATGCCTGGAGGAATGGCCTGATCGGGTTTACGGGTGATGCGATGAAGCAGATCTGCGTAGGTTGAGTCAGTGAGTGAGTAGCCGCCAGGCTGGACAATATGGCCGGTATCAAGATCCCGGTTGGGAAGCGGATGGTGGGGATCATTCGAGCGCAGGTCATCGACTGCCGAAGGGATTGGTGAGGTGGAGCTCTGCGCGAGAGATGAGGATGAGGCAGGATCGCCTGAAGGGTGGATGGCTGGTGTGGAGTTTGAATTCGCGGGCGGTGTAAAGCGAACTAACATGTGGTGAAGAATAGCTTCAGAGTGGGCAACGCTGCGCGTGTAGTCAGCTTCGGTATCGGCGCTAGGTCCCTTGACTGCGACCATTTTGAGCGGGCCGAACTTGGGAAGGATAAAGAACAGGCCGGCGAGCGTGTATGTGCCTATACCCGCTTTGCCGCGGTAGAGTTGCCAGTTATTTTCGACAGCAACCTCGGCGGCTTGCTTATGGATTTCGACGGCTTCGGGTGTGCCGGGATCGACGGGCTCATGACTGCGATGAAGAAGCGTGACGGCATACGCGATGCGTGGGATGAAGGTACGGGTCGCGAAGCGATAAGCGCGTACATTGAAGCGGCGGCCTCGTGCGACGGAAAAGTCTTCTGTGAGGCCGTAGGTCTGGTAGTAGGCCAGCGCAAGCTGCTTGACGGGAACCTGAAGTCCGATATGGCGCAGGTAACGCAGAGGCGCGAAGCGATGATGCGCAATCTCGTTGATGTCGAAGGCGAACTCGGTTTGCACATGCTGATGCTTACCTTCGGCGTAGCTGACCTGGGGGCCGAAGCGAGCGCCGAGCTGCGGAAACTCAATGGGGACGGCAAGGTTGGTGGCCTGTGAGTGGCCGATGGAGTCGCCAACATAGTGTGAGAGCGCGCCAATGGCAAAGGCGAGCTCATTGGCGTTGTGCGCGTTGCGAAAGAGACTGACAACGAAGTCGCCGGAGCGCACGTAATGGGTAAGGTTGGAGAAGGAGGCGTCACCGAAAGGATAATAGCCAATGTCCTGAATGACGCAGCCGCCATAAGCATAGGCGCGAGCTTCATCGAGTTGCTGAGGCGAGAGGCCGGGATAGCGGCTGAGGAGCAGAGGAACGATGGAATCTTTCCAGGAGAGATCGATGAGCTGCTCATGGGTAAGGAGAGAGTAGGCAAAGACGGAGCGGCAGACAGATGGGAGTAGAGCAAGTGCGAGCAGAGTGCCGAGGATTCCAGGTTTTAGACGCATGTCTTGCACCCAAGTATCAACTGTCTTGTACGCATGGATGAGTCTGAGGATACAGTGCGTTGGTTCCTTAGCTCCCCTAGTATGCGCCGATGCCGGTGATGCTCTGTCCGAGGATAAGCGCGTGAATGTCGTGCGTGCCCTCGTAGGTCTTCACGGATTCGAGATTCATGCTGTGGCGCATCACCGGGTAATCTTCTGTGATGCCGTTGGCGCCGAGAATATCGCGGGCCATGCGCGCGGTTTCTAGCGCCATCCACACGTTGTTTCGCTTGGCCATGGAGATGTGCTCATGGCCCACTGTGCCTGCGTCCTTGAGGCGGCCAACGTGCAGGCTGAGCAGTTGAGCCTTGGAGATTTCGCTGATCATCCAGACAAGCTTTTCCTGCACGAGCTGATGACTCGCAATCGGCTGATCATGGAATTGTTTGCGAATCTTCGCATATTGCAGCGCCGTGTCATAGCACGACATGGCCGCGCCAATCGCGCCCCAGCTGATGCCGTAACGTGCTTGATTGAGGCACATCAGCGGGCTCTTCAGACCGCCGCTTCGGGGTAGCAGATTCGATGCCGGCACGTGCACATCCTGTAGAGACAAGCCACTGGTCACGGAAGCTCGCAACGACCACTTGCCATGCACATCCTTTGCTGAGAAGCCGGGGCGGTCTGTTTCAACAAGAAAGCCGCGCACACGATTGTCTTCGTCTTCGACCTTAGCCCAGATGACGGCCACATCCGCAATCGAGCCAGAGGTGATCCACATCTTCTCGCCGTTCAGGATGTACTCGTCGCCAGACTTACGCGCAGTCGTCGTCATGCCGGAAGGGTTTGAGCCAAAGCCCGGCTCCGTAAGCCCGAAACAGCCAAGCTTTTCGCCTTTTGCCAGCGCAGGTAGCCAGGTGTTTTTCTGTTCGTCGGAGCCAAAGGCGTAGATGGGAAACATGACCAGCGCCGACTGCACGCTGACAAAGCTGCGAAAGCCGGAGTCTCCGCGTTCCAGCTCCTGCATGACGAGCCCGTATTCCACGTTCGACATTCCAGCGCAGCCATAGCCTTCAAGATTCGCGCCGAAGAAGCCGAGCTCGCCCATCAACGGCACAAGCTCGCGCGGAAAGCGTCCTTCGCGGAAGCAGTCTTCTATGATGGGGATGAGGTTGTCCTCAACAAACTCGCGCGCTGTTTTACGGACAAGTAGTTCGTCTTCGTTGAAGCTCGCATCGAGATGAAGAAAATCCACGCCTTGAAACTTAAAACCCATTTCTTACTCCAGAAACTCGCGTACAAACTCGTCTTTACTATTTACCAGCTCATGCAGCGAGCCATCAAAAATCATCCGGCCTTCATTCAGCATCAGAAAGGTCGTGTTGGGATCGGTTGTGCCTTCGGGCAGCGGCACCATGGCATTCTTGTCCGCGTCATAGCGGTGCGTACACATGGTAAATGCATCCTGCAGGCGGTGTGTAACAAGTATGGATGGCGTTTTGTAGAAATCGCGCTGTTTGACGATGAGCTCAATGATGGTGGTCGATGTGACTGGATCCAGGCCACCCGTGGGCGAGTCATAAAGCAGGAACTCGGGGTTGTGAATAAGCGCTCGCGCAATAGCTACGCGGCGTCGCATGCCGCCAGAAAGACTGCCGGGGAAGAGCGAGAATGTATCTTCCAGACCCACGAACTTCAGCGCTTCACGAACGCGCGTATCGATTTCCTCGTCCGGCACTTTTTCCTGGATCAACTGGTAGGCAACGTTGTCGCGCACGGAGAGCGAGTCAAAGAGCGCGCCTTCCTGGAAGACCATCCCGGTCCGCGCGCGTACAGAAAACAACTGCCGCTCCGGCATGCCCGTGATGCATTCACTAAAGAGCGATACGCTGCCCGCTTCGGGAGTGATGAGGCCATTGGCGGTTTTGAGCAGTACGCTTTTTCCTACGCCCGCTGGACCAAGCAGGATACGCGTCTCCCCTGGAGCAACGGAAAAGCTGATGTCATTCAGCACCGGAGGGCCATCAAACGAGACCGTTACGCCACGAAACTCAACTACGGGCTCAGCTGCCTGTGCCGTTATTGGTGCCGGAGATGGAAGCAACTCGTTCATCAGAAGATTCAGAAGATGCTGACCAAGATGACGCTGATGAGCAGGTCCACAAAGATAATGAGCACAGAGGCAAAGACCACGGCGCGAATGGTAGACGTGCCCACGCCCTCCGTGCCGCCTGTGGTGCGCATGCCATAGAAGCAGCCAATGGTCGCAATGATGAAGCCGAAGATGAGAGGCTTGACCAGGCCCTGCAGAATATCGGGGAAGTGCAGAAACTGGTATGCCATGGAGAAATACTGGGTACCGTTCTGCCCGTTCATGAAAACCGTAACCGCCGCTCCGCCCAGGATGCCGCAGAAATCCGCGACGATGGTGAGAATGCAGAGCATGATGGTGGTGGCCACGATACGTGGCGTTACGAGCTTGCGCATCGGGTCCACGCCGAGCGCGCGCATGGCGTCAATCTGCTCGGTGACAACCATCGAACCCAGCTCGCTTGCCATGGACGATGCATTGCGTCCAGAGACCATGATGCCGGTGAGAACAGCGCCCAGCTCGCGGATCATGGACATGGCAACGAAGCGGCCTGTGACCGCTGTTGCTCCGAACTGCGCCAGCGTAGCTGCCGACTGGATGGCCAGCACGCCTCCGGTGAAGAAGCCGGCGAAGACGACGATGATGGTTGAGCCCACGCCGATGATATCGGCCTGCAGAATAATGTCAGTCCAGTAAATAGGCGGGCTGAAAAGGTTCAAGACAGCGCGCAGCACGAACAGGGAGTAGTCCTGTACGGTCAACACGAAGTTCTTGGCTGCCCTGTCAATTGCCTCGATAGCCATCGTATGCGCTGGTACGTGGAACGTGTTGCTCTCCTTAGAGCATAGCGCATCGGGGTGCATAAACGCGGCGATGTGACAGAAACACTCCGCGCAGGTGCCTGATTCTGCAAGTCTTCCGTTTTTCAACGTGCGTGCAAGGCTGTACGTGCATCTAATTATGAGTAAACTAAATCAGTAAGCGCCAGCGCGTCCGACCCGGCTTGGCGCATGTATTCCATCGCTGTAACTATTTATTCATTATTTTTTGGAGGGTTGGGATGCGTTCGTTTCGTCTCCAGTTGATTCTCGCCCTTGCAGCCTGCATTACCGTGGTCTCTTTGGCGTCCACGTATTTTGAGGTGCTGGCGCACAAACATATTCTGCGTGTGGAGCTTGAGCGCAGAGCAATATCGTTGGGCACGGGCATGCAGCCCATGCTTGAACAGACGCTGGCTGTACAGCAGACGCCAACATCAGACGTATTTCTTCCTCTGCTGAACGAATTGAATCGTCATGGTTCCGCACTTGCCCTGGCCATGTATGACGCGAAGGGGCAGTTGGTTGCTGCCTCCGGGCCGGCTGCGGCCTTGTATGCCGTTCGTCCGGGGCCGATTGAGACCACGCTGAAGCGTGGTACGAATTCCTCTCTCTTCAGTCATACGGGCAGCTTTGACTGGCTGGAGGCAGTGGTGCCGCTGCATGTGGATGAAAACATGGCCGGTGCGCTGGTGATTTTTGAAGACGCGAGCGCCATTCGTGCGGACAGCGCAGTGGTGTGGCGTCATACGTTCTGGCGTACTTCCGCTTCGGTTGTGCTGATTGTTGGCGTGACCGTGCTCATGATTAGCTGGCTGCTGATGCGACCGGCAAATCGCCTCGCGGCGCGTTTGCGCCGTTTGCGCCTGGGCCAAACCGAAGATAATGAGCATCCTTCTGTCATGGAGATGAGCCTCTTTAGCCCGCTTGCGCGCGAGGTGGAGACGATGACGGAAAGCCTTATTGAGGCGCGCGCCGCGGCCGCCAATGAGGCTCGCCTGCGTGAGGCTGGCGAAAGCCAATGGACCGCCGAGCGCCTTACTGCACACGTGAGCCGCAAGACAGGCACTAGCCGCATCTTTGCGGTTTCCAACCGTGAGCCGTATATCCACGTACGTGAGGGCAAGGAAATTGTCTGCCGTGTTCCACCCAGCGGGTTGGTAACGGCGATTGAGCCGATCCTGCGGGCGTGTGATGGTGTTTGGGTTGCGTTCGGAAGCGGCAGCGAAGACCGTGCAACGGTGGATGAGTTTGACCGCCTGCGTGTTCCTCCGGATGATCCACGTTACACGCTGCGCCGCGTATGGCTATCGCCGGAAGAGGAGGCAGGCTATTACGACGGCTTTGCGAATGAAGGCCTGTGGCCGCTGTGTCATATTGCGCACACGCGTCCTATCTTCCGTGCCGCGGATTGGGAAACGTATAAGGAGGTCAACCGCAAGTTTGCCGATGCGCTGCTGCACGAGATGGAGGGCAGTGAAGACCCGATTGTCTTTGTGCAGGATTACCACTTTGCCTTGCTGCCGCGCATGGTGAAAAACGCGCGGCCTGATGCGCGCGTGGCAATCTTCTGGCATATTCCGTGGCCGAACTCGGAAGCATTCGGCATCTGTCCGTGGCAGGCGGAGCTGCTGGACGGATTGCTGGGCGCGGATCTCATTGGCTTCCATATTCCGCTGCACTGCAACAACTTTTTGGACACAGTGGACCGCGCGCTTGAGTCGCGCACCAATCGCGAGCAGATGACTGTACGTCGACGTGGGCATGTGACGACAGTGCGCCCCTATCCCATCAGTGTGGCTACGGACGTGACGAAGGATAGCCGTGTTCCATCTATGGCGTTGGAAGATATTTTGCGTCCATTCGGCGTGCATGCGGGCCGCATCATTCTTGGTGTGGACCGCTTGGATTACACCAAGGGCATCGTGGAGCGGCTCATGGCCTTTGAGCGGCTGCTCGAAGAACATCCGTGGCACCGCGAGCATGTGACCATGGTGCAGATCGCCGCGCCAAGCCGCACGCGCATTCCTAGTTATATCGATTTGAAAAATCGCGTGGAAGAAAAGGTGCAGTCCATCAATGCGCGCTTTGCCACGGCGAACTGGAAGCCCGTGATTCTAATTGAGCGGCAGGCAAGCCATGAAGAAGTTGCGTCGTGGTATCGCGTGGCGGATGTGTGCCTTGTGACTTCGCTGCATGACGGCATGAATCTTGTAGCGAAGGAGTATCTGGCTGCGCGCAGTGACGAAGACGGCGTGCTGATCCTGAGCAAGTTTACGGGAGCGGCGGTCGAGCTTCGCGATGCGCTGATTGTGAATCCGTATGACATTGACGGTGTCGCGGAAGCCATGCACCGTGGTCTGGAAATGGAGTATGACGAGCGCAAGTACCGGATGGGACGAATGCGCCAGCAGGTAATGGAAAACAACGTTTACCGGTGGGCTGCGTCAGTCTTAGGAGACCTGCGTGATCTCCACATCGAGATTGCGGAGGGCACGGGCGCTGCGCCTCATGAAACTGTTTTTGCTCATGCCGCGGAGGAGGAGCCGCGCCGCAGGAGCGCATAAATTATAGAAATTCGAAGAGGATGGTATGACACACGAAACACAATCTCGACTGGAATATTTCTTTGCCAGCTTTTCGAAGGATATTGCTCCGCTTCTGCTGCTGGACTATGACGGGACGCTTGCTCCGTTTCGTGTAGACCGTTCGCGCGCACATCCCTTTAAAGGAGTGCGCGAGGTGCTTGCAAGCATCCAGGCGCAGAGTCAGACGCGCATTGTGGTGATTACGGGCAGGCAGGCGCGCGAGATTTCTCCGCTCTTGCGCGGCTTGCCGCCGGTTGTGGAGCAGCCGGTGGAAGTGTGGGGCCTGCATGGCTCAGAGCGGTTGCACGCAGATGGCCGGCATGAGGTGGAGCAGCCTGCGCCGGAGACACAGCGAATGCTCGACAAATTGCGCGAGCATCTGCGGCATAACAATCTTGGCGGCGAATTTGAAGATAAGCCGAATGCGGCGGTGATGCACTGGCGCGGAGCTTCGCCGCGCACGGCGCGCTTTATTGAGCAGCGTACGCGGGAACTTTTTGAGCCGCTGGCTGCACAGCCTGGCTTGAAGCTACTGGAGTTTGAGAATGGCCTGGAGTTACGCGCCGGACGCGAGAAGGGCGATGCAGTGCGGGCGCTGGCTGCGGAGGCGCCTGCGGGCACGCCGATTGCCTACCTGGGCGATGACTACACGGATGAGTCGGCGTTTCGCGCAGTGAACGAGTACGGCGGGCCGCATTTGAGCGCGCTGGTGAAACCTGCAATACGTGAAACGGCGGCGGAAGTCTGGTTGCGCCCGCCTTCAGAGCTGCGCAGTTTTCTGAAACGCTGGCTGAAGGCTGCACCGAAGGACCGCAGGCAGAAAGAAGCACCTGCAATGCTGCAGGCGCTGACAAACTGATGCATTGCGCTGAGGCTTACTCCCGAATGCGCTTCCGAATCTCGATATTGAGACGCTTGATCTTCTGATTCAGCGTGGAGAGCGGGATTCGGAACTGCTCGGCGGCGTCGGTCTGGTTCCAGTTGCAGCGTTCGAGCTTCTCTACAATAATGCGGCGCTCAATGTCTTCGAGAATGTCGAAGAGGGAGGCGTTGGGATTGTGCTCCAGCAGCGCGTCCTGGAAGCTGCGGCCGGTGATGTGGCCGGGGAGCAGGTCCGAGCCGATGATGGGGCCGGAAGAGAGAACCACGCCGCGCTCGATGGAGTTCTCAAGCTCGCGCACGTTGCCCGGCCAATCGTAATCGACGAGTGCGCGTAGTGCATCCGCGGAGAGCTTGCGCAGCGGTAAGCCGTTTTCATTTGAGTAGAGATCAAGGAAGTGCTGCGCAAGCGGCGGAATATCTTCGCGGCGGCCGCGCAGCGGCGGCAGGTCAACGGTGATGACGTTGAGGCGATAGAAGAGGTCTTCGCGGAACTTGCCCTCGCGAACAGCTTGACGCAGATCCACGTTGGTAGCAGCGATGATCCGCACATCCACTTGAATTTCCTGGATGCCGCCGAGCTGCATAAATCGCTTGTCCTGCAGCACGCGCAGTATCTTCGCCTGCGTGTCGAAGCCCATCGTTGCAATTTCATCGAGGAAGAGTGTGCCGCCGTTGGCGACTTCAAACAAGCCCTTCTTCGATGCGACTGCTGAAGTGAATGCGCCTTTGACGTGGCCGAAGAGCGTGGATTCAAGCAGCTCCGAAGGCATGGCGCCGGTATTGATCGGCACAAACGGCTTGTCCTTGCGTGGCGAATTCGCATGAATTGCCTTCGCGATAAGCTCCTTGCCGGTGCCGCTTTCGCCCTGGATCAAAACTGTAGAACGGCTGGGCGCAACTTGCGCAACAAGGTCGAAGATGCGCAGCATGGCTTCGCTCTTGCCGACGATGTTGATGAAGTTATAGCGCTGCTTGAGCGTGCGCTTGAGCTGCAGGTTTTCTTCTTCGGCCTTGTGACGCGCAACGGCGGAGCGAATGTCGGCGAGGAGCTTTTCGTTGTCCCACGGCTTCTGCACAAAGTTTTCCGCGCCGGCGCGAACCGCTTCAACAACGTTATCCACCGTGCCATAGGCGGTAATCATGATGACGGGGATTTCAGGATGCAGTTCCTTGATGCTCGGCAGCAACTCAAGGCCGGTGCGGCCCGGCAACGCAAGGTCGAGCAGGATCAGGTCGAAGGTTTCAAGCTCGAGCATCCGCAGGCCCTGGTCGCCATCGGGTGCCATCTTCACCGAGTAGCCTTCGAGCGTCAACAGCACTTCCAGCGAGTCCCGGATGCCCGCCTCGTCATCAATCACAAGAATGCGTGCTGTTATCGCGCCGGCCGATGTGGATCCAGAATTTGGAGATGTGGCCGCGTTCAAGGGTAGATCGATTTCAGGCATGTACCGACTTCCTTAACAGGGGAAACTCAAGATGAAACGTTGTGCCGGAGCCGACGGAGCTTTCTACATGAATCTTGCCCGCGTGCTCCTGAATAATGCCGTACGAAACGCTCAGGCCAAGGCCCGTGCCACGCTTGCCATCTGCTTTCGGAATGGTCTTGGTGGTAAAGAACGGATCGTAGATGCGTTTGAGATGTTCGGGTGCAATGCCTGAGCCGGAATCGCGGACAATCGCTTCCACGTGGCCGTTGACGAGTGTAGATACATGCAGGCGTCCACCGCCGGGCATGGCGTCCTTCGCGTTCAACAACAGGTTGAGAAAGACCTGCTGCAGCTTGCCGGGGTTGCCGTTAATCTCTGGCAGCTCGTTTGCAAGCTCAAGGTCCAGATCAATCTGCGCTGTCTTGAATTGGTGTTCAAGAAGCGAAAGCGTATCGCGAATGACTGTATTTAAATTCGTGGCGCGCATCTCGGTGGTAGAGGTGCGCGAGAAGTTCAAAAGACCGTTGGCGATCTCCGCGGCGCGGAAACTCTGCTGCGTAATTTTTTCAAGCACCGGACTCAGGCGCTGGTCGCCCTTGAGCTGCTTGGTCAGCATCTGCGCGTAGCTCGAGATGACGGCGAGCGGCGTGTTGATTTCATGCGCCACGCCTGCGGCCAGCAGGCCGATGGAGCTGAGCTTGTCGGCTTGCGTGAGTTGCGCTTCGAGCGTGACGCGCTCGGTGATGTCGTCAACCAGAATGATGCGGCCCACGGAGACAAAATCGCGCGACATGAGCGGAGCCACGGCGATGTTCACGGTGCGTGGTTCGCCAGCGCGCGTCGTCAGGCGGAACTTGTAGAGGTGATGCACGCCGCTCTCGTTGCGGAACTGGTCGAGCGCATCCATGAACTCAGCAGGGAAGACGTTGTACAGATCCTGTCCAAGAGCTTCGGCGCGGCTTAGCGCGTACATGGCCTCCATCTGCGCATTCCAGCTCTCAATGCGGTCTTCAAGATCGATGGCGAAGATGCCGACGTTAATGGATTCAACGATGTTTTCGTTGAACTCTTTCAGGCGTTCGAACTCGTCGATCTTGGACTGGAGACGTGTGTAGAGGCTGGCGTTCTGGAGCGCGATGCCAATATAGCTGGCGAGCGATTCGAGCAGTTCCACATCTTCGCTCGAAAGAAAGTCGCCGCCGATGGTGCGGCCCAGGCCGATGACGGCGATGGTGTGTGCGGCGCTTCCGTCCTGCACGCGACAAGGCAGGTAATAGTTGAGATCGAGCAGCGCGGCCGTGTTGCGCTCGTCTTCCGGCAGATGCAGAGCCTGCTGCGCGTTTTCAAGGAAGATGTGCGTGTGTTGGTTCTCGTCAAAATCGAGAAAACCAAGATCGAGCGGCGTGCCGCCGGGCTCCTGCGCAGCTTTCACTTCTACCGGAAGTCCGTGGCCCGCGGCCAGCTTCAGTTGCCCGTTTTCGCCGGCGAGAAAGACAGCAACGCGGGAGACAAGCAGAGTGCGAGGAAGCTGTTCAACGATCGAGGCGAGCAGTGCATCAAGATTAGTTTCCGAGTTAAGGTCGCGGCCAAACTCAACGAGTGCCTTGCGATAGTCGTAGCGGTTGCGGTCAAAGATGCGGTCTATCCAACCTTGGATGCGGCGCTTAAGCGGCTCGAAGAAGGCCAGCACCAGTACCACCGCGAGAGCTTCGCCGTAATCGCGAAAAGCTGCGGGCAGGCGATTGTGCGCAATGCCTGCCACTATGCCAACAAGCCCGAAGTATCCGCCAAGACTGACGCCGGTGGCTAGCGTATACGCCACGCCGCGCTTGAAGATGAGGTCCGTATCCATCAGCCGGTAACGAATGATGGCCCAGCTGAATGTCAGCGGCAGCAAGACCAGCGAGAGGCCGGCAAGGCGCGTGATGAGCGTCGGAATACGCAGATCCATAAGGAAGGGAACTGCGTTGAGCAGCGTGAACGGCAGAACAGCAAGCAGTGCGCCACGCGTAAGCCATTTGAGCTGCTGGCGCAGCAGCGGCTGGTCGGCCTTGCGATAGCTCCACAGGAACTGCGCGGCGGCCAGCAGATAGAAGAGCGCAACGTAAGCCGTGCCAACTTGGTCAAGCCGATGCGACAGAAGTCCGGATGCCTGCCAGCGCGTGATGGCCCATACCCACAAGCCCAGAACCGCCGCACCCGGAGCATAGATAAGCGGCAGAATCCATGTGCGGCCGCTCCTGCGCAGGCGTTCCTCGGGGAAGCTCAACGCAAAGTGCAGGAAGAGAGCTGGCTGCAGGGCCTCAGCGATATGGTTACCCCACAGGACAGTCCAGTCGAGCGCGTCTAGCTTGCCGGTGTACTTGAGCGCATAGAGCGCGAACGACACTAGGCAGAAGGTGTAGAAGTGCATCGCCCGCGGCGCTGTCCAGCGGCGGAAGAGCACGTAAAGACCAATGGCCAGGTAGATGAGCCCGATGACGCGCTCTGCCTCAAAGAGGCTGCGGTCCACAGGGGCGGTAATCACCGGCAGCGGAGTTTCAAAGGCGTAGCCATTGCGCGTGATGGAGTAGCCCAGGGTGCCGAAGGTGCCAACCCTGTACAGTGCGCGTTCTAGGTCCGCCAGGTGCGTGATCGGCTCATGAACCTTGAGATTGGTAGAGAGAGAGTTGGATGGGAGCCGTTCGAGCTCTGAGACATCCCCTGTTGACGAATAGGCCACGCCAGTAAGCAGGTCATTTTGTTTCAGACCGGCAATGGCACCAGGGCTTCCGGGCAAAACGCGCTGCGCAATCAAGCCCGCGCCACTGGGAGCCTCACTCCACCACACGCCATCGTCAGGCTGAGAGAAGGTGCCTTCCTGGCGGAAATTCCACACAGCCAGCAGTACCAGTGCGGCCGTAAAGACGGCCAGCAGCATCGCCTGCAACCGGTTGGAAAGGTTCGTCTCCATGGTGAGGTACCTAAACTCGCAAAGGCTCAGAAGAAACCCGGAAATATTCTAGAAGCACGTTGGTTGCCACGTTGTGGCAGTTACGGCCGAGATCCGGTACACTTACGCCAATTGCTTGCCACTGTGTAAGATAAGGACGTTTCCAGCACAGTGTCGTTTCAGCTATTTTCTCACTGCAGGGCGAAAGGTGCAAAAAACAGTAGGTGATATCCGCAAAACAGGAAGCACCTACGTAAATTGATAACTTATTTTCCTGCTAGAAATTGTTCCGCGGGGTACCCAATGCTGTCTTCACAGTATGGCAGTTTCTGCGATGGGACGCGAGAAGATTCGCAAGGTGTTCGGCAAACTTTAGCTGCAGGACTTCTGTTCTCTGGTGCGGGTGCGCTGTAAACTTGGCGTAAATGAAGCCGTCTACCAAAGTGATGGCAGCCGGAACCGTACTTGAACCTATGACGACGATGGCATCGGCACAGACGATTGCCTTGGAAGACTTCGCGCACGTCGCTGCGACCTATCGCGCGCAGATTTACCGGTTCCTGCTCTCGTCTACGCGCGACGTGGACCTGGCGGAGACGCTGACCCAGGAGTGCCTGCTGAAGGCGCATCGCAACTGGGCTGGCTTCCGCGGGGAATCGAGCGCGTTGACGTGGCTGATGCGCATCGCCATCAACGTATTGAAGGACCACTGGCGCAACCGCCGCATGCAGTTCTGGCGGCAGACGCGCACGAACTCCGTGGATGCCGACGAGGCCGGCGACTGGCTGCCCAGCCAGGAGAGCTCTCCGGAGCAGCAGCTGCTGGCGCGCGAGCGGGTGGGCCACGTGTGGCGCGCCGTGGAGAATCTAAGCGGAAGGCAGAGGACGGTGTTCCTGCTCCGCTACGTGGAAGAGATGGAGATTGCCGAGATTGCGACGGCGACGGGGCTAAGTGATGGCACCGTCAAAGCGCACCTCTCGCGGGCCTTGGGACGCGTAAGAACCGAACTGGGAGGCAAACGATGAGCCCGCAGTGGAGTTGGAAGAGGAACAGAATGAGGAGCAGCAAAGAGGTGACGGCGATGGACAACAGGCACACGGTACAGGATTCGGAGGCAATCAGTCCGGAACTTGATGAGGCTCTGCGGAACTTCCGCCTCAGTGTCCATGCCTGGAGCGACGCGGCCTACAACCGTTCCCGCACCGTGGCTGTAGCAACGCGCAGCACTGTGTGGCGGGCTGCTGTGGGCTGGGCTCTCGGTTGCGCTCTTGTTGTGGGGATTGTTACGGGTGGTGTCTTTCAATATCAGCGCGGTCTGTATGAACGCAATCTGAATCAGCAGCGAGCAGCGGAGCAGCAGCGCAAGATGGATCAGCAGTTGGCCGCGCATGTGAATGAAGACTCTGACACGCTGCTGGCCCATGTGGACAGCGATGTTTCCCGCCAGGTTCCGGCCGCAATGGACCCGTTGGCCAGCTTGGTTGGCGGTGAGGAATAACGCTCGGGGTTTCTCTGCTTCACGGCCCATGCAGCTAATAGTTGAAATGATGAGGTAAGCAGGCGATCCTGCCGTGGATTCACGCGCAGGAGAGGTTGGGGATGGGACTGTGCCGCTGACCGGAAGAGGAACCGGCAGTTACGCACAACAAGTTTTGTGTGATGGAGTCACACGCAGGAAAGAGGGAGAGGGAAGATGAAATTCACTGTTATGGTTCGCACAATGTTGGGTGCAGCCGCGATGACGGCCGCTGTGGCCGCCGGTGCGCAGGCTGCGATGCCTCCGGGCGCAGGCTTCGGCGGGCACCGTCCGCCCATGGAGCGTGCTCTTGGTCCGATGGGTTCTCAGGGACGCTTCTGGAATGACCCGGCCATGGTGTCCAAGCTGAGTCTGACCGACGAGCAGCGCAAGAGCTTCGATCAGATTCTGCAACAGCACCGCACCACACTGGTTGACCTGCACGCCAGTCTTGAAAAGGCCGAGATTGCCATGCAGCCGTTGATGGAAGCCGATCAGCCCGATGAAACCCGCGTGCTTTCGCAGATTGACGCCATTGCGCAGGCCCGCGCCAATCTCGAAAAGGCTAATGCGCGCTTCCTGCTCGCCATCCGCGCCAAGCTGACGCCGGAGCAGTGGAAGACCCTGCAGGCAAGCCGCGCCGAACGTGAGCAGCAGTTCCATGATCGCGTACGCTCGGGTGCACAGCGCCGCCAGGGACCCCCTGCAGGTGGCCCTGAAGGTGCGACACCGAACGGCCCCGGATTTTTCTAAGGAAACCGTAAATGCTCTCAGCAATCTCGTAACCTCTGACGAAAATTACTCGTCATCTTAATTAGCAGAGAGCATTTATACGGTTTGAAATCAGAACCGATGGCGGCGCAAGGGGCACACCCGCGCCGCCGATTTTTTTGTGTGCAAATAGGATTGAAGTTTGAGCAAAAGCAAAAGGGGCAGGCTCATCCGAGCCTGCCCCTTTTGCTTGAAAGCTATTACTTCGGCAGCGGAGCTGTTCCCGTCACCATGAATCCAGCCTCGGACTTCGCTTCTGTTTCCTCCGGCTGCGCACCGCCGATCGACAGCAGATACTTGCCTGCAAGAATCGAACGGTTGCCCTGCTCATCGACGTTGGAAAGCGACCGTGGATCGATCTTCAGCGTGACCTCGCGGCTGGTGCCGGGTTGCAGCATGATGCGCTCAAAGCCGACGAGCGAGTGGCGCGGGCCACCCTCTTGCGGCGTCTTCACATACGCTTCGACCACTTCATCGCCAGCCACAGCGCCGGTGTTCGTGACCAATACCGTCGCCGTCAGCGGCTCACCTGCCTTCAGGTTAGCAGCCGAGAGCTTCACTGGCCCGTACTTGAACTTCGTATAGCTGAGCCCATAGCCAAAGCCCCACAGCGGTTTGCCCGTGAAGTAGCGGTAGGTGCGCGTCTTCATGCTGTAATCGGTAAACTCAGGCAGCCCATCGAGTCCTGCGTAGAACGTCACCGGCAGCCTTCCAGCGGGATTGTTCAAGCCCGCCAGTGTGCGCCCAATCGCGTCGCCGCCTTCTACACCCGGATACCATGCTTCGAGGACAGCCGATGCATGCTCCTTCGCCCAACTGAGAGCCACGGCACTGCCGCTCTGCAACACCACAACCAGCGGCTTGCCCGTTGCGGCCACAGCTTCGAGCAGCTTCTCCTGCGGCTCCGGCAAGTCGAGCTTCGTGCGGTCGCCGCCCACAAAGCCATCAATCTTGATAGGCATCTCCTCGCCCTCAAGCTGCGGCGAGAGGCCCACGAACGCGACGACCACATCGGCCTGCTTTGCCGTATCCACCGCTTCGTTCAGCAACGCATCAGCCGGAGCCTGCCACTTGAGCGTCACGCCACCACCCGATTGGTCTGCCGAGTGCGAGTATTCAAACCGGAACTCATGCGGCTTTGTGTCTGCAAAATCCACTTCGACTTTTGCAGGCGGCGCAAAGGTCTCCACCGGAGGAGCCGTCGGAGAAGCTCCCGGCGCTGCGTGGAAGTTGCCCATCTGCGAGAGATCATGTCCAGCGCGCAGGCTGCCTTCCTTCACAACCTTTCCATCCAGCACAAAGCGGTAGCTCTCGGCAGGCGAGTAGGGAAAGCTGTCCGCTGCTTCAATGGTAAAGACGTAGTGCCCGGCTGCCGGGGTCGCAAGCATGCCGCTCCAGCGCACGGAGTAGTTCGTCGTCTGCACCTCGGGCGCGGGCTTCGCATTTTCCCAGTCCGCCTGGATCGTCGAAGAAGTCGCCGTCGCCACAGGACGTCCCGTCCAGTCTGGCGTGGCGAAGAATTCCGTCCTCAACTTATTCGTGCCGCCAAATGCCGTACGCGGCACCGGAACGCCAACGCCACTGGCCAGCGTCGAGCCCTGCGCATACAAAATCGGTGTGCTCTTAAACTGCTTCACCATGCCTTCAAGCGGCGTAACCGGATTGAGCGGCGTGCCAACATAGTTGCCCAGGATCGAAGTCAACTGATCGGCGGTTGGCCCCACCACGGCAATCTTCGCGGGCTTGCGCAGCGGCAGCGTGCCGTCATTTTTTAGCAGCACAATGCTCTCTTCGGCGGCCTTCAGCGCCTGCACGCGGTTCACTTCACCCGCGGCAACAGAGAAGGGAATCTTGTCCAGCGGACTCGACCCCTGCGGATCAAATAATCCAAGCTCAAAGCGCGCCGTGTAAAGCCGCTCCGCCGCCTGCGTCACCATATCCTCACTCACCAGTCCTGCGCTCACAGCCTTCGCCAGCGAGTTGAATCCCGGCGTCCAGATGCTGCACGACAAATCCGTGCCCGCCTTCAGCGACTCCGCCGAAGCGTGCTCAATATCCGGCTGCTGCTTGTGTCCCTGGTAGACGTCCACAATCGCGCCGCAGTCAGAAACCACAAATCCCTTGAAGCCCCACGCATCGCGCAGATGTTCCTTCAGCAGCATCTGGTTCGTGCAAGCCGCAAACTTGTCAATCGAGTTGTAAGCGCACATAACCGAGTCCACATGGCCTTCCGTCACCGTTGCACGAAACGCCGGCAGATACGTGTCCTCAAGATCATGCGCGCTCGGGTCCACATTGAATCCATGCCGCAACTGCTCCGGCCCGCTATGCACGGCAAAGTGCTTGCTTGTTGCAATTGCTCGCGGATGTTCCGGGTCAGGCCCCTGCACCCCGCCGATAAACGCAATGCCCAGTCGCCCAGTCAGATACGGGTCTTCGCCATAAGTCTCCTGCCCGCGGCCCCAGCGCGGATCGCGAAAGATATTGATATTCGGCGACCAGAAGGTGAGCCCGTAAAAGATGCGGTGGTTGCCCTCGCGCTGCGCCTCGTTGTACTTGGCGCGGGCTTCTTCCGAGATGACATTGCCCATGGAATGGACCATGTTCGTGTCCCACGTGGCTGCCATACCGATGGCCTGCGGAAAGACCGTCGCATAACCGGCACGCGCCACGCCATGCAGCGCTTCATTCCACGTCTGGTAGTCGGGAATCCCGAGCCGCGGAATCGCCGTTGCCCAGTCCTCAAGCTGCTCGGCTTTCTCCTGGAGCGTCATGCGGCTCACCAGGTCATGCGCGCGCTCCCGGGCGGAAAGCTTCGTGTCCAGATATTTAGGGGAAGAATTGGAATCCTGCGCAAAGGCAGAAAAAGAGGATACAGCCAGCAGGGAAGCAGCAAGCAGCAAGCGGCGACGTGCCATGGGGTCTTTCCTCCGGAAATTGATGCCAAATTGATTCGGCAACCGGAAGAAACTGTACCCGACCAGACCTGCATCTGGCCAGCTTTATCGGTTTACTTGAGGGATAAAGACGAATGACGAAGGACGAGTGACGAATAAAAAACACACAATTTCCAGTTTTTACGCGCCGTAAATAAAAAGCGAGCCACAAACTGCATGGCTCGCCTCATTTGAAACTACCGGGCTCTGGAGGAAGAACGCTGTCGTCCCTCGTCCCTAATTAGTACTTCGACTTAATCGCGTAAGTCACACCCATCGTGAACTGGAACGAGTTGTTCTGCGTTGGCGGATACGCAACCGGAACATCGTTCAGATAAGTATCCAGTGTGCCCAGCGAGAAGCTCAGGTTCTTGTACGTCGGGAAGCTCACCATGTTCGTCTCGGCGAAGCTCCATGCATCCGTCTGATTCCACGCAGGGATAAATGAAACTCCCTGCGTGAAATTGAAGAACTTCGAGTGATAGAGATACGACGCGCCAAAGGTAGAACTGATCAGGTTATTGGTCGTGCCCGGTACGTATGGGGTGGTCTCCGTAGCCGCGGTGCCGCTGAACGACTGCTTCTCATATTGCACCGTTCCCTTCGCATCCAGCTGCTGCTTTGGGGTCTTGATCAGTGTATAACCAAAGCCGCCGCCATAAATCTGCTGGAGATCAAGGTCCTGCGCATAGTTGTGGTCAAACGCCACCTGCGCCAGTACATAGGCACGTGGCGAAACATACCAGTCACGCTCTGCGTCCGCATGCATAATCGACGACTTTGTTACCACAGCTGGTTCCACGGTGGGCGTGGTTGTCGTCGGCGGATTCGCCGGCGCTACATAGCTAGGCTGCGTAATCTTGCCATACGACTCGGCAAAATTAATCGCCGTGCGATTGCGCGGGCTCAGCCACGGCACATTGGGCACCGTGCGTACTAGGCCCACGCCGGCGTTAACCGTGTACTGATTCTGTGAAGCATTTACAACCGATGCACCCGCCGTAGCCGCGCCATTCCAGCCCTGCAGGAAGCTCGGTTCATGATGCAGCAGCTTGTCCACCGTAGGCTCGTCCACAATAAAGGCCGCCTCGCCCACCGGAATCGGCGCCGAAGGAGCATTCTGCCCGGTTACCGTCACAGCCTTGTCCGCCACGTCCACCGTGCCCACGGGAACCTGAGAAGCCTTCTTCTTGCCCTGCAGCTCCACACCCTTCGGGATAATTGCGAACTTCTGGCTGGAGTGCAGCTCCTTGATCTTGTCCCACCCTACGGTCAAATCTCCCACCATGTCGCTGTGGAAGGTGACATTGCCGCCAATCGAGTTGACCAGTTTGCCATGCAGGGTATCGCCGTTAGCCAGCACCAGCACATCCGGTGTGGCCTGGGCGCTAAGCATTCCCGCGCCCATTCCTGCCGCAATTGCAAGAGAAGCCGCCGCGCGCAAAAATACAGCCTTGTTTCCTGAAAATACATTCATTAGGGGAGTTTCAACCTCACTTTTTCACAGAATCGTAAATTCCAAGTTGGAGTTATTTCTTAAATTGCATCTAGCCTTACAGTGTTTCTCTCGGGCTTAGATGCACGTTTTCGCCAGGACGTAAGCTCGGGTATCCACAACTTGTATCTCAGTTTGGTTCATGAAGCAGGGACTGAGGGCGCGAGGGACCGATGAAAAACATTTCGATATACCACAAAGGTGTCATTCTGACGTATTCGTTGTTCAGGCGGATCGGGGGCTCCCATGAAACGATTTGTGTTCATAGGGTGAAGGAGCGAAGGACCTGCTTTTGCACTTGCATTTGCCGTTGCACTTGTTTCTGCTTTCCCTAGTCCCTAGTCCCTAGTCCCTAGTCCCTAGTCCCTAGTCCCTAGTCCCTAGTCCCTAGTCCCTAGTCCCTAGTCCCTAGTCCCTAGGTCCAGTTTCCCTATACTATGGTTGCGTTTCCAATACTGCTAAGATCGGCCATCCCAAAATATGAAACTCAATTTCAATCTCACCAAAGCTACGCTCACAGGCGCGCTCGGCGGCCTTCTTTTTGGATTCGATACGGTGGTCATCTCCGGTGCGATTGATGCGCTGGTCAGGCTCTACGGCCTGAGCCCCAGCGGCAAGGGCTGGACCGTCGCCATTGCGCTCATCGGCACGGTGCTTGGCTCCCTTGCTGCGGGCAATCTTGGCCAGCGCTTCGGCGGACGGGAGACACTGCGCGTCACCGCAGTTCTCTACATTATTTCGGCACTTGGAAGTGCCATTGCATGGGACTGGAACTCGCTCATGGTCTTCCGTTTCATCGGCGGCGTTGGCATCGGAGCCTCGAGTGTTCTCGGCCCTGTCTATATTGCAGAGCTCGCCCCCGCCAAATTACGCGGCCGCCTCGTCGGAGCCTTCCAGTTCAATGTAGTTCTCGGCATTCTGCTCGCTTACATGTCGAACTACTACATCCGTACGCTCTCGCTCGGTGCGAATGAGTGGCGCTGGCAGGTTGGCGTCGCAGCCATCCCGGCCGTCGGCTTCCTCACCCTGCTCTTCGGCATTCCGCGCAGCCCGCGCTGGTCTGTCTCGCAGAACCGCATCGAGGAAGCGCTTGCCATCCTGAAGCAGATGGGCGACCCCAACCCCGAAAGCGAGCTCGCCGACATCCGCGCCGCGCTCGCGCAGGAGCACGCGACCGCGCATGAGCCGGTCTTCCGCTGGAAGTACCGTTATCCGCTCTTCCTCGCCATCACCATCGGCCTCTTCAACCAGCTTTCCGGCATCAACTCCATCCTTTATTACCTGCCCAGTATCTTTCTCTCCGCCGGCTTCACGCAGCTTTCCGGAGACAAGCAGGCCATCGCCATCGGCTTTACCAATCTCCTCTTCACCATCGTCGGCATGAGCGTCATCGACAAGCTTGGTCGCAAGACGCTTCTGCTCATCGGCGCCATCGGAACCGCAATATGCCTCGGTGGAGTCTCATGGCTGTTGCACGCCAATGCGCACCACGGACTGCTCGTCTGGCTCTTCATTATTTACATCGCCTTTTTTGCGCTCTCGCAGGGAGCCGTCATCTGGGTTTACATCGGCGAAGTCTTCCCGAACGCCGTGCGCAGCAAAGGGCAGGGAATTGGCAACTCCGCGCACTGGATCATGAACACCATCCTGCAACTGGTCTTTCCCATCATTGTGGCCAACGTAAGCCCCAGTGCTCCGTTCACCTTCTTCGCCGGAATGACCGTCCTGCAGTTCCTCGTCGTGCTCTTCACCTATCCGGAAACCCGCGGCCATTCGCTAGAAGACCTGCAGCGCAAACTGCTGCCTTAGGAATAAGACGCGCAAAATTCGCTGTTTCCCTGTCCGGCGCCGTTGATCTGGCGCCGGACAGTCTTTAGAGCATTACAGGGCCTCAACGCAACAAATCCCGGCACATAGGGTTCAGATGGATAGCAGCACGGGAAAAGGCCGGAATTTAGGTTTCCAATATTACAGAAAGTTTTCTTTTATTCCGATTTAACTCGGGCTATGCTTGTACCAAACATCGAGCTCACAAGCAGGAATCCTCAACTCCACTGGTTTCGGGATCGTGACTTGTTTTTGTGCGTAAGGTTGACACTGCGGTACGGGTGTCTCCGGCGGAGGCTGATTTCTGCTCCCGGTTTTTTGAAAGAGATTTGGGCCGCGCACATGCGTACGGAACTTTTCGGAGGCTGTAAGACGAATGAAAGCTATTTCTTCTACAGTTGTGGAGACTGGTTCGGCACAGCCGGTGTTTCCATCGTTGATTGCCCGGCTGAAGTTATTGGCAACCCCGGATTCCTTCGCTCGCTTCGTCTGCGTACTTGCGCTCTACTTTGCCGCGTCCTGGGTTGGAAACGCGCTTACCCGCACCCCGGCCGTCTCTGACATTGTCTGGCCCGCAAACGGTCTTCTGCTCGCTTTCCTGCTGCCCATTGCGCGCCGCTACTGGCCCAGCTATCTCGCCGCCAGCATCCTCTTCAACGCTCTAGTTCATCTCGCCTTTGGATTTTCCATCCAGCGTTCGGTGCTCTACTCCGTAGGCAACACCGTGGAAGTTCTCGTCGCGGCCCTCTTGTTCGCGGAAAAGGACAACTCACGTCCGGATTTCACAAAGCTCCGCACGCTGGCACGTTTTGTTGTCTTCGCTGTGCTGCTTGCGCCCGTCACCTCTACCGGCTTTCTGGAGATTGTCCTCGGGCTCTGGGCCTATCCGAGCCATCCCCAGATGATTTCAAGCTGGCTCACCAGCGACATCGTGGGCATCGCGCTCATCACGCCGCTCTTTCTCGCCATGGAGCGCAAGGAGCTCCGCCGCCTTCTGTCTCCCGGTAAATGGATGGAGACATTCTCTGTTCTCTTCGGTGTTGCAATCGTCTCTATTGCTGTCTTTATTCAACCGGGTCTTCCATTAGATTTTCTGGTAATCCCCGCTCTACTTATAGCTGTCTTCCGCCTTCGGGCCACGGGTGGTGCAATGGCCATTCTACTTATAGCTGCTCCTGCTGTTTATATGACCGAACGTGCCCGCGGGGTATTCTCCCTCGCCGGCGCCCTCTCTGATCATCACAATGGCTACCTTGTTCTGCAGCTTTTCCTTCTCGTCAACGTCGTCATTCTGTACGCGGTGAACGCCGCCCTCAACGCACGGGACCGCCGCCACGCAGAGATAACCGACGCCTTCCATCAAGCCGATATCATGGCCGCAAAGGACTACGGCACCGGCCTCGCCAACCGCCTCACCTTTGATCGCCAGCTGATTCGCGAGTGGCAGAACGCCCTCCGCGAGCAAGGAATCGTCTCTCTCCTCATCGTCGACGTGGACCACTTCAAGCTTTACAACGACCACTACGGCCACCTGGCTGGCGACGAGTGTCTCCGCCGCATCGCCAGCATCCTTTCGGGCACTGCTCGCCGTTCCACGGACCTTGTCGCCCGTTTCGGCGGCGAGGAATTTGCCCTGCTCCTTCCCGGAGCCCCGTCGGCCGGCGCCATGACCCTGGCCGAGCGCATCCGCCAGGCCGTTCTCGATGCCCAGATTCCGCACCTTCCCTATACCCCCGGCATCATTACGGTCAGCATCGGCGTAGCAACCCTTAGGCCGACCCCGGACATGAACAAGTGCGATCTGGTCAAGAACGCCGACCGCGCCCTCTACGAAGCCAAACGCCAGGGCCGCAACCGGCTTTCGCTCTGGGATGCCAGCCAGAAGGACTTTCTATCGCCGCATCAGGACCTGCATCCCGTGGACTAGGGGAAACAAGGGGGCGAGATGCTATTTCCTCAACCTTGGGTGCCTTAAAGGTTCCTATTTAGGAAACCCGAGGCTGCACGCTCCTCAGTTCTCCGACGGCTCTTCCAGGTGGTCCAGCCGGATAGTATCCACCGTCGCCTTGCGCGACACGAGCTTCAACCCAAGCTGATCTTCCAGAGCTTGAAAAAGAGCGGTGTCTACTTCGTCCTGATTATTGTCGGTCGGCAAAGCAACGTTCAGTTCGATATCGAACCTTCCTGCAAGCCCCGTCTGATCCAGGACAGTTCGCCCCATATGCCCGGCGAGGAAATTGGCAAGCGCAGTCACTGGAACGTCCAGCGCCGTCATCATCATGTAGCTTTTCTCTGGGTCCGTTCCACCGGATTCTTCCTTCCCCTCTTGCGGTTTCGGAGCCTCGTGAGGTCGAAGCTTCGCGCCCCCACTTGCCTGCACAAGCGCATAAACCCTCAATTCTCTTGGCTGGTGGGAGACGACAAGCTGAAACCGGTCCTTCAAAAGAACCTGCAGCATGTCATGAATCGGCTTTTCTTGATCGGTAGAGCGCAGCTTCTTGATTTGTTCCCACGACTCGTCTGGAATCTTGGCGGACACATCGAAGCGTTGTTTCTCCAGCCACGGCGGTCCACCCGAGATCTGATCCGCTGGAACGTTGTATGCCTCTTCGATCAGCGTCTTCACAGTGACATTCTTGGCTTCATATCTGCCCGGCGGCATCATGATCATCGAGTTGTTCCCGCCGTCTGCCGGATGCGGCCTGATCGTCACCACTTCAAAACGTTGTATCTCGGTGGCATTGCCCGATGATTCTTGATCGGTCTGGGCCATCGCCGCACTCGCAGTCAGGAGACATGCGACACAGAGCAAAGCCGCTCCCCGACGCATTTGACGTTTCTTCACAGGAGAACCTTCTTTTTTACGCGCTTTTACGCGGATGGGTAGAGAGTTGTTCCCTTTGCGCCCGCAGTTACGCTGTCACACAGGCTTCCGCCGACCCACACGCAGACAACAAACCGAGATGCCTTACAGATATCTAGCAAACACAACGAAACAGACCTCATCGTGGTTAACAAATGCCGGAATGTGAAAAATCGGCGGATAGCATAGTTCACGGGATGTTGAATCAGCTACCAAAAATCAGTATGCAGGTCCCTCATGTGAGTGCTGATAACAGGATTCGGTCGTGCAACCTCCTTGCGAAGCGTCAATGAGTACATCATCGCTAAGGCGCTCATCGAGGGGACGTAGATGAGTGACTCAGCCTGTACGCGCTAGTCAAACCTGAGACTGTTGATCTCCCTGAAAAATATCTCAACAAGGCTCTCGACGGACTTCGCCCGCAATACACCTTGACCTTCTACATATGATCTTGTATATGTAGAAGCCAAAGGTATGAAGAAGACTGAAGACAAATTCGACCTTCCGCAGGGCACGCTCGATCTTCTCATCATGAGGATCGTTGCGCTCGGGCCTATTCACGGCTATGCGATCGCACAGCGAATCCAGCAGATGTCGCGCGAGGTGCTCCAGATCCAGCAGGGTTCCCTCTACCCGGCTCTCCATCGTCTCGAATACAAGAAGTTCCTGAGCTCCAAGTGGAAGCCTACTGAGACCGGCCGTGAAGCCAAGTTCTACGAGCTCACGGACAAAGGCCGAACCCACCTGAAAACCGAAACCGATAACTGGACGCGCCTCACCGACGTGGTGGGCCTCATCCTCAAGGGAACTGTGGAGGGAGTCTGATGAGCTGGCTGCGGAGGCTTTTTGCTCGCAAGCGGATGGAGATCGAACTGGATAAAGAATTGCGCTTCCATTTCGAATCCCAGGTTGCCGATAAGGTCCGCTCCGGCATTCCGGAGAGCGAAGCTCGCCGCCTCACGCGCCTTGAGTTTGGCGGCATTGAGCAAATCAAAGAAGACTGCCGGGAGCGCCGCGGAACCCTGTGGCTGGAGTCCATCGTGCGTGATGTGCGCTACTCGCTGCGCAGGCTGTGCGAGGTTCCCGTATTTTCCTGCATGGTTGTACTTACGCTTGCGCTTGGTCTCGGCGCAAACACGGCCATCTTCTCGCTGGTCCAGGCAATTCTGCTGCGCTCACTACCCGTTGCAGACCCGTCACGCCTTTACCGTATCGGCGACAAGATGCATTGCTGCTATTTCGGCTCGTTTGAGGGCGACGACGGTGATTTCGATCTCTTCTCCTACGATCTTTTCCGCCAATTTCAGCAGGCAGCTCCGGAGTTTGAGCAGTTAACTGCAGTGCAGGCCGGCGGCGGAAGTTACAGCATGCGATGGGGAAATTCTCCCGCGAAGGCCATGCGCACAGAATATGTTTCTGGCAATTACTTTATGACGTTCGGTGTAAATGCCTTTGCCGGGCGTCCGCTCTCACCGAACGACGACACAAAGGGAGCAGCTTCCGTAACTGTGCTGAGCTATTCCGCGTGGGAGCGAGAGTTCGGCAGCAATCCATCCATAATCGGCTCCACTCTGTATCTGAATCAACATGAGTTTGTCGTGGTGGGCATTGCGCCGCCTGGATTCTACGGTGACCGCATTGCGCCATTTCCGCCGGACATGTGGCTGCCGCTGGCGAGCGAGCCGGTCATGGAGGGAGAAGCCAATTCGTCGTTATTGCAACCTGACGAAGCCTGGCTTTATGCCATAGGCCGGTTGCGGCCGGGTGTGAACCTGAGCTCATTACAGACCAAGCTTTCCGGTGTGCTCCGGCAGTGGATGGGCACGATCCCTACATTCACGGCTCATGGCGGAGCCGCGGAGATTCCCAGGCAGCACGTAGTGCTATCGCCGGCAGGCGGCGGAATCCAGAAGGTTCAACAACAGACAGGGACGGGACTTCGCATACTCATGTTCCTGTCGAGTGTGGTTTTGCTTATCGCATGCGCGAATATTGCCAATCTATTATTGGCACGAAGCATGGCTCAGCGGACTGAGATCGCAGTCCGAATCGGATTAGGCGCAACACGCGGACGAATCATTCAGCAGATTCTTACGGAAAGCCTGATTTTGAGTTTGGTCGGCGGAATCGCGGGTCTGGTCGTCGCTTTCTTCGGATCGCGTGCGATTCTGGCATTGACCTTTCCGCTCTCCACCAACATGCCGGTTTCAACGCACCCATCATGGATCGTACTGGCATTTGCTTTTGGCACTTCGATTCTTACCGGGCTGCTATTTGCGGGCGTACCGGCATGGGTGTCATCGGGTACGCAGCCCGCAGATGCTACGCGCACCACGAACAGTTCCTCGCGGGATCATGCCTCGATTCCGCAGCGGTTGCTGCTCATCTTTCAGGTCGCGCTTTCGATGGTTCTCCTGGCCAGCGCATTTCTTGCCACTCGATCGCTCTACAACCTGGAGCATCAGCAGATGGGGATTGAGACAGCAAATCGATATACAGTACGGATTGATCTGAACGGGCCTGGCTACACAACCGACAAGCTGAATGCAATCTATCGCGATATTGAAGACCAGTTTTCAGCGCTGCCTGGAATGACTGCGGTAAGTTTCGCGCGCTATCTCCCGCTTGAGGGGAACGAATGGGGCGGGTGCATCATTCTGCAGGGACACCCGGCTCCCGGCCCGAAGGACAACTGCTTTTCCGATTGGGATCGAGTGAGTACGAACTTTCTCCAGTCTGTTGGAGTGCCTGTTCTTCGCGGACGCGGATTCTCGCAAGACGATGAGAGCAACGCTGTACCGGTTGCGATGGTTAACCAGGCTTTTGTGAAGCGATTCTTTCCCAGCCAGGAGCCACTCGGACAACGCTTTGGCTGGACCAGACCCGAATACTCCGGCGCATTCCAGATTGTGGGGATCTTTGCCGACTTCAAGTTGAGCGATGTGCGCGACGAAGCCAAGCCGCTTTTTTTGCGTCCGCTTGGCCAGCAATATACGGGCTACCTGACCCCGGATTTGCAGGCAGCCGAAGCCAGTTCTCTCTACCTGAACAGGATGGTTTTGCAGTTTGACCGCCCACAACAAAACGTAGATCAGTTGGTTCGCTCGACAATGGCGAAGGTTGATCCGAACATCCCGGTGACTCGCGTCATGACCTATCCGCAGATGGTCGCGAACAATTTTAGTCAGGACAGGCTGCTCGCCCGGCTTACTGAAGCGTTTGGGTTTCTCGCATTGCTCCTTGCTTCTTTAGGCCTTTACGGAGTGATCTCGTATTCTGCAGTACGCCGTACAAGTGAGATCGGTATTCGCATGGCACTGGGGGCCTCGCGGCCCATGATCGTCTCCCTGATGCTCCGCAGCGCACTCCTGCAGTTTTTTGCAGGCCTCGCAATCGGAGTCCCTGCGGCCCTGTTTGCTTCTCGCATGATGAAGCATCTCCTCTACGAGATCAGCAGCAACGACCCATGGGCATTTGTTGGCGCCACTGCCGTGCTCGGTCTTTGCATCGCCATTGCAGCGCTGATCCCAGCTATTCGGGCCGCCTCTGTAGACCCCATGCGCGCTTTAAGAATGGAGTAATTGAGCCTGCTCAGGAATCGAAGTTGTTTTTAAATCGGTACATGGTTGCCAAATCCCTCATCGACCGAGTTTTGAGCAAATTACCGGCAAACCGGAAGTTAACCGACCATCCTGCCTTTAAACCGTTGACTCCAAATTAAAATTCGCGTATTCTGGAGTCCTTGTGCGGTGTTGCGCCCGAGGTCTGTCTGGACTCTGTTCCAACAGGCACCCCTCAGGCGCCTTCTGGTCGCGCTCGGCTTACATAAGCGGGTATCTCCCAGAGTCAGGAGCCCTTGTAGAGGGTAGGCTCCGCAATCTCACCCCGAACAGCGGTGTTTGGCAGTGGGTGGAATTACGTCCCATGCGCTTTTTGCATGGGGAAACGCGCTTTGCGCGACAGGTTTTTGCGGCCGGAAAATGCCGGTCAGAAGTGTTTGAGGGAAGAAGAGAAATGTCGACCTTTGTTCCAAGCGGCAAGAATATTGACCGCAAATGGTATGTGATTGACGCCGAGGGGCAGACGCTCGGCCGTCTGGCGACCAAGGCTGCCAGCGTGCTCGCTGGCAAGCTGAACCCCCAGTATGTGCCCTACATCGATATGGGCGATCACGTGATCGTGATTAACGCCGAGAAGGTTCGCCTCACCGGCCTCAAGACTCAGACCAAGGTTTACCGCCGTTACACCGGCTTCCCCGGCGGCTTGCGCGAGGAGTCGTTCACGCGCCTGCTCAACCGCAAGCCGGAGTTGATTCTGGAAGAAGCCATCAAGGGCATGCTGCCCAAGAGCAAGATGGGTCGCGCGATGGGCTCCAAGCTCAAGGTTTACCGTGGCGACAAGCACCCCCACCAGGCGCAGGGCCCCGTTGCTCTGCCGGTGGCATAACTAAGTTGATAGCCGTCCTGCCGAAGGGCGGCAGAGAGAAAAGAGAGAGAATGGCAGATCTGGTTCAGTATTACGGTACGGGCCGCCGCAAGTCGGCGATCGCTCGCGTCTTCCTGCGCCCCGGAACGGGCGAGTGGAAGGTCAACGGCAAGGCGTTTGACGAATACTTCGTCACCGAGCAGCAGCGCGCGTCCGCCAAGCGTTCGCTTGTTGTTGCTGAGCTCGCGTCCAGCTTTGACGTTGTCGTGACCGTTTCGAGCGGTGGCGTGGCCTCGCAGGCTGATGCGGTGAAGATGGGCTCTGCCCGCGCTCTCATCGAGTTCAACGCCGAGCTGCGCAAGTCCCTCAAGGCCGAAGGCCTGCTGACCCGTGACGCCCGCGTCAAGGAACGCAAGAAGTACGGTCAGAAGGGCGCCCGCAAGCGCTTCCAGTTCAGCAAGCGCTAATCGCGCTTGCAAGGGACTTAGGGAACAGGGACTAGGGACTAGGAATTACTTCAGCACTGGGTTTTTTCTAATACCTATGTCCCTAGTCCTTACGTCCCTCGGTTTCAAATCTCCGCGTAAGCGGACTTAATCCGGTCCCGGCACCAACCGCCGGATGCATGTAAGAAGGAGCCGAATGGCAACGATCACTATGAAGGAGCTGCTCGAAGCAGGTGTTCACTTCGGGCATCAGACCAAGCGCTGGAACCCCAAGATGAAGGAGTACATCTTCGGAGAGCGCAATGGCATTTACATCATCGACCTGCAGAAGACCCTCAAGCTCTTCAAGGACGCATCCAAGTTTGTTACCGACCTGACCGCCAGCGGCAAGACGATCCTCTTCGTCGGCACCAAGCGCCAGGCGCAGGATGCCATCGCCGAAGAAGCCACCCGTGCCTCGCAGCCGTACATCAACCAGCGCTGGCTGGGCGGACTGCTCACCAACTGGGTGACGGTGCAGAAGTCGGTGAAGCGTCTTCAGGAAATCGACGACATGGCCTCCGATGGCCGCTATGATCTCCTCACCAAGAAGGAAGTCATCCGCCTTGAGCGCGAGCGCAAGCACCTCCAGGCGAACCTCGCCGGCATCAAGAACATGAAGCGGCTCCCCGACGCGCTCTTCGTCGTTGACTCGAACAACGAAGCCATCGCCGTCAAGGAAGCCCGCAAGCTCGGCATCCCCGTTGTCGCCGTCGTCGATACGAACTGCGACCCAACGGTTGTGGACTACGTGATCCCCGGCAACGATGACGCCCTGCGCGCCATCCGCCTCTTCACCTCGAAGATTGCCGACTCGGCCGCAGAAGGCGTCAACCTCGTTGGCGACAAGGCCTTCTCGACGGAAGAGCCGGTTGCGGAAGCGGCTGAAGGCGAAGCCCCGGCTGAGACCTCTTCGATTGACGACATCGATCTCGAGTCGGCTCTCGGTGGCGGCATCCGCAAGGCCCCGGCTGCGGTGCAGGCCCTCATCGAAGATTCCGAGGCAGCTGAAGCAGGCCTTTAATCTTTCTCTGCGCCTTCAAGGCGCATACTGGAGAGCGTGGCCGCAGATTTTCGAGCCACGCTTTTCCTTTGTGCCGAACAGGCGCGACTGGCAGGCCGGGGTTTTAACCCCGGCAATAGCAGGCAGGGAAAATTGATGTGGGGCTTTAGCCCCTGCGCGCATCCCCAACGTAAAACAGGATTTAGAAACAGAAGGAAGCGAGATGAGCACTGTGAGTGAAAAAGTTGATGCAAAGTTGGTAAAGGAACTCCGCGACAAGTCCGGCGCGCCGATGGGCGACTGCCTCAAGGCTCTGCAGGAGACCAAGGGCGATATCGAGGAAGCCTTTGTCGTTCTCCGCAAGCGTGGCATGGCCTCTGCGCAGAAGAAGGCCGCCCGCACCACCAATGAGGGCGCCATCGGAACCTACATCCACGCCGGCGGCAAGATCGGCGTGCTGCTTGAGCTCAACTGCGAGAGCGATTTCGTCGCCCGTACCGAGGACTTCCAGGAGCTTCTCAAGGACATCTCGCTGCACATCGCCGCTGCTGACCCGCGCTACGTGAAGTCGGACGACGTGACTCCGGAAGATATGGAGCGCGAGAAGGAAATCTACCGCGCCCAGGCTGCTTCCACCGGCAAGCCGGCCCCGGTCGTCGAGAAGATTGTCGAAGGCAAGATGGCGAAGTTCTACGAAGAGGTCTGCCTCCTCGATCAGCCCTTCGTCAAGGATCAGGCCATCTCCATCAAGGAGCTGATCGCGCAGAAGGTTGGCAAGCTCGGCGAGAACATCACCGTCCGCCGCTTCGCCCGCTTCAAGGTCGGCGCCCCCGACTGGACTGTCGCCCAGACCAAGGCCGTCGAAGGCGCAGCAGAGTAAGGACTGCGCGTTCAGCGGACTGTGCCTTCGGCACGAAAATCAAAGGCCCGGAGTTTTCGCTTCGGGCCTTTTGTACTTAAAGCACAAATAATGAAATGTTATGTAATTTGCAGAATACTTCCGTAGTATCGATTGCAAGACGATGATTTATAGGCAACAAAACCGGATTGTGTTTGATGGCGTATTCAGTATTGCTGAACTACATCCACCGCTCGCCGGTATTCATCAAGCGCTGAATGACGGCCATGACGAAATCATTCTTGACTTTCAGGTCTGTGAGGCCGCATTTCCTCCATCTATTTTGTCTTTGGCTGCTCAGGTGATGAAACTGCGTGATCAAGGAATTTCATTTCGGCTACAGTTACCGAACAAATTAGAGCTTGCGCGGCATTTTAGGAATACCAATTGGGCACATTTTCTTGATCCGTCAGTTTATCCTCCATCGCAGTTTCGGGGATTCACTCATGTTCCAGCTACTCAATTCACCACAGATGTAGAACAACGTGGAGCCGTTTATAGGATTATTGACGGGATGCTTGGCGCTGTCCCAAATCTGGATAGACGACAGCTTTATGCGCTCGAATGGTCGATTAATGAAATCACCGACAATGTGCTTGTACATGCACAGTCGCCGATCGGTGGACTTGTTCAGATGACTGCATTTCAGAGGACGAAGCAGAGAATCGAGTATGTGGTTGTCGATGCGGGAGTAGGAATTTGTAGAACTCTTAGGCAAGCATTTCCAGACGTCACTTCTGACGTAGACGCTCTACGCAAGGCAATACTTGAGGGCGTTACGCGAGATGCTTCGATTGGGCAAGGGAATGGGCTTTATGGCAGCTATCAGATATGCAGCCAAAGCAAGGGATTTTTTCACATGGAATCGGGGGATGGAAAGCTTGATTTTTCAGAAGGAAGAGGATTGCGCGTCACGACGGAATTAGTTCCGTATGATGGGACACTCGTGGCTGCACAAATTAACTTTTCAGACCCTGACTTACTAGCGGAAGCATTGAGCTTTGGAGGACGAAAATACGTTCCTATGGATTTTGTAGAGCTGAAATATGAACAAGAAGGCCTCACCGATATCCCATTTGTAATTAAAGACGAGGCTGCGTCGTTTGGCAGCCGGGTCGCGGGCACGCCTGTGCGGAATAAGCTATTCAATCTGATCCAGATGTGCCCGGGACAGAGAATTGTTCTCGATTTTGCTGAAATACCGATTATTTCGAGCAGCTTTGCGGACGAAGCTCTTGGCAAGCTATTTGTCCAACTGGGCCCTTTGGCATTTGCGCAAAGGCTGGAATTTCGTAATCTTGAGCCGACAGTCCGCCAATTGCTAGATCGTGCCATCATCCAGAGGGCATCTGGAAAGTAGCAAAAGAACTGGAATTGTCGGCTGAATATGTCTGCCATGTGTGTGCGATACTCAAACGAGCATGTATAAACGGATCGTTCTCAAGCTTTCAGGAGAAGCTCTCGCCGGAGAGCGCGGCTACGGGCTCAACGCGGAAAAAGTTGCGGAAACCACCGCCGAAATTGCCGAAATTCATGCGCTCGGTGTCGAAATCGGCATCGTCGTAGGCGGCGGCAACATCTTCCGCGGCGTGCAGGAGCACGCCAAGGGCATGGACCGCGTCAGCGCCGACAACATGGGCATGCTCTCCACGGTTATCAACGCCATCGCGCTGCAGGACGCGCTCGAGCAGCAGGGCATTCAGTGCCGGGTCATGACGGCCGTTGCCATGAACCAGATTGCCGAGCCCTACATCCGCCGCCGCGCCGTGCGCCATCTCGAAAAGGGCCGCGTTGTCGTCTTCGCCGCCGGCATCGGCAACCCGTTCTTCTCGACCGACACCGCCGCCAGCCTTCGCGCCATGGAGATCAAGGCCGACGTGCTGCTCAAAGGCACCAAGGTGGACGGCGTCTACTCTGCCGACCCCGTCAAGGACGCAGCCGCTGTGAAGTACGACGAGATCACCTACATGGAAATTCTCGGCCAGGGCCTCAAGGTCATGGACCTCACCGCCGTCAGCCTCTGCAAGGACAACAACCTGCCCATGGTCATCTTCAACATGAACCAGCCGGGCAACATTAAGAGCGTCGTCATGGGCGAAAAGGTCGGCACGCTTGTCACAGCCTAGCTACAGGGAGTAGGGAATAGGGAACAGGGAGTAAACAACCCTCTTTCCCGGCTGCCCGTACCGTGAAATCCAACGTTGACGTCCAACCGAAAGTGGAGATACGCAGGCCAGACCGGCTCAATGCGTTGACCGGCCTGCGCGCCTTCGCGGCCGTCAACATTGTTCTTTTTCATTTCTCGAACCCGCAGTGGTTCGGCATTTTTGCGCCGGTCGTCAACGCCGGCTACGCTTCGGTAAGCTTTTTCATCCTGCTCTCCGGCTACGTGCTGGCTTACAATTATGCTCCCCGCGCTCGCGCCGGCCAGCTCGACTTCGTCCGTTTCTGGAAGGCCCGCTTCACACGCCTCTACCCGATCTACCTGCTCAGCCTCATCCTCGCCGTCAACAACATCCCCGGCGAGTACGGCGCGCACACCCACCCGCTCTTCTGGGCCGGCATGGTCCTCTCGCCGCTGCTCCTGCAAGGCTGGATTCCCGCCATTGCCACCTTCCTCAATACCCCTGCGTGGACCATGTCCGCAGAGTCCTTTTACTACTTTCTCTTTCCATGGATTGCAAAGTGGAAGCGCCCTGGCACAATCCCGCCAATCCTCCGCCGCCTCACCATCATCTGGTTCTGCGGCCTCATCCCCGGCACGCTCTACTGGCTGCTGAACCCTGACCACCTGCCAGTTGTAGACCGCTGGAGCTCCGCCCCCTGGCTCACCGCGCTCAAATTCACGCCCATTCCGCACCTCGCCAGCTTCGTTTTCGGCGTAGTGCTCTCCGGCCTCGATGAGCTGATCCCCCGCGAATCCCGCAAGCGCCTCTTCCTCGGCATTGCCGGATTCGCCATCCTCTTCTTCCTCCTCTGGCTTGGCCCGGCGATTCCATACTCCGTCATCCACGACGGCCTGCTGATGCCGCTCTTCGCCTGCATCATCCTTGGCCTCTCCGGCCAGAACCTGCTCGCCACCGTCCTCGGCTGGCGACCACTCGTCTTCATCGGAGAGTCCAGCTATTGCCTCTACCTGCTGCACTTCAACTTCTGGAACCTCATCCACGACACGCATGTCCTCGACAAGCTGGGCCTCGCCCGTTTCGATCCGTGGATTAGCTACGCCATCCTCATCGCGTTCGGCCTCATCGCCCTGCACTTCGTAGAAAAGCCCGCGCAAAAGCAGCTCCGCAAGTGGATGCACGCCGAATCCCGCGGTCCCTCCATCAAGGAGCAGGGAACCGAGCCGGTTTTATAGGCATTTCGAAAAGAAAACCCCTGCCGCCCATCTCCTACGCGGTATGATTCTCCGCGCGTAATTTCACGCGGATGGAAAAACGCAAAAATACTTAAGTGTCCACTTGACTATTTTTCCCGAAAGGCGCACAAATACTTAAGTGAATACTAAAGTATTCACGCGGAGCCGGCCCCGCAACACTTCAACCGCAGGAGAAACCGTCATGTCCAATGCCAAATCCGAACCCAAAGTCGTCCACAGCACCTTCGTCGTGGAGCGCAGCTTCCACCAACCGCCCGCCGTCGTTTTTGACGCTCTTTCCGATCCCGCTAAGGTCCGCCTCTGGTACACCGGCGAGAAAGAAAACATCGTCGAATTCACCCTCGATTTCCGCGAAGGTGGCATCGAGCGCATCATCTACAAGATGGGCTCTGATACGCCATTCCCCGGCACATCCCTTGAAAACGAAGGCCGCTACCAGGAGATCATCCCCAACGAGCGCATCATAACGGCCTCCACCATGAAGCTCGGCGGCCAACGCATCTCCGCCTCACAAATCACCTTCGAGCTTCTCCCCACAGCAAAGGGCACCGACCTCATCTGCACGCACCAGGGCGCCTTCTTCCCCAACTCCGGCGGCCCTGAAATCCGCAAAGCCGGCTGGAACACCCTTCTTGATAAACTCGGCAAGGTTCTCAGCACGCAGGGAGTCTCCGTATAAATGCCAAACCGCCACATGAACATGGACCGCCTCTTCGCGGCGCTTGGCGACCCCACGCGCCGCGAAATCCTAGCCAAGCTAGCGCAACAACCCCGCACTATCACCCAACTTGCCGAAGCCCTCAACATCACCACCGCCGCCGTGCTGCAACACATCGCATGGCTGGAAGAAGTCTCGCTCGTCACGTCAGAAAAAATAGGCCGCTCCCGCACCTGCAGCGTCAACCCCGCCGGCTTCAACGCCCTCGAAAGCTGGATCCAGAACCACCGCACCATCTGGGAGACGCGCATCTATCGACTCGCCAAACTCCTCAACCCTCCCAAAAAATCCAAACCCGCCGCAAAGAAATCAGCAAAAAAGAAGCTCTGATCAGGGGATATCTACAGTCTTTGCGTTTTATAGCCGTTGCTTTTTATCTACAACCCTGTTCCCTGATCCCTATTCCCTGGTCCCTGCTGTATCCTTCCCCCATGCGGGTTTTCGGAATCGACTGCGGCACCGAGATCACAGGTTTCGGCGTCGTGGAGACGGCCCACACCAGCCGTCAGGCGCGACTTGCCTGTCTCACGATGGGCGGCATCCGTTTACCCAAAAACAAAACCCTCCCGCAGCGCCTCGCGCAGGTTTACACCGAGCTTACCGATCAGCTCCATCGCTGGCAGCCTGACGTCGTCGCCATCGAAGAAGTCTTCTATTCGGTAAACGCAAAATCCGCGCTCAAGCTCGGCCAGGTCCGCGGCGTCGCGCTCCTCGCCGCCGCCACCGCTGGCATTCCCATCGCGGAGTACGCCCCTCTTCGCATCAAGCAAAGCGTCGTCGGCTACGGCCTCGCCAAAAAGGAGCAGGTGCAGTTCATGGTCGCGCGCCTTCTCGAACTCACCGAGCTACCCGAGCCTGCCGACGCCGCCGACGCGCTCGCCATCGCCATCTGTCACATCCACACCGCGCAAACACTCGAAGCCCAAAGCGCTGTTTCAATAACGGGCAGGTCCGCACGATGAAGCATCCAGTTCTCGCAGCTCTTTTCCTCGCGGTCGGCACCGCACTTCACAGCCAGCCCGATAAAACCATTCGCATCGACTTCACCAACCCCGGCCTCATCCCCGCCGCGTGGACGCTCGAGCTGCACCCTGACGGCACCGGCCACTTCCGCTCGCAGCGCGGCGACGCGCCCCGTTCCGCCACCACCACCATCGAAGCACCCGACCAGGACCGCGACATCCAGGTCAGCCCCGCCTTTGCCGCCAATGTCTTTTCCGTCGCAGCCGCGGAAAACTTCTTCCAGAAGCCATGCGAAAGCCATGAAAAAGTAGCTTTCCAGGGAACCAAGCATCTCGTCTATACAGGCCCAGACGGCAAAGGCGAGTGCAGCTTCAACTACTCCCGCGACCGCCAGATTCAACAGCTCGGCGACCAGCTCACCTCACTCGCCTCCACCATCCTGGAAGGCGCGCGTCTCGACCGCCTCCACCAGCACGACCGCCTCGGCCTCGACCAGGAGATGGAAACCCTGCAGGAGATGCTAGGCGACGGCCGCGCCACGGAAATCTCCGTAATCCGCACCACGCTCGAATCCCTCGCCACCGACGACTCGCTAATGGAGCGAGTCCGCCGCCGTGCCCGCGAGCTGCTCGCAAAAGCAGGGAACTAGGGACGAGTGACGAAGGACGAAAAAGTGCGGGTGCCCCAGGTCCCTGTTTTGGGACCTGGGATACCTCAACCACTCATTCTCCCAATCCCAGTTCTCCCACTTTATGTCCTCCACCAGAATGAGCGTGTCATCTTGAGCGAATGGCTCCTCCAAGCGTCTTTCAGCTCAGGGGAATTGAAGGACCGTTTTTGGGCTTGCATAAGTGGTCGTATCTGCTTTTCCTTGTTCCCGCTTTTTCGTCCCTTGTCCCTCGTCCTTCGTCCCTAAAAGCAACTCATCGAAAGCAACCGTGTTTGCATCCAATTAGAGGTAGAAGGCAGCGCATGCAGGCAAGCGCTGGGGGGTAAAACAATGAAACACTGGATTAAGACGAGCTCCTTTGCAACTGCTGCACTTGCACTCTCTCTTGCGGCGGTTGCCCAGCAGCCACCATCACAGGCAGTCCGGCTTAGCTACGTGGAGGGCCAAGTCCGCATCACTGACGCCTCCAGCAATGTCATCACGGACCAGGCCGTCGCGAACACTCCGCTCTTCTCCGGATACATTCTGCAAACCGGCGACGACGGCCGAGCCGAAGTCCAGTTTGACGACGGCACCATCGGCCGCATCCCGCCCGACACCGCACTCACACTCACCGCGCTGAACGGAACCCAGAACGATCTCACCCTCAACAACGGCATGGCCTACTTCGACCTGCGTGCCAACGAGCGCGTTCTCATTGCCGGTGGCACCACCGTCACCTCCGCTGGCGGAGCCACGCTGCGCATCAAGCTTGACGAAGCGCCCGGCGAAGTCGCCGTCTTCAACGGTGGTGTGCACGTAGCCGGCCCTGGCACCAACGCTGACTTGCACGGCGGAGAAAGCGTCAAGCTGAGTGGTCAGTTAAACATCTCCGAAAGCATCGAGCCCGACTCGTGGGACGCCTGGAACTCCGACCGTGAGCAGGCTATCAGCTCGGAGTCAGCAACAGCCACGGCCGCCACGCAGGGCCTGCCTGACTCCTCTAACCCCGCCTGGGGAGACCTCAACCAGAGCGGCAACTGGTACAACGTCCCCGACCAGGGCTACGTCTGGTCGCCCTATGACGCCTCTGATCCCAACTGGGACCCCTACGGTAACGGCTACTGGATGGACACCCCCAACTATGGCTATACCTGGGTCTCCGGTTATAGCTGGGGCTACCTGCCCTACCAGTGCGGCCTGTGGAACTGGTACAACGGCTTCGGCTGGGGCTGGGCTCCCGGCGCCTGCACCCCGTGGTGGCGCGGCGGCGGTGGCTGGGGCATCAACATAGGCATTCGCCCCGGCGGCTGGCGTCCTCCCGTCCGTCCCAACCGTCCGCGCTTCGGCGGCAGCTTCGCAGGCGGACGTCCCTTCCGTCCCGCTCCCATCGTGCCCATCCGCCGCCAGGGACCGGCGCAGAACACGCTCCTGCCGCTGCGTGACCGCCACACTCCTGTCACCATCGGCAACGCCACGGTTGTTCCGCTGAGGCGCAGCAATCAGGACCGAATCAACCGTCCGGTGTACAACCACCAGCCGTCGCAGTACGTCCCGCCGCGCTTCAACACTAGTGGGGGAGGCACACAACCCGCCTTTGGCGGCGGCCGGCAGAACTACACTCCGGCTCCAAGCTACAACAACAACCAGCAGAGACCGGTCTTCACGCCTCCGCAGCAGAGCAACCCCGGCTCGCATGCGCGCCCCGCTCCCGGCGGCCCACAGCAGTTCAACCCCGGCCAGCAGCAACGCCCGCAAGCGCCGCAGCAGTTCCGTCCGTCAGCTCCTGCCCTGCGCCCCTCAGCCCCTGCGCCCCGTCCATCCGCCCCGGCCCCGCGTCCATCGCCTCCGCCGGCGCCGCACAAAAACTAGGCCAACCAGCCTCCTAACCCAAAAGGCCGCCCCGTTTTACGGGGCGGCCTTTTTCTTTCACTCATGGTAGTTGACGAACACCACCAAACACATCAGTTCAGTGTGCAGAGAATGTCGAATATCTCTCCGTTCGTAGTGCTATGCGTCACAGTGATTGAGCCAATGGTTTTCGCGCTGATATAGACTGTCCCCGCGCCAAGGTCGGTGGCAGCACTCGAATTTGTCGGCGTCAAAGAACAATGCCCCGCGCTGGTAATGCCAGGGATGCTTACGTTGTCCGAAGCTGCATTAGTTGTTGTTAAAGAAGCAGGGAAGATCTCTCTAAGCCAGGTTCCATCGTTGAACGAAGCCGGACCGCTAGCCACCCACTGCTGAATATCGTCTTGCCAGACATAATTCTGTTCCGACCAGGCCTCACCCACACCGACAGCTGGCGTACTGCTATACCCTAAACCGACGTATGTCATCATAGCTGCGCCGGTGAGATTGCCTAAGTTATCAGTGGTCACATATGCTTCTGCCGGTTGGGTAAATGTAGCTCCTGTAAATTGCAGCGGAATCCGTGTCGAAGCGGGATAACCGGTGCCTCCGGAGCAAGCTACCGAAGCAACTGTTGCGCCACTCATCGTAGGCGTGCAAGTAGCCACAACACCTGATGTGGTGTTGTTATTTGGCGGTGATACTAACGCAAAATTTGTTCCCGATGATGCTATGGAAGTTGCCGTGAATGGCCCTGTTTCCTGAGGTGCCTGAATCAAGCGCAACCGGAGATGTGCCCCGTTCCAGCCGCCACGGATTGACAGGTTAGAACCGGAGAGATTCGCTGGCATGTACAGCTCTTGATAAGAAGCATTTCTCGCATCAATGACGTATGGGCTAGTAGTGGTCGGAATCACATAGCGCCCATCGCTGACGGCTAGACCTAACCTGGTAATGGTTCCAGCATGTGCAACCGCGTTAGCCGTCGAAATCGAGCCTTGATTCACACTCGGTACAGCAGCAGTATTGTAGAGAATGGAACCATCGATGATGGTTGCCCCACTTACGGCTGTATCCTGCACCAAGTAGTAGCTGTGCGAAGGCGGCGTTCCCGCGTTGCATGTGCTTCCAGTCGTGTCGTTGTAGCAGGGGTCAACTGTGACAGACGCATTCGTCAAGGCCAACGAGCCCGCGCCATTCGGATTATTTCGTACCAGATAATAAGTTTGAGGTGAACCTAAGACGGGAACTAAGTCGTGCGAAGTGATATTCGTGACCGTTACCTGTCCACCATCGACTGTGAGGAATGGGCTTCCGAAAGTGGCAGGGTGATGCAGGTCCGCATGTACGCCGTCAATCGTAGCCGTCGAGCCGGAAAGGGCAAAGCCGAAGGTGAGGCCATAGGAGTTATCAGCCTCAATTGTATGTACGACCATCGAATTGCAAGTACCGCCGGTACTGATAACGGGCTCTCCAATTGTCTGCGTGGAGTAAATCTGTTCAAACTGGCATCGAGGCAAGCCAACCGAACTTGAACCGACAATGTTGATGGTGGCGCCGCTAAGTCCACCTTGACCGCGAATATTGTGAATTTTGAAGCTCCACGGAAGTCCAGCTAGAGACTGATTCTCTGCGATACCGCGGAAACCGCCATAGAAGGTCAGCTTCTCCAGCTCGAACTCGAAGAAGTTGCCCGCAGCATCGAAGTAGATGCTGGATGCTGCTTTGCTGGTGGGAAGCTGGTAGTTCGCATAGTCAAAGGACAGGTTGCCAATATAGAAGCCCCACTGTCCCTGCTGCGTGAAGTCGAAAATTGGGGTGTTATCCGTCAACTGCACAATGCGCGTAGAGCCCTGCGATTCTCCGACAATCTTCCAACCGGTTGGGACAGCCGCCCCGTTATTCAAAGGCAGGTTGCCGCTGATGAGGTAGAAGCCAGACGGGAAATAAAGCTGCTGGCCGATATTCGCGTTTGTACTCTGCGCCAGCAACGCCTGAATCGCGTTGTTGATGGCCGTGGTGTTGTCCGTGCCGTAGTAGGCCGTAACTCCGCTCACAATGTCATTGGTTGCAGGAGATGCCAAAGTAGCGGTTGTGCTACTTAGCACGTTGGCAATGGTTGTCTTCAGTGGTCCGTACGGCAGGATGTTCGCACCATCCTTTACGATGCCCGGGCTAACAGTGGGAGCAACCGTATAGTTCTCACCAGCCACCCATATATGACAGGTTGGAGTGCCAGTGCCATCCGTGGTTACGTAGCCAGTGGCTGTAACACCAAGGGGAGAAGCAATGGTCGGCGCAGAGAAAGCAATGGGGATGGTAGGATTTGTGGTGCCTGCATTCAATGGCAGGCCGGAATAACCGGAGAAGCTACAGGTCGTAATCACGCCATTGTTATTGATGAGCACGTAGGGCGTGCCGAGCGTGCCACCGTTCAGATACGACGCTCCTGCACCGGGGATGTTGATGGTCTTGCCCACATCCGCCGAAGTGAACGAGCAACTTGAACACGTCACCGTGGTAGTTCCGCTCGTAGTGCTGGTCCTCATGGTCGCCTGCACGCCGTCCGGCTTGGCTCCAAAAGCACTCACATTTACGGTTGTAACAGCTGTTTGTGCCGACACCATCGTTACCGCTAGCGTCAAAGCTACCCACACAAAAACCAGGCTTTTGCGGATGATTTCCATTTCGTCTCCCGATAGCCGTCTTGAATAATCCCAAGAAGGCAACGCGAAGATTACGGGGAAAGCGTACCTCTACAGCATTCAAAGCAGCTTCGATGTCATCTCTCGGGAATACGGGGCCGTATTCCGAGCTTGACCGCTGTCTCATACAAAGTTGATCTGGAAATGCAAAGCAGGGACAGACATATCTATGACAGTTAGCTAAAAAGCTGTCAAGCGAGCTGCATAACATTTTCTTTGCCGAGAGGAAGTCTGCGCTTCGTTTGCTTCACTATAAGACAATGCCGGGCGCCCATACATCTAGCGTTTTTTGTTCGATGAATGGAATACACTCCCGCTAACTTCCCGCAAAATAAATCCCAAATCTGTGGAAAAACTTTGCGGTGAATTATGCCTGTTTATGCCAAACTAAAAATCAGCAGAAAAAGAAACGGCCCGATTCCCAAGGAATCGGGCCGTTCTGTTTTTACCCCAAAGACCAAAAGAAAGGATCAAGCAATGCAGATGACAACCGGCACAATCCACTGTCCCCTGTACCCGGTCCCCTGCACCCTGTCTTTCGCACAGTTGCACAAATCAAAAATAAAGAAACTGCACAGTCCCTGTGCTATCGTCTGCAACTCGCACAAAACAAACCGCCCTGGAATCCACCCCACTGTGGCGAACGCGCAAGCATTAAAAAATCCGCGCACTCAAAGCAGCCAGCTCCTCAATGGAAAGCGCCTCGGCCCGCGACTGAGCCGCAATCCCCGCAGCAGAAAACGCGCTCTGAATCGCCGAAGCCTCAAACCCGGCAGCACGCAAATTATTCGCCAGCGTCTTCCGCTTCTGCGCAAAGGCAATTTTGGCAAACTTGATAAAGCCATCCTCGGAGACACCCAGTTCCGCAAACCGCGGCGCAAACCGCCAGCGAAAGACGGTCGAATGTACCTCCGGCGGCGGCGAGAAAGCCCCCGGCGGCAACGTAAACAGCCGCTCCACGGGCCCGTACATCTGCACCGTCACGGAGAGCACCCCGTAATCCCGCGATCCCGGCTCCGCCGTCACGCGGTCCGCAACCTCGCGCTGTACCATCAATACCGCCCGGTCCAGCACCGCATGGTTCTCCGCCAGCTTCAACAGAATCGGAGAAGTAATGTAGTAAGGCAGATTGCCCGCGACAGGCAGCTTATGCCCGGCAGTATCGGCAGCCGCCGCAAAGTCGAACTGCAGCACATCTTGTTCGATGACCGTGAGCTTGTCCGAAGGGAAATAGGCACAGAGTGCCACAGCGAGCGAGTGATCCACCTCAATCGCCTTCACATGCGCCGCGCGTTCAATCAGCGCCCGCGTAATCGCTCCCTCACCGGGCCCGATTTCGACCACTGTCTGTCCCGCGACCTCACCCAGCGCCGCAGCAATGCGCGCAATGGCCGTGTGGTCACGCAAAAAATTCTGTCCGAGCTTGGATTTAGGAGGCATCAGGTCGCAAACAACTATGGTATCGGACCCGGCGCAAAACCTGCCTGTGACTATCCGGAAGTATGCGACAATCGAGCATCACAGGAGCCTGCGATGGAACCTTCTCGACGCGGCAGCAGCGGGGTTTTGATCTCCGTGGTTATTCATGGAGGCATATTCGCCTGCCTGGTTCTGCTGGGAGTATCGTCAAGAGCCCGGCTCACGCAGCCTTCCGCGAAGACGATTGACTTCGTCAAGATAGCGCAAGTGGAAGTAGCTGGCGCATCCCATTCCGTCACTCTCAATTTGCCGCCCAATCCATCGGCTGCCCATACAAAAACTCCTGACCCCAACAAGAATGCCGCCAAGCTGACTCCTCCAGTCGAGCGGCCTCATCCTCCGCAGAAGGACGGTGGTGGCACTCCGCCTTCGCCTCACAATGGCGATGGCTTAGGTCAGGCCGCAACCGGAAGCGGACCCGATGCGGAAAACGCCACAATGGCCTTCCCCATCTTCTCGCCCAAGCCTCCAGTCAAGGACCGTTCGCTTCTGCCCGGCTCCGAGAAAAAGATTGTAGTCGATGTGAACATCGACGCTTCCGGCGGAGTAGTAGAAGAGACGCTGATAACCGGAATAGGGAACCAACTGGATCAGCTAGTTCTCGATACTGTAAAAAGCTGGCGCTTCCAGCCCGCCACCGTGAATGGAAAGCCCGTTCCCACCCAGGCGGAGTTGGTCTTCCCATTCAACCCGCAATATCCACTCGCAGATTCTTAGCTGAATCCTGCGCCACTCAAACGTCATTCTTCAGCGCGACCACGTTCGCAGTTTTGCGAATCGCAAATCCCAGCGACTCATAAATCCGAACTGCCGGGTTATGCGTAAACACGTGCAGAAATGCTGTCTTCCTATCGCGCTCAATCTCGTCAATCACCAGCGACATCAGCATCGATGCATATCCGCGACCGCGCGCATCGGGGTGCGTACAAACCGCGCTGACCTCAATCAGCCCCGGCAAGTGCATCCGCTTGCCCGCCATGGCCACCAGTCGCTTGCCCCAAAAGATGCCGTAGAAGTTGCCCAGCTCCAGCGTCCGCAACCGAAACGGTCCCGGCTCCGTAAGCTCTGCTAGCGCTACCATCGCCGGAGCGTCGCTTTCCGTCAGCCGCCGCATTGTTTCGCCGTTCTCCAGCCGCAGCGGAGCCAGCTTGCTACGCACCTGCCGCACCATCTGGTAAAGCTGCCCGCTGAAAACCACCGTCCATCCCGCTGGAATCTGAAGCTCTTCCAGCGAGAAAAGGACCATTACATCCCCCGGCTTGGCCAGTCTGCGCAACGCCTCGTAACACTCTGCTGTCTGCTCCGGAATCCCGCTCAGCGGGCCAATCTCCGGCGGATAGCGCCGCGCCAATTCGCCGCCAAGTGCCAGCCGCAGGTGTTCCGTACTGAGTGCATTCCAGATGGGTTTGTCGAGAAGAGTCAGTGCGGAGTCTGAATCATTCAGTATCGGCATCGAAGTAGGGTAGCCAGCATCCATGGAGATAGACTGTCGTTGGTGGTTGGAGAAGAATCCCCCATGCATATTGTATTTGCTGCCTCGGAGTGTGTCCCTTTTGCGAAAACCGGAGGCCTGGCGGACGTGGTCGGCACACTGCCTTCGGAACTGGTCAAGCTCGGCCATCAAGTCACGGTTTACCTGCCGCTCTACGCCGTTGTGCGCCCGCACCTGGCAGGCACGTGGAAATACGCCGTACGCTCGATCACGATTCCGTTTGAGTATTACAACCGCTTCGCCGGCATCGTAGACGGCGGCAAGCGCAATGGCGTGCAGTACTACTTCGTCGATTGCCCCGACCTCTTCGACCGCCAGGGCCTCTACGGCACCGGCGGCGGCGACTACCCGAACAACTGGGAGCGCTTCGGCCTCTTCTGCCGTGCTGTTCTTGAAGCCACTAAGCTTCTTGGCGTGCCCAACATCTTCCACGTTCACGATTGGCAGGCCTCGCTCATTGCCATCTACCTGCGCACTACGTATGCCAGCGATCCGTTGCTCGGCAACGTAGGCACGGTGCTGACGATTCACAATGCCGGTTACCAGGGATGGTTTCCACCGCAGACGACGGAACGCCTGCTCTTCCCGTGGGATCTTTTCACCATGGACCGCGTGGAGCAGTTCGACACCTTCAACTTCCTCAAGGGTGGCATTGTTTACAGCGACATGCTGACAACTGTCAGCCGCAAATACGCCGAGGAAATCCAGGCACCAGAGTTTGGCGAAAAGCTCGATGGCGTGCTGCGCAATCGCGCCGCCGACCTGCGCGGCATCCTGAACGGGGTGGACTACTCGCAATGGGACCCAGCGACGGACGGCTATCTCGCCGCGCACTATACGGCCAACGTGCTCACCGGCAAAACCGAGTGCCGCGCAGATTTGCTCCACGCCTTCGGTCTTGAATCCGTTGCGTCAACAACCCCCATCCTTGGCATTGTCTCCCGCTTTGCTACGCAGAAAGGCTTCGACATCCTTGCCGGAATCGCCGACGAGCTGATGAAGCGCGATGTTGCCGTAACCGCGCTGGGAAGCGGAGAGCCCTACTATGAGAACTTTTTCCGCGACTGGGCCGCGCGTTACCCCGGCCGCATCTCCGTCCGGATCGGCTACGACGAATCGCTTTCGCACAAGGTGGAAGCTGGCGCCGACATCTTCCTCATGCCCAGCCGTTACGAACCAGGCGGCCTGAATCAGCTCTACTCGATGCGCTACGGCACACCGCCTGTAGTCCGCGCTACCGGCGGCCTCGACGACACGATTGAAGAGTGGAATCCGGAGCGAGGAAGCGGCACAGGCTTCAAGTTTCCGGGCTACGCGCCGCGCGACTTTCTTGCTGCCATCGATCGCGCGCTGAATGCGTTCAAGGAAAAGAAAAGCTGGCAACGCCTAATGCGTAACGGCATGGTGAAGAACTATAGCTGGACGCAACCCGCTCGGCAGTATGCGGAAGTATATGCGGAGGTTGCCAAGCGGCGCGCTTAGAAGTCATCTCATCAACTCCGCTACTCCCAGTCCGGCTCCTATGGAACCCGCTTCGAGGCGTATCCAAGGAACCTTGCAATGTTGCAAAAGCTATTGGATGAGATGACTTCTAATACATGTGGCCATGTTCCATCGGTATCGATACGCCATAGAGCTTGCGCACAAGCCATAACACCGGCAGACCAAGCAGGATCAGCACTGTGCCGATGAGCGAGGCTTTCAGATTGCTTGTGTAGCTCGAAACCAGCACTGCGGCCGCACACACGATAAAGATGGCTGGCAGCATGGGATAGCCCCACACGCGATAGGGCCGTGCGAAGTCAGGATACTTGCTGCGGTAGAAGAAGACGGTTGAAGCCGTCAGCATATAAAACAGCCACTCAGCAAAGACGGCGAGGTCGAAGAACTGCTGAAATTCGGATAAGAACAACAGCAGAATCGTCGCCAGTGCGCCTTGAATGATGAGCGCAAACGACGGCGACTGAAACCTCGGATGAATCTGTGCGAACTGCGGAAAGAAGAGACGGTCCTTCGCAGCGGCATACGGAACGCGTGCGCCGGACATCACCGTTCCGTTGAGCGTGACAAAGATGCTGAGCGCCATGGCAGCGGCTACGAATCCTGCGCCACGCGGTCCCGCAACTACAGAAAGCGCAGCAACAGCAGGCCGCTCACTCGCTGCAATCTGCGCAGCAGGCAGGATGTACTGAATCGCCGCGTTGGTCGCCATAAACAACGCGCCAACTACGAACAGCCCACCAATCAGGGCAATCGGCAAGCTGCGTTCGGGGTTGCGCACTTCGCCCGCCACCATCGTCAGATCATTCCAGCCGTCGTAGGCCCATAGAGTGGCAATCAACGCGGCCATAAAGCCGTTCAACCCGCCCACGGCACCGGGCAGCGTGGTAGAAAAGTTTGCCCATGAGCCGGATATGGAAGCGAAGCACAGCGCCGCAACAATGAGGATAAGCACGCCTTTGAGAACGGTGAAGACAAGCTGAAAATCCCCGGCTTTCTTGATGCCGAGATAGTTCAGCCCGCTCATAAACCAAGTGACGCAGATAGCAAAAAACTGTGACCAGAGCAGCGGCGAGCCTGCTACTGGCAGCATAAGCCAGTGGAATGCCGGAAAAACGCCGAGCGTACGTGCAAGGCCGCTTGTGACGGCTGCGATGGATGCAGGCTTCGCCACGGCAAACCATGTCCACATGTAGAGAAACGCAGTGGTGTCGCCATACGCGCCGCGCAAATAAACATATTCGCCGCCGGCGTAGGGCAGCATGGCTCCCAGTTCTGCATACGTCATTGCGCCGAAGAGCGAGAGCAGTCCGCCGACGATCCACGCGAGATAGACGAGCGAAGACGAGCCAAGATCCTGCATCATCTCGCGCGGCACAAGAAAAATGCCGCTACCGATAATGGTGCCGACAACAACCGCCATAGCCTGCGATGCGCCCAACACGCGCGGCAATTCGGCAGGAGATTGCGGAGAGAGTGTTTTCGGAGCGGAACTCATGCAGTGATGTGAGAGTAGCATAGCAGCGCAGAAACATCGGCGGAGTATTTGGTGTCTAATCCTGCATGAGCGCATTGCGGCTGTGTTTGCGGGTAATGTGTGCCTGTTTGTTCCATAGCTAGTCAACCTATTGTGCAGGGTGGAGCGAGAATCTCCGAGGGAGAGGGTATGCCTCAAAAAGCATTAGGCGTGTTGGCACTGGCAGTGTGCGCGTGCATTGCGCCACAAATTGGGCATGGACAAGCAGCACCCGAGGGGCAAACAACCACTCTTCCACACCGACAAACCACCGTTATCACTACCCCTGCCGCTGCACAGCAAAACAGCAATTCTGCAGCTGCATCTCCCGGTCCAATTCCGGCGGAGCTGTACAAACAGGCCATGAGGCCACTGGAACAGGTACGCAATTCGCTGGAAAACTGGTCCGATGCGGAACTGGGCGCATTGGCCGCCGGAATGGCAAAGGCTCGCGAATCCTGTGCCGGGATGAAGCCGGAGGACTATCACGGCGACGACTTATACGAGCTGGTACGCCTATGCTCGTTTGGGCAGGATTGGGATCGTACGAACTCTGCGGCTACGCTCTACATTGCACGTGGAGCGCCGGAGCACCGGACGCAGGCCTACGCGCTCAGCGTGAACGCACTGATGCATCAGAACGCGGTGGACCTGGCTGTGCAGACTACCGAAGTCATGCTCAGCTGGACGTCATATGACGCGGAAGTGGCGTTTGCCGTGCGTTACATGAAGGACGCGTTGGAGCAGGCGGGGAATCCACTCGGATTGAAACTGGCGACAGAAGAGCACACCAAAATCCTTCAGGCGTTGAAGCTGGGCGCGCCGCTCAAAGCTGCGAATAGCGATGCGGTCATGGATGTGGGCTTGCTTTATGATTCCGCGATGGAACTGGCATTCTGGCAACGGTATGCAGGGCAGGACAGCGCGGCAGCAGCGACGGCTGCCGACTGCGACAGCGCGCTGGCGGATCTTTCTGCGCTTGCGTCGGAAGACCGCGAACACATCGAGAGCGTGCGTTGGCGTTATCGATTGCTTGGTGCACATCTGCCGAGTGTCATGGTTTCACGAGCGCTTATCTCCACGACAGCAAAGCCGCAACTGCCGCAATCCTTTGGCGCAGGCACGGTGCTGGTGTTGTTTCCGGACTGGTGCGCGCAGTGCCGACACATGATGAAGACATTAACGGAGTTCAACAAGGCGAATGCGACCACGCCGCTCTATGCGTATGGTCTTACTTTTGTCGATAGCTCGTTGATTGATGACAAGTCAGTGCACGAAGCCTTTGTGAAGGAGATGCAGGGAACGCCAACGTACATCGCGCCGGCGTCAACCGCACAGAGCTTTGGTGCAATCGAATTTCCGCTGGCGATTGTGACGGATGCGAAGGGCGCAGTCCGTTTTATTGGCAGCATTCCGGGCGATGCCTTCAAGGGCGGTGGCTATATCGAGAAGGTGATTATTAGGATGACATCGGGAAGAGCGGCAGATGGCGGGGCAAAAGTCAACTGAAGATGCAGGGCAGCCGATGCGAATTGGCTGCCCTGCGTGAGATTACGATTTTGTGAGATATCCCATCCCTGCAAGCACGCCGCGCATATAGGAAAAGCTGGCAATAACGCCTGGCATGGGGTTGTCGCCATGTACCTCGTATTCCAGGTCGACAAATCCGGGGTAGCGGATGGCAATGAGCGCTTCGAAGATTTCGCGGATGGGCAGCTTGCCCTGGCCTACCGCAACCTGGCTATCCTTGTCGGTCAGGTTCGTCAGGTCCTTGAAGTGCAGGTTGAATAGTCGCGCTCCCACTGCATGAATCGCCTCCACGGCATCCGTGCCGGCACGAACGCAGTGGCCAACGTCGATGCAGCAGCCGATGCGCGGATCATAATTCTTTGCAAGCTTCAGTACATCCAGGGGGGAAGGATAAATCTTATCCTCCGGGCCGTGGTTGTGAATGGCAACGCGGATGTCATATTCCTTGACGAACTTCTCCACACGAGGCAGCGTCGCCGGAGTAGGATCGCCGGCCACAATGACCTTGATGCCGGCGCGCTTGGCATATTCAAACTTCGCGCGGATGTCGTTGTCTTCATCTTTGTTGAAGTAAATGGCTCCAGCCGCGTGCAGCTTGATGCCGTTGGCCGCGTAATCCTTCAGCGCGGCGTCCTCGCCTGCAGCATCGGAAGGCAGATGATCTTTCACATCTTTCGCGTTAAGTTCCGTAATCTCAAGCTCTTTCATGAATGAGATCAATTGCGCGCGGGTAAAGTTGCGAAATGTATAGCTGGCAAGCCCCAGCTTGATAGGCGAAGGCTTGCCCGAAGCCTCCCTGGGTAGTGCAAATGCAGGCACAGCACCGCTAACTGCGCAAGCCGCAGCGGCCAGCGCTCCGGACTGAAAAAGTCTACGGCGCGTCAATTCGTTTGTCGTCAGCATATTTCCTCGTTTGCAACGAATTTGAAGTGTTTTGTATAGGAAAGCCAAATGACTTAGATCGTAGGCTCCCAGCCCTTTTCGTACTCGCGATTCCAGCACTTCATTGCTTCGGCGTCATGCTTAACCTTGCCATCGGCAGTGTCAAGATCCAGCACGCGATTCAGTTCCCATGCGACGTTGGACAGCTGCAGCATAGTCACGGCTACGTTGCCTTCCGCTACGGGGGAGTGCAGTCTTTCGCCTTTGTGAATCCCGGCAATAAAGTTGGCAAAATGTGCATCCGTCATGGAGTCGCGTCCGGTCAGATCCGACGAGGATGTTTGTGCGTGGCTCACCTTGAACTCATCGGTCTTCTTCCCCTTCAGGTCGTAGACTTCGTACCCGTCGCGATCCAGAACCACGGAGCCTGTTGTGCCCTGAATCAGCGAGCCACGGTCGCGCCCGTATTGCCGCATGCCGTTGCAGCACAGTCCCTCCCAGGTAATCAGCTTGTCGGTGTATTTGAAGTTCACCACGAGAGTGTCGTAGAACTGCCAGTCGTCTTTAAAGTGATAGCGTCCTCCGGTTGCGCTGATGCTCTCAGGGAAATCTGTACCTAGAGCCCAGCGGCATACATCCACTTCGTGCGTGCCATTGTTCAGGCTCTCGCCGGTGCCCCAGTGTTTGAACCAGTGCCAGTTATACGGCTGTACGTTGTCCTTATATTCACGCCGCGGTGCCGGACCCTGCCACAAATCCCAGTCCAGCTGAGCTGGCACCGGAACTGTTTTGCCCACACCAATGGATGTCCGGACATTGGCGTACCACGCCTTGGCAAGATATGCGCGGCCAATCAGGCCGTTGTGAATCTTGTCCACAATCTCAATGGAATGTGCTGACGAGCGTTGCTGATTGCCCATCTGGACTACTTTGCCATACTTCTGCTGTGCCTTGACCAGCAGCGCGCCTTCACCGGGATTGTGACTGCAGGGTTTTTCGACATAGACGTTTTTGCCGGCCTTCAGGCCGAGAATCGCCATGGGTGTGTGCCAGTGGTCTGGCGCGGCAATGGTTATGGCGTCGACCTCTTTGAGTGCCAGGATGTTGCGAAAATCACGCTCCGTTTTCGGGGCCTCACCCATCTCTTGCGATGTCTCTGTGGCAAACTTCTTGAGCGTATTTGCGTCCACATCACAGACGTGCGTAATGCGGGCCGCATCTTTGTTGGCCTTGAGAGAAGAGAGGTGTGCATAGGCTCGGCTGTGTAATCCGATAACGGCAAAATTCAACCGGTCGTTGGCGCCAAGAATGCTTGCGTAGCTCTTTGCGCTGGTGCTAATTGCCAATCCAGCCGCACCTGTTGCAAGCGTATCCAGAAATTCCCTGCGTGTTACCAAAATGGTCCTCCTGGCTGCCGCGACCTGATTTCATGTATCGAATAGCACATGGTGCGGGGCCGGAAGTTATCATAATTGTGCCGGGCTAGTTGCAGTGGCATAGAGTGATTTTTTAGCCACTAGGCAGGAGCAAGATAGGGATTACTTGTTCCGGCATGGCTTGAGCGAGAATGGCGCGGCTGATTGGGTCGGATTTTTACGCGCGAAAAAGGAAAGGGACGCAGTTCAAACGTGTTTGATATTCATTACCACCTGCTTTACGGTGTGGACGACGGACCGGCTGAGTTTGAAGATTCTCTGGCGTTAGCGGAAGCGTCCATTGAGGATGGCGTCTCGCATATTGTGTGCACGCCACATGCCAACGATCGCTATCAGTTCCGGCCGGAAGTGAATAGGGAACGCAGGGACAAACTGCAGGAGCGCCTGGGAGATCGCTTGACCCTGGGGCTTGGCTGCGACTTTCATCTCTCCTATGACAACATCGAAAATCTCCACAAAGATCCTTCGCGTTTCACCATCAATGGTAAGCAGTATCTTCTTGTAGAGTTTCCGGATTTTTCCATCTCGCCGAGCATGGTGAATACGTTTTACGAGATGATCAGCGCAAACATCATTCCCGTCATTACGCACCCGGAACGCAATCCCACACTGCTGCAGGACCAGACGCGTATCTCTGAGTGGATTAAGATTGGCTGCCTGGTGCAGGTTACTGCAGCCTCCCTGATTGGGCGCTTCGGCAACCGTTCGCAAGCGATGGCGCGCGATCTGGTCCGGAAGAACTGGGTGCACATCATTGCCAGTGATGCGCATAGTACAGAGCGTCGCGGCCCGGCAATGTCTCGGGCATATGAGTACCTCAAATCGGAATTCAGCCAGGAGACCGCGGACAGGCTTTGTTTCGCGAATCCAAAGGCGGTCTATTGGGGGGAGCACTTGCTACCGCAGCCGGAGGCTCACGGGCTATACGAGGATATGCGGATACCTAAGAAGGGCTTTTTCAGCAAGCTCTTCGGACGATAAAAACGGCGCCAGGAAAACTCTTGGCGCCGTTTTATTTTGGCTGAAAATCAGTAGTACTTAACGATAGCCGCGAAGGTATCCGGCTTGAGGCTTGCGCCACCTACGAGCGCGCCGTTGATCTCAGGCTGGTTGATGAGGCTACCGCAGTTGTCTTGCTTGACGCTGCCGCCATAGAGGATGCGCACATTTTCCGCAATCTCCACGCCGAGCAGTTTGGCGACTTCTGCACGGATGATTTTGTGGGCTTCGACGGCAATTTCCGGCGTGGCAGTTTTACCGGTGCCGATAGCCCAGACGGGCTCATAGGCGATGACGATGCTGCCGGCAATTTCCGGCGTGATGCCGGCGAAGGCTGCAGTGACTTGCTTCTTGAGCACGTCGGCAGTCTGGCCGGTTTCGCGCTCGGCTAGAACTTCTCCGATGCAGACGATAGGCACGATGCCGTGCTTGAGCGCGGTGTGGAGCTTTTTGTTGACGATCTCGTCGGTTTCGCCGAAGTACTGGCGGCGCTCGGAGTGGCCAATGAGGGTGCGGGTTCCACCTACGGCTTTGAGCTGGCCTACCGAGGTTTCACCGGTGAATGCACCTTCTTCAGCGAAGTGAATATTCTGCGCGCCGACGGAGACGGCGGAGCCCTTGGCTGCCTCGACTGCGGTTGGGAGCAGAACGGGGGAGGGGAAAATTGCGATTTCATCGCGGTCGTGCCCGGCTACGAGAGGCAGAAAAGCTTCAAAAAATGCCTTGGTTTCGGCGGGCGTTTTGAACATCTTCCAGTTGGCTGCAATGAGAGCTTTACGTGGCATGAGATTTCTCGAAATTTCCTCCGGGATGATTCTACGGGATGAATTTGCAGGGGCTAGGTGATGTGGGGTACAGTCAGGCACTATCTAAAAAAAGCTTTGATGGACTTGTGTAATTCAATCTTGCCGACCTGACCCGCGAATCACTGACAAGTCGGATGGCATTTCACTGTTTAGGAATGCAGCGCGGTGGGCAGGATCGCCCAAATCCATTCTGAAGTGATACCAGGTCCCGTCCTGAAGGATACCCATATTCCATGGGCCGGAAACGGAATCGGAAAACTGCCACAGAATGTGATAGCCATCCTCATTGGTGAAACCCTCAAAATCGGCTTGAATAATGGCGTCTCCACGTTCCCAGATAGCGGCGCGTAGTGCGTGGAGTGCATTGCCGCCTTCCTCGGTATCCGCGCTTTGCAGGTGCTGGAATGCGTAGATTGTTTTGACGTGAGGCAAGTATTCTTTGAGCCACTCAGTGCCGCTTTCGGGCTTGCAGTCCTGAATATCTTCAAGAAAGTCCGCGATCTCATCTTGTCCAAGAGAGCCGTTGTAGACAGGATTCCGTTCGAGCACTGCTACTTCAGAGCCGTCGCTGCCGGAGAGCAAAAGACTTTCCCAATCCTCTTCGCTTCCTTCTTCGACGGACAGGATGTAAGTGGAATTGTGCTCGCCAAGTATGTGGGCAAGATCCTCGAAGGAGGGAAATGTTTCATCTTTCGACAAGATTCGCGTGTAGTATCCCATTCGCCATCTCCTGTTTTTATAGCTCGGCAGTATCTTATGCCCACTGCTGAGTATGAATAAGAAAACCCCGCACTCGGTTTATCTCCGAGTACGGGGCTGTATTGCCTTGCAGGTTACTTGTCCGTCAATGCTTCCACACCGGGGAGCTTTTTGCCTTCCAGGAACTCGAGACTTGCGCCGCCGCCGGTGGAGATGTGCGTGATTTTGTCAGCTACGCCGGCCTGGTTGATGGCGGAAACCGAATCGCCGCCGCCGATGATGGAGGTTGCGTCCTTGTTGGCCGCTACGGCGCAGGCGATGGCGTTGGTGCCTACGGCGAAGCGGGGGAATTCAAAGACGCCTGCAGGGCCGTTCCAGACGATGGTTTTCGCGGTGTCTACTATAGCTTCGATGGCCGCGATGGACTTGGGGCCGATATCAAGGCCTTGCCAGTGGTCAGGGAAGTTCTTGCTGGTGTCCCACTCCTGCGTGTTGGCGTCGGGTGAGAAGCTGTCGGCGAGGATATTGTCGACAGGGAGAAGGAGCTTGACGCCTTGCTCCTTGGCTAGCGCTTCCTTGGCGACGTCGATTTTGTCTTCTTCGACGAGTGATTTGCCGGTGGTGACGCCGAGGGCGCGCTGGAAAGTGTAGGCCATGCCGCCGACGATGACGAGCGTGTCTACCTTGTCGAGCAGGTTGTTGATGACGTCGATTTTGCCGGAGATTTTGGAACCACCGATGATGGCTACGAAGGGCTTTTCAGGGGCTTCCAGAGCCTTGCCGAGGTAGGTGATTTCCTTTTCCATCAGGAGACCTGCGGCGGCGGGCTTGAGGAAGTGCGTGATGCCTTCTGTGGAGGCGTGGGCGCGGTGCGCGGAGCCGAAGGCGTCATTGACGTAGATTTCGGCAATGGAAGCAAGCTTGCGGCTGAACTCGGGATCGTTGGCTTCTTCTTCGGCGTGGAAGCGGAGGTTTTCCAGGAGCAGGACCTGGCCTGATTCAAGCTGGCTGGCGAGCTCGTTAGCAACGGGGCCGACGCAATCGGGCGAGAAACCGACATTGACGCCGTAGCCGAGCTCGGGGTCGAGCAGCTCGCGGAGGCGGTCCACCACGGGACGTAGCGAATATTTTGGGTTTGGCTTGCCCTTGGGGCGGCCAAGGTGTGAGGCGAGAATTACCTTGGCGTGGTGCCGAATGGCGTAGCAGATGGTGGGCAGGGTGGCCTTGATACGCGTGTCGTCGGTGATTGCGGAGCCGTCTTCAGTGAGCGGCACGTTGAAGTCCACGCGGATGAATACACGCTTGTTCTTCAGGTCAAGATCGCGAATGGAGAGCTTGGACATGGCGGGAACCTTTTCAGGGATCAGGTATCAGGAAAAACGATTAGGGGCCAGGGTAGAGATGTGGTCTTGCATATCCCTGATCTCTGACCCCTGATCTCTGTTTCTTACAGCCCTTTGGAAGCAAGGAAGCCGATCAGGTCAACGACGCGGTTGGAGTAGCCCCACTCATTGTCATACCAGCTGAGCACCTTGACGCTGTTGCCTACGACCTTAGTCAGAGGAGCGTCGACGATAGAGCTGCGCTTGTCGCCCTTGAAGTCGGAGCTGACGAGCTCGTTGGTGTCGTAGCCGAGGATGCCCTTGAGCTCGCCTTCTGCGGCGGCCTTGAGAGCGGCGTTCACAGACTTTACGTCTGTGGCCTTTTCGCTGATGAAGGTCAGGTCAACGATCGATACGTTCGGGGTTGGAACGCGCATTGAGAAGCCATCCAGCTTGCCGGCAGTCTCGGGGAGAACCAGCTTGAGAGCCTTGGCGGCGCCGGTGGAGCTGGGAATCATGTTGATGGCGGCAGCGCGGGCGCGGCGCAGGTCCTTGTGCGGGAAGTCGAGGATAACCTGGTCATTGGTGTAGCTGTGGATGGTGGTCATGATGCCGCTGACGATGCCGAATTCCTTGAGTAGCACCTTGACGATAGGCGCGAGGCAGTTAGTGGTGCAGCTGGCGTTGGAGATGACGTTGTGCTTCGCCGGATCGTACTTGTCCTCGTTTACGCCGAGTACGAGGGTAACGTCTTCGTTGGTGGCTGGAGCGGAGATGATGACCTTCTTTACCGTTTCGCCGAGGTGCGCTTTGGCTACTGTGGCGTCGGTGAAGCGGCCAGTGGATTCGACTACGACCTGCGCGCCTACCTCTGCCCAGGGGAGCTTGGCGGGATCTTTTTCGGCGAAGACCTTAATCTTCTTGCCGTCGATGGTAATGGAGTCTGCATCGGCGGAAATTTCATTCGGCAGATTACCGAGAATCGAGTCGTACTTGAGTAGGTGAGCCAGGGTTGCTGGGCTGGTCAGGTCATTGACTGCCACGAATTCGATTTCGGGGTTTCCAAGTGCGGCGCGCAACACATTGCGGCCGATACGGCCAAAGCCGTTGATGCCAACCTTTACTGCCATGTGCTATTTCTCCTTGGTACGCGTTAAAAGCTGAATTGCATAAAAAAAACGGAACGGGGGAAACACGGGCACGTTCGGCGGCGCAAAAATTGGCTGCATAAACCCCTTGCAGGCTCATCCACCAAACCCTTAAGCGTACCATCCGGGGTTTGGATAGCCAAAATGTGCGCAGCGTATGGGAGCCTCATTCGTTCTCCGGTCAGGCCGATTGTGACTGGAAAGGTACTCTTGAGGATGTGACGTAGTGCACAGCATTTGCAGCGTCGCAGGGGGTTATGGTATCCCCTGAATATTAAGCAGGTATTGAAGGTGGCATGAGAAGACGCTCCAGACGCGCACCGAACCTTTCCGAGTCGACTGGTAAGATCGGCCAGGAAATTCCCTCGAACCAGCCAGCTCCGCTCGTTCCCAACTATCCAGAGGATGCAGGAGGCTATTCGTCTCGTTCCTCAGCTCCTGCTCCAAAGCCGCAGCGCCAGCAGGATTGGGGCTCTTCCGCACCCGGCAAGCTGGAAGTAGAGACCCAACCCGAGCTTCCGCCAATGGCTCCGGCTGAGCCGCAGGCGGAAAAATCAGCGCAGGCCCCGAAGGGCTATGTCGTGCTTGCAATTGGTCTGCCTGGCTCCGGCAAGACGACTTGGTTCAATCGGCGCGGGGTGACTCCGCTGTCGAGCGACCTGTTGCGGAACATTCTCTTTGACGACGTGGAAGAGCAGCGTTACCAGGGGCTGGTTTTTTCTACGCTGCGGTCGATGCTGCGCGCGCGGCTGATTGCCAAAATGCCATGGAACTACGTAGATGCAACGAACCTCTCTGTCCATGAGCGGCGCCAGTGGATCAAGATGGCGAAAAGCTTTGGATACGAGGTCCAGGCGGTATTTTTTGATGTGCCGCTTGAAGTTTGCCTGGAGCGTAATCGCCAACGTGACCGTTCGGTGAGCGAAGACGTAATGCGCAAGATGGCGGAGAAGCTGAAGCCGCCGGTGTTTGAGGAAGGCTTCGCGAAGATCACAGTTGTTCGCGTGAAGAACTCCAACTAGCGGCGCCTGCGTATCGCAACGAGGTTCCATGAGTACGTCCACCCCATATATCGAACCGTGGATGCGCGGTACGCATACGGATGTTCCTGCCGTGGGGCGCGCGGTGTTGCATGCGTTGGAATTAGCGCTGGATGACATAACCAAGTGGACCGAAGGCCTGACCGATGCCGAGGTGCACTCCCAGCCGCTTGGTTTGCCTTCTGTCGCCTTCCATCTGCGGCACATTGCGGGGTCAGTAGACCGGATTCTTACCTATGTCGAGGGCGGGCAGCTTTCGGCAGAACAGCTTGCCTCGCTGAAAGCGGAGCAGGACGGCGAGGAATCGCTGGCTGCTTTGCTGGCCGAGCTGGAAATATCTTTTTCCAATGCTGACAGGCGCATTCGGACGCTGGCCACGGCGAACTTTGATACTCCGCGCGGGGTGGGCCGCAAACAGTTGCCTACCAGCATTGGCGGGGCGCTGATTCATGTTGCGGACCACACGCAGCGGCATGTGGGGCAGGTTGTTACGACTGCCAAGGTAATCAAGGCTTTGCGCGGTTAGCGCATTGCTTGTTCGTCTAGTGTTCCAGCTAAATCCAGGATGTGACCCATCTTTTCCTGCTTGGTTTTGAGGTAGCGCTCGAAGGTTTCTTCGGGGGCTACTTCAGCAGAGACGCGCTCGACGACCTTGATTCCAGCGGATTCGAGAGCTGCCACCTTTTCCGGGTTGTTGGTGATGAGGCGGACTTTGTCCACGTCCAGCATCTTCAGCACTGTGCCCGGAAGCTCGTAGGCGCGGCAGTCAGCTTCAAAGCCAAGTTCCACGTTGGCTTCTACCGTGTCGAGGCCCTGGTCCTGTAGTTCATAGGCTTTCAGTTTGGCCATCAGGCCAATGCCGCGACCTTCCTGTTGCTCGTAGAGAAGGATTCCGGCGCCGGCGTCCACAATTTTGCTCAGGGCCAGCTCAAGTTGCAGGCGGCAGTCGCAACGCAGCGAGTGGAAGACGTCTCCGGTGAGGCATTGGGAGTGAATCCGCACCAGCGGAGGAGTGGAGTGGATGTCGCCCATGACTAGCGCGACCAACCCCTCCGTTTCCGGCAGGGAGTTTTCGCCGCATTTTGCATCGGGCTGCACGCCTTCAAAACCGAGAATCCGGAAATGGCCCCACCGCGTGGGGAAATCCGCATCGGCAACCTTCTTTACGCTTTCAAATGCCATAAGCCCATTGTAGTTCCGTGAATTTGCGCGTTGGGCGATTTCTGTCACATCCCACGCGCTGTCTATTCGATGCACGAGGGGACGCCGCGATACATTGGAGGGGTGACGAACACCCTTTTGCTCATTACGCTGCTGGTTAAGTTGGGCGTTTCTGCGGCGGTAGCCTCTGCGCTGGCGCGGTCGCGGACCTTCCAGCAGCTCTTGTTCGGGGAACAGCGGCGGGGCTTGCGGCAGACTGCCGTTTTGCTGGCGTTTTTCCTGGTGCCGTTGACGCTGGGCGTGTGGGTTCGTACTACGGTTTCTAACTTTCTTGCGGCAGATATCTCGTTTGAGACGGTCATTCTGCTGGGGTTGCTGATAGGGCCGGTGGAGGCCGTTGTCGGCGGCGTGGTGCTTTCCATTCCGGCGATGATTCACCATGAGTATCTTTCGCTGCCGTTTTATGGGGCGCTGGGGCTGGCTGCTGGCGTACTGGGACGCGCGGTGGAGAAGGAAGAAGTCTGGGACTTTACGCCGTTTATCGACTTGAGTCTTTACCGATGGGTGCGGCGCAATCTGCGGCATCCTCGGATGGACCGGCAGATTCTGATGCTGCTGCTCATTGTGCTGTTTGAGATTGCGCACGAGTGGGTGGCGCGGATGTATCCGAAACGGCTGTTTGCGCTGCTGACCAACGAGTGGAGTTTGCAGGTTCTTGTCTGGTTCTGTGCGCCGATGGTGGTGGGTATTGCGCTGAAGGTTTGGAACGCTCTGCGGATTGAGCTGAAGCTGGAGGAGCAGAAGCGGCTGTTGCTGGAGGCTCGGCTGGATGCGTTGCAGCGGCAGATCAATCCGCATTTTTTGTTTAATACGCTGAACTCGATTGCCTCGCTGGTGCGCACCAAGCCGGAGATGGCGCGGGAGATGACGGTGAAGCTCGCGAATATTCTGCGGGCTCTGTTGAAGGACCATGACAGCTTTGTTCCGCTGGCGGATGAGCTGAAGTTTACCGACGACTATCTCGATATCGAGGTGGTGCGGTTCGGGGCTGACAAGCTGAAGGTTGTGAAAGACATTGATCCGCGGACGCTGCATGTGGCGGTGCCGAGCATTCTGCTGCAGCCGCTGGTGGAGAACTCGATTAAGCATGGGTTGGAGCCGCGGATCAATGGCGGGACGATTACGCTGCGGAGCCGGTTGCAGGGGGATCGCGTGCTGATTGAGGTTGCCGATGATGGTGTGGGCATTACCGCCGGGCCGCAGAATGCGCTGCGGCGGACGGGAGCCGGTATTGGGATGAAGAATGTGCAGGAACGGCTGGAGGTTCTCTACGGCACCCAGGCGCGGTTTACGGTGGTGAGCAATCCAGGGCGCGGGACGTTGGTGGCGATTGAGATTCCGGCGGAGTGAGGTGTGTGTGTTCGATTCCGAACAATCGCGCGCGTTCGGCACAGTGGGATGGATTCCGGGGCTGTTTGTTTTGTGATGGTTAGAGACGATAGCACAGGGACTGTGCAGTTTCTTTATTCCGGAACTGTGCAACTGTGCGGAAGGCAGGGTGCAGAGGACCGGGTACAGCCACCCCAACGAGCACAAATCGTTCCTTGGGAACCCCGGCGGGGACAGTTGGATTGTGTCGGTTGCTGATTCCATTGCCTGATCCTTTCTTTGGTCTCTAGGTAAAAAAACCTTATGCACAATGCGGCGGTTTGAGGCGAAAAGCATGCCTCAGGGGCTAAAGCCCCGTGCTTTTGGTTGGCCTTTAATTGCCGGGGATAAATCCCCGGCCTACCCTCAAAAACATCGATCTTTGTGCATGTGCACCATCATTGCGGGAAAAACAGAACGGCCCGATTCCTTGGGAATCGGGCCGTTTCTTCTGCTCATTCTTAGTGTTGCATAAATGGGCATAATTCACCGCAAAGTTTGAGTAGAAAATTATGTTGATGATAAAGGGGTTAGAAAATATTTTTGGCGAAAGGGCTTGACAGGGATTTCGCGCACGGCGCGGAGTGGGCCTGCTAAACTCCATTCTGGTCAGGAGGCAGTGTGGCAGAGATTGAAACCGTAGCAGTTATTGGAGCCGGAACCATGGGCTCGGGAATCGCGCATGTTTTTGCCCGGTCTGGCTTCCGCGTCCTGCTCTGCGATGTTGCACAGCCCGCGCTGGATCGCGCACTTGCTTCCATTCGGACGAACCTGGGGAGGGAGGCTGCGAAGGGCAAACTTCCTGAAGCCGAAGTGGAGCAGGCGGTGACCCGCATTACTGCGACCACGGATCGCAATGCGCTCTCTGCGGCTGGCTTTGCGGTGGAAGCTGCGACGGAGCAGTATGAGCTGAAGGCGGAAATCTTTCGCTCGCTTGATGCAATTCTTCCTGCAGGCGCGATTCTTGCTACCAACACCTCGTCCATTTCGATTACCAAGTTGGCTGCTCTTACTAAACGGCCAGAGCAAGTGATTGGAATGCACTTTTTCAATCCTGTTCCCGTGATGGCGCTGGTGGAAGTGATTCGCGGGATGGCTACGAGTGAGGCGACGTTTGTTGCTGTGCGCGAGCTTGCTCTGAAGCTGGGGAAGACGCCGGTGGAGGTGAATGATGCGCCGGGGTTTGTTTCGAATCGTGTGCTGATGCCGCTGATTAATGAAGCAGCTTATGCGGTGATGGAAGGCGTGGCTACGCCGGAGGCTGTGGATGAGGTCTTCAAGCTCGGCATGGCGCATCCGATGGGGCCACTGACGCTGGCGGATTTTATCGGGCTGGATGTTTGCGTCGATATTCTCAGAGTTCTGCAGGAGGGGCATGGGGACCCGAAGTTCCGGCCGTGTCCGCTGCTTGTTCGCATGGTGGATGCGGGGTGGTTGGGAAGGAAGTCGGGAAGGGGTTTCTATCAGTATGGGAAATAACTCCTCTATTCCTTACCCTAGGTAAGGAATTCAATTCTTGAAGAGGTTCTGCTATGCCGTCCGCAACCATGACATCGAAGGGCCAGTTCACAATGCCTGCTGAAGTTCGGAAGAAGCTCGGGTTCAAGTCCGGGAAAAAGCGCCCCATCATGGAGCTTTCCGGCGTTGGCAAGTGGGATGGTCCGCCCGTCACCATCGAAGAAATGAATGAAATAATCCGTAGGGGATGGGCTGAACTGCTCAAGGATGACGAAGTACAAAAATGACCGGCATTGATACGAATGTACTCATCCGATTTGTAATGGCGGACGATTTGGAGCAGTACCACAAAGCTGACCGACTTATGCAATCGCTCTCAATTCAGTCTCCTGGCTTTATCACTTATGTCTGCATTGCTGAGTTTGTCTGGATGCTGGAAACCAGGTACGGCAAGCCCAAAGCAACCATTGCCGAATGGCTTACAAGACTGGCCGAATCCGATGAACTTGTTTTGGAGAACCGAGAAGCCGTCAAGCAGGCGCTCATCCGATATTCGACAACAGCATCCGATTTTGCCGATTGCCCGATTGAGCGTGCTGGTTTCCTCGCCGGATGTGCTCGTACGGTGACTTTCGACGAGGGTGCAGCAGAAACGACTGGAATGCGGCTGCTGTAATACCTTTCTCAACGGAACCTTCCTCTAATCTCCTGCGTATTTCTCTGCATGCGCTAATAGGACAAATCTGTCCTACTGTGCGTCTCACCGTCATGCAGAACTTCTCGGACACGCTCGGCCAGGTCTTTCGCGCTATTGCTGCGAACAAGCTGCGCAGCTTTCTGACCATGTTTGGTATTGCGTGGGGAGTAGGGTCGCTGCTGGTGCTGGTGGGGCTTGGCGAGGGGTTCCGTTCCGGCCAGCATAAGAACCTCGCCAAGATTGGCAATGACCTGGTGATCATGTGGAACGGCACCATTCCGGCGGTGGCTAACCAGCACACCGGGATGCGGCCGTATCAGCTGACGATGCGCGATGCGGAGGCGATGCGGGAGCTGCCCGAAATCCGCGCGCTGACGGTGGAGCTGAACCGCTCTGACCTGTATGAAGTGAGCGAGTGGAGCAATATCTCTGGCGGCGTGGTGGGAACGGATCCTTATCATGCGACGGTCCGTTTTATTCCTATGGGGCAGGGAAGATTTCTTAACCAAGCTGACCTGGACGAGCGGCGCCGTGTGGCTGTGCTTGGCTGGAAGGCCGCGCGGCAGTTGTTTCCGGGACATCCGCTGCTGGGTGAGGCGATCACGATTAATGGCACGGAGTTCCACGTGATTGGGACGGTGGAGAGCGTGGCGCGGGGGAACAATGACCAGGACGATCAGCGTATTTTTGTTCCGGTGACGACGATGCTGGAGCTTTTTCCGGTGAAGGGTAACAACATTGCACAGGATGCACTGACGAATCTGGAATATCAGCCGACGAAGCATGGGGATGCGACGGCGGCCAAGGCTGCGGCGCATCGCGTGATTGCTGCGAACCATGGATTTGATCCTGCGATGGAAGATGCCTTTGGCGAGTTTGACCTGATTCGCGAAGAGAAGATGGTTGGAGCCATCTTTACGGCGATGGATGTGTTTCTGGGCGGAGTGGGACTGGTAACGCTGGCGTTGGGCGCGGTGGGAATTGTGAACATCATGCTGGTGAGCGTGACGGAGCGCACGAAAGAGATTGGATTACGGAAAGCGATTGGGGCTACGCAGCGAAGCATTTTGTCGCAGTTTTTCTGGGAGGGGCTGCTGCTGACGGGTGTGAGTGGGTTGATTGGTATTGCCGGCTCGGCGCTGTTTATGGGTGTGCTGCAGGGGCTGCTGGTGGGGAAGATTAATGGCTTTGATCCGCCGCGACTGGTGCCGTGGAGCGCGGCGCTGGCGATGGGATCGCTGGTGGTGTGTGGTGTAGCTGCGGGGCTGTATCCGGCGAGCAAGGCGGCGAAGCTGGATCCGATTGAGGCGTTGCGGAGAGATTGAAAGACGGCTTTTAGCTGTTAGCTTTTAGCTTGGTGATGGGAGAACGGGGTTTTGAGGTATCCCAAGTCTCCAAAAGAAGGAGACCTGGGGCACCCGGCTTTAGTGGTTGGCAGAGAAGCTTGCGAGTGCACGGATAAGCTAATGGCTAAAAGCTAATAGCTGGAGTTTTTATGCTGAAGGACATTCTTGGACAGGCCTGGGAGGCGATGTTCTACAACCGCCGCCGCACCATGATCACGATGATCGGCATGGCGTGGGGTATTGCTACGGTGGTGCTGCTGCTTGCTTATGGTGCGGGCTTTGAGCGGGCGTTTGAGGCCATCTTTGCGCAGTGGGGCACGCAGATTATTGGCGTCTTTCCGGGGCGGACGAGCGAGCAGGCTGGCGGCGAGAAGGCTGGTGTGCAGGTGCGGTTTACGCTGGACGATGTGGACCGGCTGAGCAGTTCCGTGCCGGGGATGAATCACATTACTCCAGTGGTTTGGAAAGACGTGACGGTGCGGAATGATTTGCACTCGTATACGTGGACGGTAAACGGCGTGCGGCCGGTGATGCAGGATATTCAGAACCTGACGATTGACCAGGGGAGATTTTTTAACGGGCAGGAAGACCAGCAGCGCGCGCATGTGTGCGTGATCGGGTCTGAGTCGAAGGCGAAGCTGTTCTCGGGCGGCTGGGCGGTGGGAGAAACGATTCGACTAAACGGCGTGCTGTTTACGATTGTGGGCGTGCTGACGCCGAAGATGCAGGAAGGCGGCGCGGATAACGACAACAACCGGCAGATATTTATTCCGTTCAGCACGATGAGCGACCTGGCGGATACGACTTACCTGAGCGGCATGTGGTTTAACTATTCGGGTGACTACCAGTTGGTGGAGCAGAATGCGCGGACGGCGCTGGCGGCGGCGCACCATTTTCGGCCTTCGGACCATAATGCTGTGTTTGTGGCGAACCTGATGACGCAGTTGCACCAGTTTACGATTTTGTCGATTGCGCTGCAGGTGCTGCTCTCAATGGTGGGCGCGCTGACGCTGGGAATTGCGGGGATTGGGCTGATGAATATCATGCTTGTTGCCGTGCAGCAGCGGACACGCGAGATTGGCGTGGAGAAGGCTCTGGGCGCGCAGCGGTGGCATATTCTGACGCAGTTTGTGAGCGAGGCGATGGTGATTACCGGGATTGGGGGCTTGAGCGGAATTGCGCTGGCGTACCTGATTTCGTTGCTGGTGGGTAGGATTCCGTTTTACAGCGAGATTGCGCTGCATGCGGAGGATGCGGATATCCGGTTGCTGATTTCGCCGACGAGCGTGGTGGTGGCTACGGGGATTTTGATTGTGACGGGAATTGTGAGCGGGATGATTCCGGCGATTCGGGCGGCGAACCTGGATCCGATTGAAGCGCTGAGATATGAATAGGGACGAAGGATGAGGAAAAAAGAAACCGGCCGAGAATCGGCCGGTTTCTCTTGTTTAGCGCCACCTGTTCACTGTCACCTGCATTAGACCGGTGGGAGTGAGTCGACTACTGGCACGCCTTGTGGTGGGGTGAAGTGGAAGGTGGATTCGGGGATGGAGGTGTTGGGGGCTTCGTCTGCGAAAAAGAAACGCGTGGTGGCGCCGTCGGCTTCGTTGATTTCGATGGCGACGATGGAACCTTCGGCTGTGACTGTCAGCGCCAGCTTGGGGATGCGCTTTTCCTGGCCCCTGGGCTGGCCGGTGATGGTGAAGTGGCCGTTGGGCGCGGGGGTGACGGTCAGGTTGGTTAATTCCTTTTCAAGCTGCGTGTGGCCGAGCAGGAAGCGCAGGGGCGAGCGCAGGTCGTCTAGCTTCTTGGCTTCGAGGCGTTGCACCTGGGCGTCGCCGCGGGTGTAGAACCAGGCGTACTTGCCGTCGAGGAGGAAGATCTTGCCGGCAGGGGTGGTGTAGTCCCAGCGCATGCGGCCGGGCTTGAGGAGGAGCAGTGTGCCGGACTCGGTGCGCTTGATGCCGAGGCCTTCGAAGCTTTCGGTGAACTGCGCTTTGAGGGAGTGGAGCTGGTTGTAGCGCTTGTCTACGCGCTGGGCAAGGTCATGAACAGACGGGGTCTGTGCGCGGAGGCTGAGGGGGAGAAGCGCGGCTACTAGAAGGCAGCCGCGCGTTAGGCTTGCGATTGGGTTCATTCGGTCGCTTATGGGCCTTTTATTGGCCTAGGGACTGGGTGCAGTTGGTTCCGCCGGTGGGGTCGAACTTGATGAGGCCGGACTCGTCACTGCAGAAGGTGCGGTTGCCGGTTTTGCCTACGGTGATGGGCTGCGCGGTGATGGTAAAGCCGGTCACGCGGTCGTTGCCATTATTGCTGTTTTTTACGCAGTTGGAGATGGTGAACTGGTAACCGGACTTGATGCCGGAGGTGAGGTCGGGCGGCAGAATTTCAGCATTGGTAGCCGATGGCGGGCCGGAGTGCGGGTCGCCGCCGAGAGCGGTGAGCGTGCAGGAGTAGCCGCTGACGGGGTACTGCATGGAGAACTGCGTTTGTGCCTGCGAGATGGTCTGGATGGACTTGACGGCCGAGGTTTCGTTGGCCAGACGCACATAGTTGAGATAAGAGGGAATGGCAATGAGCATGAGTACCGTGATGATGGCCATCACGATGAGAAGCTCCATGAGCGTAAAGCCGTTGGCGCGGCGGAAGGCCTGCTGCCTGCGGCTGAAAAGGGATGTGCGCTTCATTGATTTTTTTGTCCTCTGCAGGGCCGGTGCGGCCCGTTCGACCCAATGCTACAACCTTATGGACGTGCAAGGGAAATGTTGCGCTCGGACTGGGCGTCCAGGCGGACGCGCCTTCGGCGCCATGTGCGCATATGGGCTGCTGTGCCAATTTAAGGGATCTGATTTTGGGAGGGAATGGTGCGCCCGGAAGGATTCGAACCTCCGGCCTACTGATTCGTAGTCAGTCGCTCTATCCAGCTGAGCTACGGGCGCAATGCGGTTCGGAATCGAACCTTAGAGGGTGTTAAATGACCTTCCTTAGAGTATCAAGGATTGGGGTTTCACGCAACGTTACGCCTTGGCTGGTTCGGGTGCTGCTTCGGGCGCCGGCGGAGGCGGCGGAATGAGTGGCAGTTCCTCAATAATGTCGAGACCGGCGCGACGGACCAGATTGGTAACCGTGGCTGCGTTGAGGCGCGTGGCGTCGTATTCGACGCGGAGGGTTTGAGCTTCACGGTCGAAGGTGAGTTTGCGGATGCCGTAGACCTCGCGCGCGGCGGAGAGTGCGAAGAGCACAGGCTCCGAGGGCTGCGCGGCGTAGCGATAGAGAATCTCTACTGTCGTCATAAGAAGATGATAGCAAGAGAGCTTAGAGGCTTTTGAGGTAGGCGCGGATTTCGGGGTTGGTCCAGTCGGGGTCGCCTACGATTTTGCGGCGGATTATGCCCTGACGGTCGATGATGTAGGTCTCGGGCCAGGCTTCGGAGTGGTAGAGCTTCGCAGCGCTCTGTTCGGGGTCGCGGACGGTGGCGATGTCTACGTGATAGCGCTGAAGGAAGCGGCGGTACTGGCTCTCGTTTTCGTCGATGCTGACGCCGAGAATGGCCAGGTTGGGTTGCTCATGGTGCAGGGCTTCCAGGCCGGGAGTTTCCTGGATGCAGGGGACGCACTGACTCCACCAGAAATTGAGAACGACGACTTTGCCGCGATAATTGGCGAGATGAATGGAGTCTGTGTTGTCAGAGATGGTGAAGTCTGGAGCGGCTTTGCCCACCTGTACCGGATGGGCTCCCCGGCTGCATCCTGCGACGAATGCCAGCGTAGCAAGAGCGAGCACGCCATGACGGAAGCCGGAGAGGAAGGTGCGGGGACTCACATTCTTATAATACGAAGCTGGAGCATTGAAAGAAAAGGGCCGCGAAGAATGGCGAAGGAACCGGAAGAGGGGAAGGAAGAACAGGGCTCGGGTGCGTGGAAGCCGGTGCTCGGACTGTCGGATGAGCCGGTGGAGTTCCATGCGCGGGCGGGGACGGTTTTTGATCAGCCGGAAGTAGAGCCGCTAATTGAGCTTACGGTGATTGTTCCGGCGCGGAATGAGGAAGATTGCATTGGCGCTTGTTTACAGTCGCTGGTGGCGCAGAGTGAGGATGTGTTTCAACTCGGGCGCGACTGGGAACTGGTTGTTGTGGATGATGGGTCCACAGATAATACTGCAGAGATTGCGCGCGGCTTTGCGGGTGTGACTGTTCTGACGGCGGACAAATTGCAGCCGGGTTGGACGGGGAAGGCGAATGCGATCTGGACGGCTGCGCGGAAGGCTCGCGGGAAGTGGCTGCTGTTTACGGATGCGGATACGGTGCATGAGCTGGGAGATTTGCATCGTGCGATGACGGAGGCGCTGCGGCACAAGGCGGGGATGCTGAGCTACTCGCCGCGGCAGATTGTTACGGGACTGACGCAGCGTGTGCTGATGCCGTTGGTGTTCAGCGAGCTGGCGCTGGCGTATTCTCCGGCGAAGGTTTCGGATCCGAATCAGCGCGTGGCTGCTGCGAATGGGCAGTTCTTGCTAGTGGAGCGCGAGGCTTACCGGCGCATTGGCGGGCATGCTGCGGTGAAGGATCGCGTGCTGGAAGATGTGGAGCTTGCATTCCTGGCGAAGCGGCGGAAGGTTGGGCTGCGCTTTCGGTATGCGGCGGATGCGCTTTCGACGCGGATGTATCGGTCAACGGGCGCGATGATCGAGGGATGGACGAAGAATCTTGCGCTGCTGTTTCCTAATGCGCTGATGCTGGCGTTGTGGAGGGCCGTGGATTTTGTGCTGATCCTGCTGCTGTCGATTTCTTCGGTGTATTTTTGGCATGCATATTCCGGCTCGCACGACATGAGCTTTCTGGCTGCATGCGTGGGACTGGCTGCGTTGTGGGTGCGGGTGTTGATGCGGGTCTATGTGCGGGTGAGGAAATCGAATTTCCCCGCTGCGGACTGTGCGATGGCGCCGCTGGGGTTGCCGCTGTTGATTTTTCTGCTGTATTGGAGCTGGTTTCAGCATCGTGTGTTGAAGCAGGTAAGCTGGAAGGGCAGGAGTTATGCGCAGGGAAGATAGGGACGAATGACGAGTGACGAAAAAATACAGGTCCTTGACTGTTGTCCCGGATTCCGTTGTTGTCTTATGGCTGGATTGAATGAAACTCCGGCGCAGGTTGGCTCATCCTAATTCTTAGAGGCTTTGTATGGTCTTTCTTACGCGGCGCGCTACGTTTTCGGCTTCGCACTTTTATTGGAACGAAGCGTGGAGCGCGGAAGAGAATGAAAAAATCTTTGGGCGCTGCTCGAATCGCAATGGGCACGGACACAACTACACGCTTGAGGTGACGGTTGCGGGCGAACCGGATGCGCAGACGGGCTTTGTGGTGGACTTGAAGTGGCTGAAGGATGTGATTCAGGACGAGGTGATGGTTGCGTGGGATCACAGGCATCTGAATCTTGAGGCGCCGGAGTTTGCGAATGTGAATCCGACGACGGAGAACATTGCGATAGCAGCGTGGAACAGGCTGGAGCCTGCGGTGAAGGCTGCGAAGGGCGCGACGCTGTCTGCGATCCGCGTATATGAGACGCCGGAGATTTTTGCCGAGTATCGAGGAGGGCTTTAATGGCAAATGCCGGGAAGGCCTACTTCGGACGCCGTTACATGATGAGCGCGAGCCACAGGCTGCATTGTGATTCGTTGACGGATGAACAGAATCGCGAGGCGTATGGCAAGTGCAATAACCCGCATGGGCATGGGCATAACTATGTTGTCGAAGTGCTGATTGGCGGGGAAGTGGATCCGGCGACGGGCATGGTGATTAACCTTGTAGATGTGGATGAAGCTGTTCAGGCGCGTGTACTGGAACGCTTTGACCATACGAACCTGAATCTTGATCCGTTGTTTGCTGAGGTTGTTCCAACAACGGAGAATTTATGCAAGGCGATCTTTGGGTTGCTGAAGAGCAGCTTGAAGACCGGTGAATTGGAATACGTGCGCGTGGAAGAGACGGAGAATAATTTCTTCCAGTGCTACGGTGGTTGAGCAGGACGCGCCGGCGTTGAGCTGAGTGCATGGGCTTGAGAAAGGATATGGAATGGCGCAGACGAGTGCGGTAAAGAAACCAATGCTGGAGGCTGTGAAGAAGCCGAGCAAGCTTGGCGATGTGAGCACGGAGGATTTGTATCGCGAGATTCTGCGCAGGATTGGTGAGGACCCGAGCCGCGATGGATTGCTTTCGACGCCGAAGCGTGTAGAGAAGTCGATGGCGTTTCTCACCAAGGGATACAACGAAGACCCGACTGAGATTTTGCGTGGCGCGCTGTTTGACGTGGACTACGACGAGATGGTGATTGTGAAGGATGTGGAGATGTTTTCGCTGTGCGAGCACCACATGCTTCCATTTTTCGGCAAGGTTCATGTTGCGTATATTCCCAAGGGCAAAGTGATTGGGCTGAGCAAGATTGCGCGGCTGGTGGAAGTGTTTGCGCGGCGGTTGCAGGTGCAGGAGCGGTTGACGCGGCAGATTGCCGATGCGATCCAGGAGGCGATTGCTCCGCAAGGTGTGGGCGTAGTGATTGAGGCTCGGCACCTTTGCATGATGATGCGCGGGATTGAGAAGCAGAACTCTTCGACGGTGACGAGTGCGATGGTGGGATGCTTCCGGCAGAAGGAGACGCGTGCGGAGTTTCTGTCGCTGGTGCGGCAGTCTGGCACGATGGTTGGCTAGCTTTGGGGTTGGCTGACGAGTTCGATAGAGTAAGTAAGTGAATGGTCTGTTCGTGATAGATAAGCCGGACGGCATGACGAGCCACGATGTGGTGAGCAGGCTGCGAAAGATTACCGGCGAGAGGTCGATTGGGCATTTGGGTACACTGGACCCGATGGCTACGGGTGTGTTGCCGCTGCTGTGCGGCAAGTTTACGCGGCTGGCGCAGTATTTTTCTTCTGCTGGAAAATCTTATACAGGCACGATTCGTTTTGGGTTTGCTACGGATACCTATGACGCGGAAGGTGAGCGTGTGGGCGATGTGGTTGACGCGAAGCCGCCGCTGGATGCAGTGCGTGCGGTTGCTGCGCGGTTCCATGGAACGATGCAGCAGATGCCGCCTGCGTTTTCTGCGAAGAAGATTGCGGGGACGCCTGCGTATAAGCTGGCGCGTGCGGGGAAGCCGGTAGAGTTGAAGGCTGCTTCGGTGACGATTGTTTCGTTTGCGATTACGGAATTGAATGGTGATGAGGCGGCTTTTGAGTTGAGCATCAGCGCGGGTGGATATGTTCGCTCGATTGCGCATGAGATGGGTGCGATGCTTGGATGCGGCGCACATTTGAGCAGTTTGCGGAGGACGCGGGCGGGAGTGTTTACGCTTGCGGAGGCGCGCACGCTGGATGAGTTGCAGGGGCTGGCGGGGAATATTGCGGAGCTTGAGACGAGGAGTGTGCATCCGCGGAACCTGCTGCCGGAGATGCCGGCGGTGACGGCGGACGCGCATGCGCTGGGGCGGATGCGGAATGGTGCGCAGGCGAATTTGCCGGAGTTTTCGCAGGCGGCACTGGTGAAGGTGTTTGCGGGGCAGAGAGATTTGGCTGCGATTGCGCAGCGTGTGGCGGGGACACTGTTTCAGCCGGTTGTTGTGCTGGGGTAAGGACAGAAACAGAAGGAGATGCGAATCGAGAGATGAGCGAAGTAACGACAATTCTTTACCGCCCGGTGGGTGAGGCAGAACTAGATTTGATTCGCAATAGTGGATGGAAGGAATTTCCACCTCGGCTTCCCGAACAGCCAATTTTCTATCCGGTTCTGAACGAAGAATATGCGTCGCAGATTGCGCGTGATTGGAATACGCGTGACGGTGGGAAAGGATTTGTCCTGCGATTTGAAGTCGATTCTGCTTTTCTGAATCACTACGAAGTGCAGACTGTTGGCAACCGCACGCACCAAGAGTACTGGATTCCGGCTGACGAGTTGACGGAGTTTAATCTGCACATTGCGGGAGCGATTGAAGTCATTCGTACGTTTGAGTAGTGATCAGCGCTTCAATAGAGGCTTGAGTGCTGGCAGGAGCGTGTCGGCAATGATTTCGGAGCCCTTGGCGGTGGGGTGGATTCCGTCGGCCTGGATAGTACTGGGGACGCCGGCGAGGTTCTTGTAAATCATGGGCACGAAGGCGATGTGGTGCCTGGCGGCGGCTTCGCGGAAGATGGCTTCGAAAGCGTGGATGTAGTCGGGGCCGTAGTTGGGCGGGAGCGTGATGCCGGCGAGCAACACCTTGATATGCGCGTTTTCGAGCGATGTGAGGACGGTGTCGAGGTTGCGGCGGGTTGCGTCGAGAGGCAGGCCGCGCAGGCCGTCGTTGCCGCCGAATTCTACGATTGCAATTTCCGGATGCAGTGCGAGAATGGTGGGCAGGCTGGCTACTGCATCCTTGGTTGTGGCTCCGCTTGTGCCCTGGTTGCTGACTTTGTAGCTGTAACCGTTGTGGTCGAGTTTGCGCTGCAGTGCGTCGGGGAAGGACTGGCCCGATTGCAGTCCATAGCCGGCGGTGATGCTGTCTCCGAAGCAGACGAGCGTGTGGCGCTCTGCGGCGAAGAGCGGGCAGGCGAGCAGTAGGAGATAGAAAGAAACGAAAAGCGAGCGGCGAACGTCCACAGAATAAGTGTAAAGCTGGGGGGCAGGGAACAGAAGTCCACGGATTGCGTATCTTGCTTAAGTCCAGAATGGGGTGGCGGTTTGATTGAAGTGCGGGATGTAAAGAAGACGATCCAGAATGGTGCGCGGCGCGTGGAGATTCTGAAGGGGATCTCGTTGACGATTCCTGCGGGACAGTTTGTGGCGATTGTGGGTGCGAGCGGGAGCGGGAAGAGTACGCTGCTTGGACTGCTGGCGGGACTGGATACGCCGAGCGAGGGCGAGATCTGGCTGGATGGTGTGCCAATTCACAATCTTGTGGAGGCGCAGCTTGCGGCGGTGCGCGGGAAGAAGCTGGGGTTTGTCTTTCAGTCGTATCAGCTGATTCCTACGTTGACGGCGCTGGAGAATGTTCTGCTGCCGTTTGAGTTGAATGCGAGTGGGAATGGGATTGAGAAGGCGCGGGAGTTGTTGAAGTCAGTTGGGTTGGCGGAGCGGATGGAGCATTATCCGGTTCAGCTTTCTGGCGGTGAGCAGCAGAGGGTGGCGCTGGCGCGGGCGTTTGTGGTGGAGCCGCCGATTGTGATGGCGGACGAGCCGACGGGGAATCTGGATTCGACGAACGGGAAGCTGGTGCTGGATTTGCTGCTGGATCGCAACAAGCGTGCAGGGACGACGCTGGTGCTGGTTACGCATGATGCAGGCGTGGCGGCGATGGCGGATCGCAAGATTGTATTGCGCGATGGGCAGGTTGTGGAGGATACGCTGCCAGTTGTGACGGCGCCAGTTGCTACGGTAGCGGAAGAGCAGGTTCAGCATGGATAGGCCGCGATTGAAAAAGAAGCCTTTGAGTTGGGGGAGAGCGGCTTCGATTGCGTGGCGGGATTTGCAGTCGGCACCGGGGAAGTTTGTGTTTGTGGTGCTGAGCGTGGCGATTGGCGTGGCGGCGCTGGTGGGCGTGCGCGGATTCAGCGAGAGCTTTCGCGGGACGCTGGGCGCGGAGGCGCGGTCTCTGATGGGCGGGGATTTGAGTGCACGGATTTTCGGCACGCCTACGATGGAGCAGCTCAATAAGATTGCCGAGGTCAAGAAGAAGATTCCGGGGAGCAGTACGACGTGGGTTGTGGAGACGGTTTCGATGGCGAGCGTGCCGCCGGACCCGGTGCCGCTGCTGGTGAGTTTGAAGTCGGTTGATCCGGCGGAGTATCCATACTACGGCAAGGCGGAGCTGGAGCCTGCGATGACGCTTGAGCAGGCATTGAGCGGCGACAAGGTTGTGGTGGCAGATGAGTTTTTGATTCGCATGAATGCGCGTGTGGGGCAAACGCTGAAGCTGGGCGGCAAGAGCTTTACGATTGCCGCGGTGTTGAAGCAGGAGCCTGACCGGATGAGCGCTGGCGCGGGAATGGGGCCACGCGTGATGATTTCGCGTGCTGGGTTGGACAGTACGCAGTTGCTTGCGCCGGGGAGCCGAGCGACGCAGCGATTGTTTGTGAAGCTGCCCAGTGCGCTGCCTGCGGGAGTTTCACCGATGACGGTGCGGCATGATCTTGAGGCTGCGTTGCCGGATGCGCAGGTGATGGATTATCGCGAGGGGAATCCTGCGCTGACGGATGGGCTGGATCGCGCGACGGCAATTCTTTCGTTGATTTGCCTGGTGGCGATGGTGCTGGGCGCGATTGGCGTGGCGATGGCAATGCATGCGCATTTGGAGCAGCGCATGGATATGCTGGCGATTTTGAAGGCGATTGGCGCGGGCTCAGCAGATTTATTGCGGATTTTTCTTTTGCAGACGCTGGGGTTGGGGCTTGCTGGCGGGCTGCTTGGCGTGGCGGCGGGGATTGGCGTGATGGAGGCACTTCCGGCCGTGTTTGGCAAGCTGCTGCCGGTGCATGCGGTGCTGCAGTTTCCGTGGCGGTCGGTTGGCGCGGGGCTTGGGACTGGGTTACTGACTACGCTGCTGTTTTGTCTGCCCCCGTTGCTTGATGTGCGGGGAGTGCGGCCTGTGCTGGTGCTGCGGAGGCTGGTGGAGTCGGGGCCGGAGGGTGTGGGTGGTTGGTTTGCGCGGCTGTGGGCGCGGCGGCTGCAACTGGGACTTTCGCTTGTGGTGCTGGTGGCGCTTGGTGGAATTGCCTGGGCGCTGTCGGATTCTGCGGCTGTTGGCAAATGGTTTGCGATTGGGCTTGCTGCAGTGCTGGTGATTTTGCTGGTGCTGGCGGCGGTTACGTTGCGCGTGGTGCGATTTCTGCTGAATCGCGTGCGGCTGCACCTGCCTTCGTTTTTGCGGCAGGGGCTGGCGAATTTGTATCGGCCAGGGAACCAGTCGGCAGCGGTGCTGGCGGCGCTTGGTACGGGCGTGATGCTGATCCTGGCGGTTTACCTGATGCAGTCTTCTGTGCTGCGCGAGATACGTGAGACGGCTTCTCCGAAGCTGCCGAATATTTTTCTTGTGGACATCACGACAGATGAGTCTGGTGCTCTGAAAACATTCTTTGACCGCTTGCCGGGAGTGAAGGAGCCGCTGGACCTGATGCCGGTGGTGCGTGGTGAGTTTGTTTCGCTGAATGGTAAGCCGCTGGAGCAGTTGAAGGGGCAGCATTTTCCGCTGCGTATGCTGCAGAATGCGGATTTAAGCTGGGCGGATGCGCTGCCGACTGGAGACAAGGTTACGCAGGGGAAGTGGTGGACGGATGCGGCGGCGCAGGAGATTGCCATCGGCGAAGGCGTGGCGCAGAGGCTTCACCTGGGGATTGGTTCTTCTGTTGAGCTTTCGACGGCGGTGAACGGAACGCATAAGCTGACGGTGGCTGCGATTTATAAAGCAGACGGTCAGCATTTGAGTGCTCGCGTGCCGTTTGTGCTTCCTTCTGGTTTGCTGAAGGGAGAAGTTGCGACGTGGTATGGCGGGGGGCATGTGGATACGGGCAAGGTGTCGGATGTGGAGCGGGCGCTTTTTGCGGCTTATCCGACGGTGACGACGATCAACCTTGCCGATGTGCTGGACCGCATTGAGTCTGTTGTCGATCAGATTACGTTTGTGATTCGTTTTCTGGCTGGGTTCTCGATTTTTGCGGGGTTGATGATCCTGGCTTCGTCGATTGCGAGCACGCGGTTCCGCAGGATGCGGGAGGCTGTGGTGCTGAAGACGCTGGGCGCTACGCGGATGCGGATTGTTCGCACATTCAGTGTGGAGTTCAGCGTGTTGGGATTGCTTGCGGGAGTGGTGGGAGCGATTTTTGCGAATTTGCTGACGGAACGGTTACTGCACAGGATGCAGATTACCTTTCACGTGGAGTGGGTTGCGTTGTTGTGCGCGTTGGCGGGAACGGCGCTGCTGGCGACTCTTACGGGATGGCTCGCGAGCTATCGCATTCTTGGGTTGCGGCCACTGGAAGTGTTGCGCGAAGAGTAGTTTTTGCAGGACAGCAAGGATGCTGGAAGCGAAAAGCGTACCTCAGGGGCTAAAGTCCAGTGCTCTTCTTGAGCCTTTGATTGCCGGGGATAAATCCCCGGCCTACCAGTTGTGCCCTGACACTTTGTGCATAACTATGCATTCGTCAGACACAGGCTAACGCACCAGTTCTTGCGAATGTTGAGAAATGGCCGGGGATGAACCCCCGGCCTGCTTTTTAGAACTCTTCGTTGATATCTACGGCGGGCAGGGCATCGGTTTCGCGAGCGAACCAGACGTAGAGTGTGGGCAAGAGGAAGACGCCGATGATGAGATTGGCGATGAGGCCGCCGACGATAACGATAGCGAAGGGCCGCTGCGAGTCTGAGCCGATGGCATGAGAGAGCGCGGCGGGCAGCAGGCCGAGCGTGGCGACGAGCATGGTCATCATGATGGGGCGCAGACGAAGGACGGCGCCTTCGACTGCAGCTTCAATGATGTGCTGCTCGCTGGACTCCTCCATGCCGAGGCGGCGGGCGCGCAACTGATTGATGAACTCAATCATGATGACGCCGGTTTGTACCGAAACTCCGAAGAGGGCGAGGAAGCCGACTGCCGAGGAGACGGAGAAGTTGGTATGGGTGATCCAGAGCGCGAGCGGGCCGCCGACGGATGCCATGAAGACGCTGACGAGAATGAGCAAGGCCCACTTAAGTGACTTGAACATAGTGTAGAGGATGAGGAAGATGCCGAGCACGGTGATGGGCACGATGAGCGCGAGGCGCTTGTTGGCGCGCTTCTGGCTTTCGTATTCGCCGGCCCATTCGAGATGGTAGCCGGTGGGTAGCGTGACGTTGTGTCCAACTTTGCGGATGGCTTCTTCTACGGTTGAGCCGAGATCGCGACCGCGCACGGAGTACTTGATGGCGATGTAACGCTGACCGCCTTCGCGGTAGATTTCTTCCGCACCGTCATCAGTGGAGACCTTGGTGAGCTGTGCGAGGGAGACACGCTCGCCGGAGGGTGAGAGCAGGCGAACGTCGTCGATGGCTTCGCGGGTGTCACGATAGGGCTTCTGGTAGCGGAGGGTTACGTCGTAGCGGGCTTCGCCTTGCTGCACCTGCGTGAGGGCGTTGGCGCCGACGGCGGTTTGAATTGCATCCTGCACATCCGCTACGTTGATGCCCCAGCGCGCGGCGGCTTCGCGGTCCACGGAGTAGTTGAGATTAGGCTGGCCGATGATGCGGAAGATACCGAGATCAGCAACGCCGGGAACGGCTTGCATTGCGTTTTGAATCTCTTCGGCTTTGTGTTCGAGCGTACGCAGGTCGTCGCCGTATAGCTTGACGGCCAGCTCGCCTTTTACGCCGGAGACGGCTTCTTCCATGTTGTCGCTGATGGGCTGTGAGAAGTTCCAGATGACGCCAGGGAATTTCTCGAGCTCCTTGTCCATGGCGGCGATGAGCTCTTCCTTGTTCTGATGGAAGACGGGACGCCACTCTTCTTTGCGTTTGAGATCGACGAAGTATTCGGTGTTGAAGAAGCCGGTGGTGTCGGTGCCATCATCGGGACGGCCCGTCTGGCTAACCACCTGCGTGACCTCAGGGAAGGACGCCATGACGATGCGCGCTTTATTCATGAAGTCGATGCTGGCGGTTGGGCCTTCACTGGGTGGAAGCGTGCCACGGACCCAGATGGAGCCTTCGTCGAGGTGCGGGAGGAATTCCGAACCGATGGCTCCGCCGAACGTAAGGTACATGCCGAAGAGAAAAAGCACGGCTGCGATGCCTACGGTGATGCGGCGATGCAGGATTGCTTTGTGGACGGCTGTGCGGTAGTGGCGAACGAGCCACTCCATGATGGGGTTGGTCCACTCCTTTGCGCCCTTGCGGAAGAAGAAGCTGGCGATGACCGGCGCGATAAACATGGAGAAGGTGAGCGCGCCGAGGAGGGCGAAGGCGACGGTCCAAGCCATGGGTTTGAAGAGGCGGCCTTCGACGGCCTGCAGCGTGAAGATGGGAAGGTATGCCGTGATGATGATGCCGATGGCAAAGAAGACGGGACGCTGTACTTCATGTGCGGCGTCGCGGATTTTGCGGGCAGGGATTTTCGTGTCGTCTTTGTGCACGAGATGGCGGATGATGTTTTCGATCATCACGACGGAGCCGTCGACAACCATGCCGAAGTCGAGCGCGCCAAGCGAGAGCAGATTGGCGGGGATGTGGCTCAAGTCGAGGCAGATGGACGCGAACATGAGCGCGAAGGGAATGGTGAGCGAGACGATGATGGCGCCGCGCACGTTGCCGAGGAAGAGGAAGAGAATGATGGCAACAAGGATGATGCCGTGGGCGAGGTTGTGCTCCACGGTTTCCACGGTGTATCCGACGAGGTCGGAGCGGTCGAGGAAGGGAACAACCTTTACGCCTTTAGGAAGAATGTGCGAATTGATCTCTTTGACTTTTTCGTGAATGCCTTGCAGGACGGGATCGGAGTCATCGCCCTTTTGCAGAAGCACAATACCTTCTGCCGTGTCGGGATTATCGACGATGGTGCCGTCAGCATGATGCCATGAGCGGCCGATTTGTCCGAGGCGGATTTTGGGGCCTTGCTCGACGGTGGCAATATCCTTGACACGGATGGCAGCGCCGTTCGAAGTTTTGATGACGGTGTTTTCAATGTCCTGCACATTGCGGTAGAGGCCGAGCGACTGGACGTTGACCTGTTGCGCGCCCTGCTCGATGAAGCTGCCGCCGCCGTTGGTGTTGTTGTTGGCGAGCTGCTGCTCGACCTGTGCGATGGAAAGGCCGTAGGAGACGAGCTTTCCGGGGTCGAGCTTGATTTGATACTCCTTGGTGGGGCCACCGAAGCTGGAGACATCGACGACGCCCTTGACGCCTTTGAAGGTTTTTTCGAGTGTCCAGTCTTCGAGTGACTTTTTCTCCATCACGTCGTAGGCGGGATTGGTGCTTTCGAGTGTGTACCAGTAGATTTGTCCGACGGGGCTCCAGTCCGTGCCCATCTGTGGAACAAGGTTGTTGGGGAGATTGACCTGGCTCAGGCGCTCGAGAACATGCTCGCGGTTGACGTCGCCGGTGGAGTCGTCATCGAAGATGAGCATGAGGCTGGAGAGGCCGGCGAGCGTGGTGGAGCGCAGATGCGTGAGATGCGGAATGCCTGCCATTTGAATTTCAACAGGCACGGTGACCTGGCGCTCGATTTCTTCCGCGGAGCGGCCGGGCCATTGCGTGATGATCTGCACGTAGTTGTTGGCTACGTCGGGGTAGGCTTCAATGGGCAGATTGCGGAAGGCGATGACGCCCCATGCCGAGAGAAGCAGGGTGGCTGCGAGAACCATCCAGCGGTTCTTGAGCGCGAAATCAACAAGAGCGCGAATCATTACTGGTTCCCCGCGGTTTCAAGCATGAGTGCGTTGCTGACGACCTGCTGGCCGGGATCGATGCCTGAGAGGATGATCTGACGGTTGCCTGGGAGCGTTGCTCCTGAGTGGACTTCCGTGCGCTTGAACTGATTGTTGCCGGCGGGGAGAAAGACCCATTCGCGATCATGCAGGTGCAGGATGGCATCGGCTGGGACGACGGCGTGCTGTTCGATTTTCTTGCTGGTGAAGGTGGCTGTGACGAACATGCCGAGCTTGAGGAAGCCGGGATTGTCGACCTGAATGCGGACCTTTGCGGTGCGCAGTTGCGGATCGAGCACGGGGCCGATGTCGCTGACGTGTCCCAGTAGTGGCTTGTCAGGATAGGCGTTGACCTTGATGCGTGCTTCCTGGCCGAGTGCGATCTTCGGGATGTCGTTTTCGTAGACATCGCAGAGGACCCAGATGGTGGAGAGGTCTGCGATGGTGAATGCGGTTGCGGAGCCGGAGAGTGAGACACCAGCAGCTGCGGCGTTGGTGATATTCTGGCTGACGATGACGCCTGAGATGGGTGCGGTGACGTTGGCGAGGCTGCTGGGGTGATCTTTGGTGACGCCGTAGATTCTCAATTGTTCTTCTGCAGCGGTGAGATCAGCCTTGGCGTCGTTTTCCGCGTCGTCGGCCTGTTCAAGCATGGCCTGCGAAATAGCGCCGTGCGCGAAGAGATCCTTGGCACGCGCGTCGGCTTTGTTGGCGAGCTGCTCGTCGTTAGATGCCTTCAGGTATGCGTTGAAGGCGTTGGTGATGTCGGGGCTTTGCACCTGGAAGAGTAGCTGGCCCTTTTTCACGTAGTCGTCCAGGCGTGCGCGGATGTCGACTACGCGGCCATTGGCCAGCGAGATGACGGGCACTTCGCGGGATACGTCAGGCGAGACGGTGCCGGTGGCGTTTAGCTCGGAGGCGGACTCGACTTTGTCGGCGGCGGTGAGCGGGAATTTGCTGACGTCTTTGCTGTCGATGGTTAGCAGGTTCATGTCTGCGACCTGCACGACCTGCGCGGGTGGAGGGGCTCCGTCTCCCTGCTCTTTTTTGGATTTGCAGCCGGCAAGCAGAGCGGCGGCGCAGGCGAGTGACGCGACGATTGTGAAACGGCAATTGACGAACAGATACGGCTTCATGGAATCACCTCGCGCCCTACGGCAAGATTGAGCTGCCCGGCGGCAGTTAGATATGTGCCAATCAGTTGTGCATAAGCAAGTTGGACCTGGCGGTAATCGCTTTGCGCATTGAGAAAGTCCATGAGGGAAGCGCCGCCGTGCAGGTAGGAGTAGCTGACGGTGTCGCGTACACGGACTGCCTGGTCGTTGTATTTCGCTTTATACGGCTTGAGCAGCGCGATGGTGCTCTCAAGCTGCGCGTAGGCAGAGTCAACGTCGCTGAAGACCTGGGCGCGCGTGGCTTCGCTGGCCTGCGTGGCACGGTCGATGTCGATTTGCGTGCGCTGCTTTTCGCCCTGGTTACGGTCGAAGATGCGCAGCGGGATGCTTACACTGGCGCCGATGTAGGGGCCGAGGGGCGGATTGGCCCCGCTGTCGAAAGTGAAGGTAGGGTCAGTTGAGCCGTTGGCGATGGCCAGCTTGTGATTGGTTTGCGATTGCTGGATGGTTTGCAGAGCAGCTTGAAGATCAGGACGCGAGGCGATTGCGGCGTCGCGATAGGCTTGAAGCGGATCGAGGGCGTCGCTGAAGTCAAAAGTTCCCTGCACATCGAACTGATCGACAGGTGTGCGGTCATTGAGCAACTGCAGAAGCTGGATTTTTGCAGTGCGGAGGTTAACGGTTGCGGATTGAATCTCGGATTCGTACTGCACACGCTGCAATTCGATGCGGTCAAGGTCGATCTGGGCGATATCGCCGGCGCGGAAGCGGGTGCGGCTGATGTCGATGATTTTGTCGTAATAGTTGAGATCGGCGCGGGCGAGATCAAGGATGTACTTTGCCTGCAGAGTGGCGACAAAGGCCGAGCGCAGGTTGAAGACGAGGTTGCGCTCAAGGTCTTCGTGCTGTGACTGCGAGACGTGGGTGCCCTCCTTCGCGCTTTCAAGACGCAGCTCGCGCTTGTGTTCGCGCTCATGCAGGTAGCTGATATTGCCTGTGGTGAGGGCGTCAGATAGCGGCCTGTAGGCGCTGCCGGGAATGTTCGGATCGTAGTGCTGGCCGAACGGATAGGTTTGATCCAACGTCATGGTCATTTGGGGATTGGGGCGCAGGTAGGCGGTGATTTCCGCGGCCTTCATCTCGTTGACGTTGTCGGCGTCCGCTTTCAGGGCGGGGTTGGAGCTCTCAAAACGAGCTTTCACCTGGTCCCATGTAAGGCTTTGCTGCGCAGTGGTATGGGCTGGCACAAGTGCCAACAATGCGGCTGCTGCGAATGCGGACAAAGTAGGAAAGACTCTGTTCATACACATGCCTTGCACCGTGGTTTTCACGGTGAACTCGGAGAAGTTGATAAACAAAAATGTACAAAGAAAATCAGGCGGGGAAATTATGCCTCTGGCGGCGGTCGATTCCGAATGGAAGCAAGTGCGGGTGTTTTTGCAAAAGACTCTGCGGCCCAGCCTGGAGAAACATAACTCAGAAAACGGAACGTGACGCCGGGAAAGGCTGGAGGCGAAACGATCGCTATTGCGGGCAGAACCGGATTCGTATCGGGAGATACGAGGTGATTTCTCCGTACGCTGGTGTCTGCTTCACTCGGACACTGAGCGGCCATCAGATCGTCGCTGACGGAAATAACGGGGAAGAGAATCGCAACGAGAACGGCAATGGCAATGATCTGCCCACGGCAATTGTTGCCGCTACGGCCTCTGGTACGAAGCCAGAGTGCGACCAGGACAATTGCCGACGCAGCCCAGGCGAGATTGAGAAGGATTTCCACTCGTACGCTCTGCCCTATCCTATCAGCGGATTCGCTGATTCACCGCTACTATTCCAGAATCACTGTCTTATACCAAGATTCTGCCTGTACAGACGTAACGGGAACGTAAAAGAGTGCCTTGATGTTTGTAAGGAGGTGCCAAAGATGGCAGCGGAACTCCAAAATGGAGAAAGAAAAACTTACCCATTTGGAATTCATTTTGTGTATGTGAGCCTGGCATGCTATCGGTGCAAGCGGTTTGTTTGACCCTGGCGCGCAGATACCTTATGATGAACAAGTTGGCTGATTACGCCCAGTGCTAGCTGAGGCGACGCCAACAGAAGGCTACAAGCAGCATTCTCTGCGCTAGTTGCCCCCTCGTTCAATGGTAGGACAGCTGACTCTGGATCAGCATATCGGGGTTCGAATCCCTGGGGGGCAGCCAAGACCTAAGATTCATGCGTCTCCCGACGTCTACTCCCGTCTTTAAAATCCATTATAAATCAATGGCTTAGGTGGATTTTGTATCTCTAGGCACCTCCCGGCGCGTCCCTGCAGCGTCGAGCTTTTTATTGGTATACCTATACGGTCATAAGCTTCTTTATCGCCGGTCTCCTTGTCTCGAGCGCTGCAAGCGCGTCGATAACCTGAGAGCTTAACGCTTCCCGCTGGAGACCGGCATTCTCATCCCATCTGTTTTCGCTCATTGAGATTTAACTTGCTGCGTGTTGGAGTTGAAGCTTCGATTCACGACTGGAAAGCAGACCCATGCCCAGGAAGAGAGAGCCAATTCCACCATCAGCTTGCCAGAGTCTCACCCTGCCTCGCTGCAATCTCCTGCACCTTACCCTCATCGAGATTGCCCCTGGCCGTGGCCTGGTCCATTTCCTTGCTTTCTGCAGAGAACTCCTGAAGCAACCCAGTTAGGGTTGGGCGTTCTGTCTGCCACATAGAATGAATCTGCTGTTCCTGTTCCTTACTCAGGTTCAGCTCGTGCGCTACAAGGCGCATCACTTCAAAATGCTCCCATCGATGGCGAAAACATTCGTTCCATCCTCGTGCGTTTGCCCTTGCAATTGCCACTCCGGCCACTGCAAGCAATACCGCTGCACATGCCCAGATTACGATTCGTCTCATAACTGCAGCTCCTTACTACCCGCAATCCCATTCGAGCGCTAATGTGCAAGGCATGCGATAAAGATTGGTTAAGCAATATAAAGTTTTGTAAAGGTATGCTGTCGCTGAGAACGGGATTGCCCTAATATCAAAAGTCGGAGTTGTATCTATGTCTATGGCTCGTGTGCTTATCGTCGATGATGACGTGGAGCTGTGCCGGCTTCTTGTCGAACGTCTCAGCACAGAAGATTTTTCGATAGAAGCGATTCATAACGGCCAGAATGGGCTGGAACGCATTCGCTCGGAGGATTACGCTCTTGTCATACTTGACCTGATGTTGCCAGGTATGAAGGGACTAGATGTTCTACGCCATGTGCGAGAGCGGTCTGCTGTACCTGTATTAATTCTGACTGCGCGTGGCGAAGATGTAGATCGTATTCTCGGGCTTGAGCTTGGTGCTGACGATTATCTTCCGAAGCCCTTCAATCCCCGCGAACTCATTGCCCGTATCCGCGCCATTCTACGCAGAACAAACAGTCTGAAGCATCCTTCTGCTTCACTGGTAGTCGATTACAGCTCGCGAAGCCTGGATCAATAAAGTCAGGCTTGATCTCACCAGTGCGGAGTTCAGCCTTCTGGAAGCTTTACTGCGCAATGCCGGGCATGTGGTATCGCGAGAACATCTCACAGAAGTTGTTTTAGGCCGAAAGCTGGGCGCATTCGATCGTGTCATTGATGTACACATCAGCAATGTGCGAAGAAAACTGACTCATGCAGCAGATGCAGGGGAACGCATCAAGGCGGTGCGTGGTAGCGGATATCTCTTTGTTATGCGCTGCGGGAGCGCAATAATGCAGTGCTGCTCCACCTAAGTGAGCCATGCATTGTGCATGGAAATGCCGAATTGTTGCAGAGCGCAATTGAGAATGTGATTCGAAATGCCATCCGTTACACAACTCCTGATGCTTCGGTGGACATTCACCTGGAGCGACAGGAAAAAGCGGATGGCTCCTTCATCCTGCTATCTATACGCGATTATGGTGTAGGCGTCCCCGAATCGGAGCTTCAAAACATCTTCAGACCGTTTTATCGCGTGGCAAATGATCGCGACCGCCGATCTGGTGGAACAGGACTTGGGTTAGCAATCGCTGAGCGGATAGTCCACATGCATGGTGGCACCATTGGTGCTCAAAATGCCGTTCCACAGGGACTGCGCGTCCATATACTGCTCCCCGCCTTAACCTGATAGCAGAAGGCTGAATTGGCGATATATTGCGAATTCACTTATCAATTAAGTTTTAAGAGAGCTACCTTCCAGTCCTCAAATGTTGCAGTGCAGCTTCAGCAACTTATTTGATATTCCAGATCATCTTCAGTGGATGCTCCTTCTGTTGACGAAAGAGATCAAGGTAGGCAATCCAATCCTGGTATGTTGGCATGTCTGCTTTTGACCAACCTGCACCTGCAAAATACGTGAATGGCTCATCGGAATGCCGGGTAAACAGCAGTAGCCCGTGATGCGCTGCTTCTACGGCCTGCGCGTTTTGTGCAGAGAGAGCAAGCGCTCCCGTTGCAATGCGGCCTGCTGAAGGGTCCTGCGGAGTGTCCCACACAGAAGCAGTGCTTGTCTGCGCCGAGACCTTGCTTTCTGCGCCGTTGTGAATGGCGACGCCAGCAGCCAATTGCAATGGTGCATCTCCGTCAAAGGTATACGTCGATGTAATTCTATTCATGTGCGAGCCAGCATCGAGAGTGATGCGTTTTGTTTCTGTAACGGTTTTGCCTGCGGCCTGCCATGGCGCATACCAGACCTCGAACTCGAAACGAATGGGACCGCTGGCAAGGATTTTTACCTTTGTGTAGTTGTTGGAGACAGAGAGCTTGTCGCCATCCCAGACTCCGGTGCCACCGCAGCCGCGCGTCGGCCCTACATCATAGGAATCAAGGCCGATGCCATCATCCTTGTGGTAGGAAAGTGCCGGATTATGCTTGATTGCGGACTGGTGATCGCGCTGGTAGAAGCTATCCACTACAAGATTTGGAATGCGCTTGGACCACACATCGATTCCTGAGGTAATTTCACCTGTTGCTTCGAGTGCCGGGCCATACATGCGGTATGCGACCTGCTCATTCTCCCATGCGAAATCATCTTTGCGCTCGGGAACAGGGCGGCCAAAGACTAGCGCTTTTTGTGGAGACACATTGGAACCAACGAGGAATTTGAGATTTACTGTCTCGCGAGCATGGAGTTTTACCAGCAGCAGGAGCGTATCTGGCTCCGTTGCAGCCTGACTGCTATACAACTGTGTAGGAATGCTCTGGCCGGTATGCGCATTCTGAACCGCCAGTAATGGTAGCGTGTCCGCTGTTACGTGCAGGTGGTCTATGACCTGCTTGATAGGCAGCTCGATAATTTCTTCTCCGCGGTCGACGTTCAGGGGATTGGAAAGATGCAGCACCTGAGCACGCACTGCCTGCTGCGCTACAGCCATGCACAGCAAAATAACGGCAATTTGACGCCTGGCTAACAGGCGCAGAGAAAGAGATGAGAACGTTCCGTTGCTACCTTGTCTGGGCTGCATTACTGTACCTCGGTGCGGATATGCGTGATTTCTGTTCCATGTCCGAATGCGATCAAGCTTATTGCACACATAACGTTATCAAATTTCTCGCGATAGTTATCAAAAATTGGTTTAGGAAAGCTCTTTGTGGTTCACAGAATCTCAAGAAATTTAGTATGTATGAGTAGTTTGTGGAGAGTTGCATCTGCTTCTTAAATTACGTATCGTTATTCCAATTCAAATCATGTGCGAGAACTGTTCATGGAACAGGAATATCTCGGAGACGGACGACCATGAAGATAATGCAGATGGCGGACCTGGTCCGGTTTCGGACAATGACGACGCAGGATCTGAGGGATACTTTTCTCATCAGCAGCCTGTTTCAGGCCGGGAAGACTTCGTTGTTTTATGTGGATCTGGACCGTACGGTGATTGGCTCTGCCGTTCCGCTTGGGGAGCCTTTGGTGCTGCCAACGGACGATGCGCTGCGCGCAGCCTTCTTTACGGAGCGCCGTGAGTTGGGAGTCCTTAACATTGGCGGGCCTGGAACGGTGCAAGTTCAGGATGCAGTTTACGAACTCGGCAAGCTGGATGCTTTGTATATTGGGCGCGGCAATGAGAAGGTGATTTTTGCGAGTAAGGATGCTTCGGATCCGGCAGAGTTTTATCTTTTGAGCTATCCGTCTCATGCCGTGTATCCCACTAGCCTGATATGCACCAGTGAGCAAACAGGCGATACACTTGGTTCTCCGGAAACTGCGAATCTGCGCGAGATTACGCGCCTGATTCATCTTAAAGGAGTGAAGAGTTCGCAACTGGTGATGGGCTTTACGCGGCTGGCGCCGGGTAGCGTCTGGAATACGATGCCTGCGCATACGCACATGCGGCGCTCGGAGGTTTATCTTTACTTCGATCTTGACGCGGATCAGCGCGTTATTCATCTGATGGGGCCTGGCGACGAGACCCGGAACCTTGTAATTGCTAATAAGCAGGTTGTGATTTCGCCCGGCTGGTCCATTCATTCCGGCGTTGGAACTAAAAACTATGCGTTCTGCTGGGGTATGGGCGGAGAAAACCAGGAATACAGCGATATGGATGCGCTGGCCATTGCGGATCTTCGTTAACGGGAAGGACCTTTCTTGAATATTTTTAGCCTGGAAGGAAAAATGGCGCTGATTACAGGCTCCTCACGCGGTCTTGGCGCAGGAATTGCGTTAGCGCTTGCAGAGGCTGGCGCGAGGGTCGCTGTGCATGGGTCGCATGCTGTGCCGGAAGCAACCTGCGAGCGGTTGCGGCAGATTGGCGCAAGTCCGCTGGCGCTGGTGGGCGATGTGAGCGATGCTGCGGTTTGCACGCGGCTTGTTGATGAGGTGATTGGTCACTTCGGAACCATCGATATTCTTGTTAACAATGCCGGCACCATTCGCCGCGCGCCAGCTGCTGAGCACTCCGATGAGGATTGGCAGTCGGTTCTGGATACTAATTTATCGAGTGTATTCCGTCTCAGCCGTCGTGCAGGTAAGCAGATGCTTGCGCAAGGCTCGGGGAAGATTATCAATATTGCATCGCTGTTGTCGTTTCAGGGGGGAATTACTGTGCCCTCATATGCGGCGGCGAAAGGCGGAGTTGCGCAGCTTACCAAGGCACTGGCGAACGAGTGGGCAGCCAAAGGAATCAATGTGAATGCGATTGCGCCGGGATATTTTGCTACGGATAACACACAGGCCTTGCGGGATAATCCGGAACGCTCACGGCAGATTATGGAGCGTATTCCCGCGGGCCGGTGGGGAATGCCGGAAGACCTTGGCGGTGCGGCTGTCTTTCTTGCATCCAGTGCAAGCAATTACGTGAACGGGCATGTCCTAGTGGTGGACGGTGGATGGCTGAGCCGTTAATTGAAACCGGGTGAGAGGGATTGATGAAAAAGCAAATCGCAATGTCGGCAATTGCTGTGAGCCTGGCGCCAGTTGTGCATGCACAGGCGCTGAAGGTAGACCACTTTACGCCAGACCAGATTGTGGCCAGGGCGAAGGAGCTTGAGCCCAAGGCGCAGGGGCCGGATAAAGCGGCCAGCACCAAGCTGGATGAATATCCGAACCACTACACGATGGTTGCGCTGCGCCACAAGGACGGCGGTGCGGAACTGCATGAGAACTTTGCCGACATTTTTTATGTCGTGCAGGGGCACGCGACGCTGGTGACCGGGGGAAACATTGTTGATGCCAAAACAGGCCCTGCAGGAGAGGTGCGCGGCTCCGCTGTCAATGGTGGTGAGCACACGATGCTGTCTCCCGGCGACGTGGTGCATATTCCCGCAGGTTTGTCGCACCAGCTGCTCTTAAAAGATGACACGTTTGTCTACTTTGTCATCAAGGTGAAAGAGAAGTAGGCCGCTAGTTTTTTCCAGAACATCCGCAGGAGCGGCGCAGAATCAGCTCGGCCGGGAAGATTATCTTGGATGGCTGCGATGGCTGATCGTTGTTTTCCGCCTGGGTGATTTTCTTGAACAAAAGCTCTGCCGCGGCGCGGGCAATTTCCGTTGGAGATTGGCGAACCACGGTCAGCGGTGTGCCCAGCACTTCGGCGAGCTCAAAATCGTCAAAGCCGACAAGCGCAATATCCTGCGGTACGCGCAATTTACCGCGATGCAGTGCTTGAATCAGCCCGACGGAAGAGATGCGCTTTACGCTGAAGAGCGCGGTTGGCTTGTCTTTCGCGGTGCGCCAGCGCTCCACTTGCGCCTGCATCGCTTCCACCGAATTCAGATTGGTGAAGAGCATTGGCTGCAGCCCTGCGCTTCGCATGGCCTGCTTGTAGCCTTCAATGCGCTCACGGATCGTATAGCTGCCGGAATCGTATCCAACACACGCGATTCGTTTGTGTCCATGTTCAATCAGATGGCGCACGCCCATCTCCGCGCCTTCACGATTTTCTACGAGCACGGCATCTGATTGCACAACCTGCAGAGGCCGGTCCAGCGCCACTACGGGAATTCCGCTTTCCTGCAATAGCTTTACGCGCTTTCCATCGCTGCCGGAAGTCACGATCAGTAGTCCCGCAATGCGATGGTTGCGGATGGAATCCAACTGCTCTTCTTCGACGGCGACGCTTCTTCCTGTGGCTACGACGAGCGTCTGGTAGTTGTGTTGAATTGCCACGGCCTGCACGGCATGAAAGCAGCTGGCAAAGAAATCCGAGAGATCGGGAACTACCAGGGCAATTGTACGGCCGGTCCTGCCCTTTAACATGCGCGCTGCATCATTGGGACGGTAGCCAATTTTGCTAATAGCTTTCATCACCTTGGCGCGCGTGGACGCTTTCACGCTGGGATGATTGTTAATCACGCGCGAAACAGACATGATGCCGACTTTGGCTTCATGCGCCACGTCAATAATGGTTGGCGGGCGGTCACGTTTCATGCGCTTTTGTGGTGTCATCTGGAATACCGATTCGTTACGGAAAATTATGCAGAGCTATCAGTGCCTGGCCAGTGCGTCCAATTCAGATGCGGCCAGCAGGAATCCTCCCACACCATATACGTAACTTGCCGACGCTTGAAATTTCCCAGGCTGGCCGTCAATCGGCTGAATTGATCCAAGACGGCCATCCGCGTAAATATGCGCAAGGATGCCAGCCCACGCCTTCTTTACGACAGGCTCGAAGGTCTTGCGGTCCAGGATTCCTTTGCGGATTCCCCATGCCATTCCGTAGGTATAAAACGCGCTGCCGGAAATTTCCGGTAGATCATACGCATCGGGGTCCAGCAAGCCGCTTCGCCATAAACCATCCTTACCTTGAATTGCGGCGAGCTTTTCGGCCATTTGCCGGAACTGGGTGACATACTTGTCGCGGGTGGGGTAGTCCTTTGGCATCTCGTCCAACACCTGCACAAATGCGCCCATTACCCAGCCGTTGCCGCGCGACCAGAAAATCTTTTTTCCGTTTTGCTGCTTCTGCGTAAAGTAACGGCTATCGCGAAAGTAAAGATGCTCCTCGGGGTCATACAGGCTTGCCGAGGTTTCCCACCACTCCTTGTCCATATAGTCGAGGTAGCGGCGATCGCCGGTGATGGTGGACATGCGTGCCAGTACAGGCGGAGCCATGAACAAAGCGTCGCACCACCACCACAGCAGCTTTTGCGGATCATCCTGCCGAACGATGAGCTGGTCCATTGTTGCTTTTGTGTCGGCCATGCGCGTTGCATCGTGGTTGTCGCGATAGAGATCGAGATATGTGCGCCCCAAGGCCATATCGTCTGCATGGGGAAAACGGTTGTTGAGCAGCTTCCAGTCGAACTGCTGCGACATTTTCACCATTGCGTCGTGATAGCGCGGATCGCCGGTTGTCCGCGAGGCCGTCAGCATGCCGTCATACAGCGCTGCGTACGTCCACTGCTGGTTCAATGTGGGCTCGACGCGTGCAAGCTCCCAGTCGGCAACTTTTTTTGCAGCCTTGCGAATTGCCGTGTGGGTCAAATCTGCGGAAAGGTCCGTGGCCAATGGTCCGGGGTTATCCGGCGCATCGCCAACCGCATTCCGTTCTGTATTCACCGGAGCCGCGGTTTTTGGTGCAGGCTGGGCGATTGCGGAAAACGCTGCCATGCCAAGCACGGCGGCAAAGAAGCATCGGGGCGTGGTCATCTGCAGGGCGGCGTTCGCAAAATTCGGCATACTGATTCGCAATCATAACAGCAAAATGATGTACGTTATCAATATTCAACGAGAACGATATCTTTTGCGATGCGCTATGGAGTTAAACCGTGATTGATACACCATGGAAGACAGATATCCTTAACCGAAGGACGTTTTTCAGACTAGCTGCGGGATTTGCCGCAATCGTGCCATTTGCCCAAAGCATGCCCGTGCATCGCAGCAGTTCGGAGGCCTACCGCTTGGTGGCTGCTACGGATCGCCGGCGAATTCTCAGCGCTGCGGACCGCTATCTTGCGCAAAAGCCGGTTACGATTACTTCTTTTTTCGCAAAGCGCAGTGCGGGGGGGAGTGCACGATTTCTTTTCGCAGGCGGACTACTTCTGGCCCAACCCCAAGAATCCCGATGGGCCGTACATCAACCGTGACGGTCAGAGCAATCCCGACAATTTTGACGAACATCGCCGCGTGATGGTGGCGCTCTCCATCCAGATGCCTGCGCTTACTGCGGCGTGGCTGCTTACAGGCAACCACAACTACGGCAGGCTGGCAGGCGACCATCTGCGGGCATGGTTTGTTACGCCGGAAACCCGCATGAATCCTAATCTGCAATTTGCGCAGGCTGTAATGGGAGTTTCTACGGGGCGCTCTTACGGCATTATCGATACGCTGCACCTGGTCGAGGTGGCTCGTGCTGCCAGCTTGCTTGATACGCATGTGTTCAGCGCTGAAGATGCTGCCGCAGTTCAAGAATGGTTTCGCGAATATCTTGCATGGCTCAACACAAGCGATCATGGCAAAGCCGAACGTGACACGCTGAATAACCACGCCATGTGCTGGGCTCTTCAGGCGGCTGAGTTCGCGCGTCTCATAGGTGACGAAGCTATGCGGCAGGAGGTCTATCGCCGCTATCGTGAAGTTTTATTGCCGAATCAGATGGGGCCGGAAGGTTCTTTTCCGCGAGAACTGGTACGCACCAAGCCTTACAGCTATTCGATCTTCAACTTTGATGTGATGGCTGCGCTGTGCCAATCGCTTGAAGGGCTTACTCCGGATCCAGCCGGCTTTCAGCTCGCTGACGGGCGCGGTTTTTCGAAGGCTGCAGAGTTTATTTACCCATATCTGAAAGATAAATCTGCATGGAAATGGACGCATGATGTGGAACATTTTGATGCGCTACCGGTTCGCTCGCCTGGTCTGCTGTTTGCCGGTGTGGCTTTTCATAATCGGCAGTATATTGATTTGTGGAAGATCTTGAATCCTGATCCGACGGATAAAGAGATTATTCGCAATTACCCGATTCGGCAGCCGTTGCTGTGGGTATAAAGTGCACGCTCACCACACATAAGCAGATTCAATAGATGGCGCACCAGTCTTGCCGTCTACAACCTGCACCTTCAACACGGCCTCGACATTGCGATTGGCAAAATCCTGGCCAATCCGGTCGTGCAACATCTGCATGTAACTCGGACTGGTGACAAACTGTGCGGCTGCTTCAGTGCCGTTTCTTCCCAGGCCCGCCAGCACTACGACCCAGCCACCGGTCGTTGCATCACTGAAGCGTGCAATCAAGGCATAATCATCAGCACTTGAATAGGAGCGCGAGCGATCGCGCATCCATTGCGCGCCCGGTTTTCCTTTGTCGAGAATTGATTCCGTTGGCTCCTGTGTGAACTGAATCCGCTGGGATTGCAGCAGCCGCATTGCCCAGCGGTTGTTATAGCCCCCGAGTAAAATTACCGGATGATCACGCAGTTCGGAAAGCTGCGCCGTTGGCGAGGAGAGTAATTGCACCGTGTCGCCATAATGTTCTGTAAGCGCGGTAACCTGAGCAATTGCGGAGGCAATCTGCATTGATACGAAAGGATATTCGTTATCCTTGCCCGCGGTGATTACGCCGGAAAAGTTGTTCGGCTGGAAGACTACTCCACCTGTGCACATCAGTACAGAATGCTGATCGCGTAGAATGGGTCCCCAGAAGGCGTCTACCATCCCTTGTGAGGGCGCCGTTCGGAATTGCAGGCCAAGGATACCAGCCGCTACAACACACACCGCGGCGGCGAGGGCAATCCATGGCCATAGCTGCTTGCGCTTGCCTGGCAGCTCCTGTGCTGCAGGTTTTGCCTCTACGGAAAGACGCATCGTCTCAGCCGTTATGGGCTCAGTGTGAGGCTCTTTATCGTTGACGCGGATCGCAGCCTTTTCCGCGGCAGCAAGGCCTGGCAGAGTTACAACAACCTGATGCGCACTCTGCTCCGCTTCATGCTCCTGTACAAACTCAGGAATGTAGGACCCGGCAGGCAGCGAGATGCGAACGCCAGAGGCTGCACGGTGCTCCGAGTAGTAGAGCAGGAGGCGCTTACGCACCTCACCGGCGGTATACCGCACTACTGTGTCTGCATTGGTGTCATACGTAGGCAAGCGGTCAAAAACCGATACGCCCAGCGTGCGCTCCTTCAATAACTCCGCTCGCCCTGCGAGCGTGTTCTCCACGATGTAACGCAGAAATGCAGGGTACCGCTTGCTGTTACAGAAATGCGGACTTGCCGCAATCTCCTGCAATTCACGCAAAATTGCATCACGTTCTTCCGCTGTTTGCGGGAACCACGCTTCCCGAATTCCTGCAAGCCTGTTCATCGAATTTACCGAATCATACGCGCCTTATTCCTCTCCTTGCAAGCACGTTTATAACGTCAGAAAAGAGAACGTTAACATACTCATTCCACACGATATTTCAAGATAGCTGACGAGACAAACGGTGAGTCACTTGTGGAAGCCCGGTTGCGAGGCTGAGGATGGTTGCCGTTTTCGGGGAGAAGTTTTCTTGTTCGATTCGTCACGCAGGCAATTCCTTCAGGGCGCATCCAAATCGGCTGCTGCCGCCGCACTTCTTCGCTTTCCCCTCCGCCCCAGCCTCATGCAATTCCACACCTCGCAAACTGGGGAGGTAGTTCCAGCCCGGCAGTTGAACCAGGGCTGGGATTTTCTTCGCGGACCAGAGCCAATACCGCAGGGCAAATGGGAGGCAGTGACGTTGCCGCATTGTTTCAACGGCGAGGACGCCTGTGATCCCGATGAGCCCTACTACCGCGGCAAGGGCTGGTATCGAATGCGGATTCCAATTTCCAACCCTTTTCCGGCTGGACGAACGATTCTGCATTTTGATGGGGCCGGGCAGACCACCTCGCTCTCGGCCGGCGGCAAGGAGATTGGTGTACACGAGGGTGGCTATGACGAGTTTTCTTTCGACATTACCGATGCTGTGCAGGCGCTTTCCCCGGCCGAGGCGAAGGAGGGCGTTCCCATTCTCGTCTGCTGCGATAATTCCCCGAATCCGGATCGCGTTCCCTCAGACCTGAGCGATTTTTGCCTTTATGGAGGCCTCTACCGCCATATTCAGCTTGTTTATCTGCCGAGTGTTGCGCTGGATGCCATGCATGTTCTACCTACCGTCAACCCGGATGGCTCCTGCGAGGTATCGGTCAAGTCGCGTTTGCGGAATCTGGCGGCCCGACATATTCCATGCGAGGTCGTAGTCCGGGTCCAGGACCCATCCGGAAAAGTTGTTCATGAGTCTCGACAGGCGATTTTAGCCTGGGAGGGCTATACGCAAATTGCCGGGTTCCACATTGAGGAGCCCCAGTTGTGGTCTCCTGAGACGCCTCATCTCTACGGCTGCAGTGTCACTCTCTCCAGCGCAGCCGGTCATATGCGCCTTGAGGAGCGCTTTGGCATTCGCCATTACGAGTTTGTCGAGCATGGCCCGTTCAGGCTAAATGGCAAGCGCGTGCTTTTGCGCGGAACACAACGCCATGCCGATCACGCGGGAGTGGCCGCGGCCATGAGCGACGACCTGGTGCGCCGTGAAATGACGCTCATCAAGGAGATGGGTGCGAACTTTATCCGCCTTGCTCACTATCAGCAGGACCGGCTCGTGCTCGACCTGTGCGACGAGCTCGGCCTGATGGTATGGGAAGAAGCTCCGTGGTGCCGCGCCGGTGTTGGTGGCGATGCCTTCCAGGAGAACGCCAAAGAGATGCTGGCCAACATGATTGACCAGCATTACAACCATCCCTCGATCATCTTGTGGGGATTGGGCAACGAGGATGACTGGCCGGGCGAGTATCCGAGCCTCGATCCGCACGCGATTCGCGGCTTTATGACCGAGATGCATGACTTGGCGCATCAACTCGACGGCTCGCGTCTTACTTCATTCCGCCGTTGTGACTTTGCACGCGACATTCCAGACGTGTACTCGCCTTCGATCTGGGCAGGGTGGTATCGCGGCAACTATCACGAGTATGAACAGAGCCTGCTGAGCGAGCGTGGCCGCGTTAAGCGGTTCCTGCATATGGAATGGGGCGCGGACAGCCATGCGGGACGGCACTCGGAAGACCCGGATGCGGTTCTAGGTGATGTGAAAACAAACAATGGCACAGACGAGCGCGGGTTGGATTATCTGAAGACTGGTGGGGATGTTCGCGTTTCCAAGGATGGTGATTGGTCGGAGACCTACGCCTGCCACCTCTTCGACTGGTACTTGAAAACCCAGGACAAGCTCGACTGGCTTACCGGCTCCGCGCAGTGGATATTTAAGGATTTTGCTTCGCCTCTTCGTGGAGATAGTGGAATCCCGCGCATCAACCAGAAGGGAGTTACGGAGCGCGACCTGACACTGAAAGAGTCCTACTACGTCTTCCAGTCCTATTGGACGGAAAAGCCGATGGCCCATATTTATGGGCACAGTTGGCCGGTTCGCTGGGGCAGGGAAGGACAGGCACGAACCGTGCTTATCTACTCGAATTGCCCGCATGCGGAACTTTATCTGAACGGCAAGTCTCTTGGCGTTCGTAAGCGCGACAGCCAGGATTTCCCAGCCGCGGGGTTGCGCTGGGAAGTTGCTTTTGCCAAGGGGCTGAATCATCTTCGAGCCGTGGCCACCAAAGACGGCGCGACCGTTACGGACGAGATTCACCTGAGCTATCAAACGGAACCGTGGGGTCCGGCAGCTGTGATCGGGCTGACGGAGAAGGCGCGCAAACAGAATGTGGTGACCGTTGCGGCGCACGTCTTTGACTCGAACGGAATTCTCTGCCTCGACGCCGCGCAGTATGTTCGCTTTTCTCTTACCGGCGCGGGCCAGCTCATCGACAACCTTGGCACCACACGCGCTTCGCGAGAGGTGCAATTCGCCAATGGCCACGCGGAGATTTCTTTTATCTGCAAAGGTTCCTGCAGTATTCGCGCCTCCCCTAAGGGGTTGCCGCCTGTCTCTTTGGACTTTTCGTAAACACAGGAATTTCTGGCCCAAACAGTTCTTCGCCCACCAGAATCATGAACGTTTCTCGCGGTACGCAATGTAAGGAGAGCCACATGACGCACTACAAACGTTTTGCAATCCAGTTAACGCTGGCCTTGATATTCGCTGCCTTTGGAGCAGCCGGAGCCAGGGCACAGCTTGCCACGGCAAGCATGTCGGGCACAGTGACTGATCCGAGCGGCGCCGTAATTCCTCATGCAGCGATTACGCTAACGCAGACAGAAACCAATTTCACTCGTACCTCTTCCACCAAGGACGATGGCACCTATCATGAAGAGTTCTTGCCTGTCGGGCCTTACAAGATTTCTGTCTCGGCGCCAAGCTTCAAGTCGCTAGAGCGAACCGGGATTGTGCTCAGCGTTATGCAGAACGCCACGCTGGACCTGACACTGGAGCTGGGCGGCGGCAGTGAAACAGTGAACGTAACTGCTGACGTTCCGCTGGTCAACATCTCCAGCTCGGAGCTGGGCGCAACTGTCAACAACCAGGAGATCGACAACCTCCCGCTGGTGAATCGCAACGTTGATCGGCTGTTGCAACTCGTCCCAGGAGTGCAGAGCGTGCAGACGATCAATAGCCTTGGTTACCAGGAAATCAAGGTTCTTGCCAATGGTTCTACAGATGGTTTCGTTGGCCAGGTCTCTTATTACCTGGACGGCGGACTGAACATGACCGGCCTTCGTAACAGCGGCAACCAATTCCCGAACCCTGATGCGGTAAGCCAATTCAATGTCGTCACCAGCGACTATAGCGCGCAGCTTGGCCGTTATTCCGCCGCAGTTGTCTCCGTCATCACTAAGAGCGGCACCAACTCCTTTCACGGTTCCGCATTTGAGTTCTTCCGTGATCGCAATTTCAACTCCATGGGGTTCAATGCCGGTGGCCCAACCGCAACCAGGAATCCATATAACCAGCACCGCTTTGGCGTGACAGTCGGCGGTCCCATTCGCCGCAACAAGGACTTCTTCTTTGGCAGCTTCGGCGGATACCGCTTCATTCAGTACGGCAACTACTCGGGCAGCGTGCCTAGCGATGCGCAGATTACGGGCGATTTCTCCGAAAATATGCCCACGACGTCCGAGCAGGCAAGCTGCACGACTACGCCTTCTGCGGCAGCTAACGCTAACATTCACTTCCTGGTTTGCAATCCTGCAACCATGCAGCCGTATCCAGGCAACAAGCTGCCTACCGTCGATCCCACTGCGGTCAATATTCTCCAGTACCTCAAAAAGAACCTGCCGCAACAGCAGCCTGCGCAACAGGGCGACAACCGCTATACCTATCGCACGCGTTCTCCGCTGCCGGAGCAGAATGAAGAGTACCTGATCAAGACCGATCATCAGATCACTCCTAGTCATCGGCTCACGCTCAGCTATTTCCTGCTGAATTACAGCGTGCGCGTCAACCTCGGCGGCCTGACGCAGGTATGGTCTTCTTCGGAGTACGAAAACAAACAGCAGAATGCTAACATCAGCGACGTGTGGACGATCAGTCCACGCAGTGTGAATCAGTTCTGGGTGAACTACACGCGCCAGAATGGGGGGCGTGACGCCAACCCCGCCAGCACGCTTGCTGACTTTGGCTCCGACTTGGGCGTTGTGGGAACGCCGTCGCGCTCCAATATTAGCGTCGGCGGCGTAGAAGGCTTCACGCTCGCGCAGGCCATCACCGGTCCCAAGGCAGGAACGAATGTTTACAACGTGCGCGATGTGCTGAGTACCACGCGTGGTACGCACTCGCTTTATCTCGGCGGCGAGGTCGGTCTTGAAAAGGACTTTCAGCTTACCTCGCTGAACAACTACGGCACCTTTACCTTTTCAACTACAAACGGCAAATCCGGCGCGCGTACTACCAATGCGCTTTCGGACTTCATCGCTGGCCTGCCGGCCGGCATGGGCCAGGACACTGGTCTTTATGCGAACGCCAATTACTTTAGCTATGGCCTCTTTGCGCAGGATGATTGGAAGATTCTGCGCAATTTCACCGTGAACCTCGGCCTTCGTTACGACTGGCAGCAGGCGCCGACTGATCCGCAGCATATGCAAACCAACTTCACGCCCGGCGTGCAGTCGCATGCCTTTAAGAATGTTTCCATCATTGGTAAGAACTCTAATCTTGCGCCCATTGGCATGTTGTTCCCCGGCGATCCCGGTGTTCCTGTTGGTGGTGCGTTCACGCCGCTCAATCATGTCTCGCCGCGTTTGGGCTTTGCATGGGATACCTTCGGCGACGGCAAAACTGTCATTCACGGTGCTGCAGGTCTCTTCTTTGGCGGCATCTCCGGCAACGAGTGGGAGTTCCCATCCAACTACGCACCCTACGCTGTCCGCAACAGTGGCTACAACAAGGTTGTTTCGCTCACGCATCCTTATTCCAACGACCCCACGGAGTTCCCCACCGGAAGCAATCCCTATCCTGACCTGGTCTTCAACTACAAAACCAGTACGGCAACTTTTCTGCCTCTCAACCAGGTTGTAGCCTTTGATCCGAACTACCGCTGGCCCTATTCCATGCAGATGAACTTCGGCCTGCAGCAGCAGTTCGGACGGAACCTTGCCATGAGTATCTATTACGTAGGTACGCTCAATCGCAAGACCCCGCTCTATAACGACATCAACGGGCCTGTCTTCAACATCACAGCGCAGGGAACCAGTGGTGCAAGCTGTATAGACAAGACGCAGGCATGCGGTTATGCCAATTCCTCAAGCACCATCAACAACCGACGTCCGCTCAACGCCCAGTTCGGCGCATCCGCGGCCAGTCCCATGTACAGCAATGTCTGGATCATCCGCTCCAACCAGAACTCCAACTACAACGGTCTTCAGCTTACGGTGGAAGAGCGTCTCACGCATCACATCAGTGCAAAGGGTTATTACAGCTGGAGCCATACTTTGCAGAGCAACACGCTCGACAGCACCAGCGGCCTCAATGGCACATTTGTTGATGCCAACTATCCGCAGCTTGAGTATCGCCAGCGCTCCGACCAGGACCGCAGGCACATGATGACCATGTCTTTTGTGTGGCATCCTGACTACTTTGATGGCGCCAACCGCGTTGTGCGTGCCGCCTTCAACGGTTGGACTGTCTCCGGCATCTGGACGGCGAACAGTGGCCAACCATTTACTGTTACCACGGGCGTGGATAACTACTTCTCCGGCAACGGCAACAATCGGCCCAGCATTATTCCTGGAAAGACGCCGCACACGCTGCCTTCACGTTCCCGAGCTCAGGAAAGGAAGCAGTGGTTCGATACATCGGTCTACTGTCGTCCGGGCGTAGATGAAAACTGCCCTGGCCTCGGCCCGTTGGATCTGCTAGGCAATGAACGCCCCGCGCAGCTTGATGTTCCAGGCTACCGCAACGTGGATGCTTCGCTCTTCCGCCAGTTCACGCTGCATGAAAGCTGGAAGTTCCAGCTTCGCGGCGAGGTCTCGAACGTCTTTAATCTGACAAACCTGGGAGGACCCAGTTCGTCGATATCAAGCAGCACTTACGCCCAGATTAACGGTAGCGGCGGCGCAGCTCGTATCATCCAGGTCGGCGGACGTCTCCTCTTCTAGCGTATGTCAACCTACAGGCCTGCCTTCAAGGAATGAGAGGCCCACCGAGGATGGGCGGCAGTTTCCAGCGAGGACCCAGCCGCACATAGTCCGAAGCGGGCAGTTGTACCAGCAATGGCTTGCGTGCTGGATCGAGCCAGAGGAGCATGGCTTCCAGATCGTTTTGTGGCATGGCAGTGCATCCTGCCGTGCCACTCATCGGGCCGGCCCAGATGTGCATAAAGACGCACGAACCGCCTCCTGGAACCGGGGGATGGGCATCGGCTTTCTGGGTTGTGCCATTGTGATCAATGACGATGCCCCAGATATACGATTTGCCTGCGTTGCGCATGTGCTCCGAGCTGTTCCAGTCGGGGGTGACGGCGGAACGGTCCACCACGCGGTTATAGTATTTCGAGCTGGCGTCGTCCACACATTCGATCGACGGAGTTAGGCCCAGGTATGGGAGCTTTAATCCCGACAATGGCTGAGATGCATAGCCAAATGCAGTACCCAGGGCAAAGACGCCGGCCGGGGATTTGCCATCCCCCTCCTTCTTTACCGGGTCAGAGGCACCGCGAATGCCGGGGGCATCGGTTGCAAGGAGGCCGATGCCCCAGCCCATGCCGTTCCTGCCGACTACGATGGAAATTGGTTTTCCCGCGGGGCGCCATTTCTCGTGCGAAGTGTCGCGCTCGAACCGCTGCAGCTGTCCGTCGACTGCATTCCAGTTGGAGGTGGTGACTACGATCATCTGCGTTGAATTCGCGAACGCATCAGGCTGAACGGCAGCAACCTGCGCCGAGACGGCTAGGTTTCCGGCTGTTCCCAGGAAGAGGCTCATGAGAAAGGGCATCAGTTTCATTGAATGCAGTGTAAGCCAGGAGCGGCAGAGGCATCTTCCCTGAAGTTGCTTGCAATTGGTGCAAGTCAATCTGGGCTCAGAATGAGACACTACACCGGAATCTCCAGAACGCTGGGAAGGAGCAGGGAATTCCAGGTGGGCAACAGAAGCAGGCGCGAATTTCTTTTCGGAGCAGGTGTCACAGTAACCAGCGTGGCTGTGAGTTCGCGCCTGTTTGCGGAAACCCGTGGGACCCATACTGATTCAATGTCTTTCGAAAACAGCCTACTTCCTACGAATCTACGAGAGGCTGTGGACCGTGGAGCCATGCGTGGGCTTATGGTGGACGCTGGCCGTGTACCGGAGTCTGTGGAATATTACAAGCGGGTTGTCGAGTTCTGTGCGGACTGGGAGCTCAATACGCTCCAGTTCCGGTTGGCTGATGACCAGGGAAGCGCGCTCCGTTTCACTTCTGTTCCCGATCTTGTGACCCATAACGAGGCGCTTACGTTTGAGCAATTGAAGGAGCTTGCGGAGTACGCTCAAAACCACGGTGTCGATTTGATTCCAGAGCTGGAGTCATTTGGGCATACCGGATACATTACGCGTTCTCCCGCATACGCTCATTTGCTGGACAGCGATCCGAAGGGTTCATCTGAATTCACGGGCGTCATTCCGGTGCATCCAGAGACACTGCAGATATTCGATAAGTTGTACCGGGAAGTGGCTGCGATTTTTCCATCAAAGTATCTTCATGGCGGCTGCGATGAAGTGAACTGGGGCGGATCGATGCTCTCCCGCAAAGCGCTTCAGGGGAAGACTCGTGCCCAGATATGGGCAGAGTATCTGAATTCACTCCATCAAATTTCCCAAGGGCTGCGGAAAGAATGGATTGTGTGGGGAGATTTTGTATTACACAAAGAGCCGGAGATTCTTAGCCGGCTAAATAAAAGCATCATCATCATGGATTGGAATTACTCAGAAAACAGCTCGGCGAGGATTCAGGAGACCTTGCTCAAGGTGAGCGCCAACGGGTCACGTGGCATCGGGGCGCCGGGCCTGGTGAACTACAAATGGGGCGCGCGGGTCGGCACGGAACAGTTGCGGAATATCGATGCCTATGCGGAATCCTACCTGGGCGCGAATGCTCCCAGCTCCCTGGGAGTGATCCTGACAAATTGGGTGCCGAGCCGGTACATTCAAAACTCTATTTGGGACGGATTCGCCTATGCCGCTGTCGCTTTCAAAGAAGGAACGGCAACCGCGCAGACTTCAGGGTTTCGCCGTTTTGTGGAGAAACATTACGGTGCAGAGTGGAATGAAACTTGGAGTGAGGTATTTCAGGCTATCTATGCAGAGGCACCCTCTGTAAGAGATCAGGAAACAGCTTCCTGGAGGGGGTTGCATTTGCCGATTCCGTGGAGCAGCGACGAACAGCTTGTGGCGTTACTGAAAAATGGATTACCCCGTTCGAATTCCTTTACGCAACTGCGCGGCCTGCTGGTTCAGTTAGAACCGCAGGTGATGAAAAATCTCGGCGACTTTCAGGCTTTTGCGCTTTGCGTTGAGTATCTGGAAAGGGTGTTCTGGCGCGAGTCGGTGGTTCTGGGGCAAAGCAGTAAAAGACCGCTGGTGCGAGAAAAAACGAATTTGTTGATTCAGGGCATCGCCGACCGCGATCAGTCCCTGGCGGATGCACTGATAAAGGATTGGGACAAAGGGCGGTCTGCGAATTCCACTGCAAAGACGGAGCCTCTTTTCGGAATGCACCCAAAAGATCAGCTGCTTTTTCAATGGGAGCGAGCTGCGGCCTACTCGGCTTTATTGGCCAAGCAGCCGGACCGCTTTTATCAACTCCTCGAGGCTGCAAAACCTAGGTGAAATCTTCATCAGTTAACGGAATCTTTCGAAGAGGGAAGTGCTGGCCCAGGGGCAAGCATTGATTAACATACAGATACAAAAATATGTAGCAGGCACCTTATGCAAAGGCAACAATGCTACAATTGCGCCTAATTTTGAATAAGACGCACGGCTTGGCATTGTTCGGGCTGAGGGAATAGCTATTTACTCTGCATAATTTTTGTGAGGTCTTTGCACCATGAGGAAATTTCTGCTGTGTAGCCTGTCCTGTCTCTTCGTTTGTTTCTCCCTCTGCGCACAAAACACGACCTCCATCGGTGGGCGTGTGACGGACAAAACCGGCGCGGTGATCCCGGGTGCGAATGTAACTCTCACTCTTGCAGACACCGGCGCAACCCGCTCGAATACCACAAACAGCAAGGGCGAGTTTCAGTTTTCCCAGCTTGCTCCTGGACGCTATAACCTCACCGTCAGCGCTGCGGGCTTTACCACGGCCGAACGCAAAGACATGGATCTGCTTGTCAGCCAGCCGGCAACTGTCAACATCTCCCTTGCCATCGCCAGTGTCACTACGCAGGTCAATGTTACCAGCGATGTTCAGCCTGTTCTCAACACCACGGACGCAACCATGGGCAACGCCTTCAACAGCCAGCAGGTTGAATCTCTGCCGATTGAAGGCCGCAACGTGCCAGATCTGCTCAGCCTTCAGCCTGGCGTTACGTTCATGGGCCGCACGGATGACAACAACGGCACCAACGCTGTTGGTAACAACGGCAGCGATTCGCGCAGCGGCGCAGTCAATGGCGGGCGCAGCGACCAATCCAACATCACGCTCGATGGCGTGGACGTGAATGACGTGAACAACGGCTATGCCTTTACCAGCGTTCTCCGCGTCACGCAGGATTCCGTGGCCGAGTTCCGCGTTACGACCAGCAATCCTAATGCTTCTGAGGGGAGGTCGTCTGGCGCGCAAGTCGCGCTTGTTACTCGCAGCGGTGGCAACCAGTTTCACGGAGCTGTCTATGAGTACAACCGCAGCAACCTTCTTGAGGCTAATGACTTCTTCAACAAGCAGCAGCAGTTGCTGGCAGACCAGCCCAACACGCCGCCCAAATTGATTCGCAATGTCTTTGGCGGGGCTATTTCGGGCCCAATCCTGCGCGACAGGGTTTTCTTCTTTGCCAACTATGAAGGCCGCCGCGACGATCAGGGCACCAGTGTTAATGCAGGCACCGTTCCCACCAGCGCCTTCCGCGGAGGCAATCTCCAATATGAATACGTCAACAATAGCGGCGGTGATTCAACATACCTGTTGACGCCGCAAGACATCAAAAACATGGATCCGCAGGGCATCGGCGTCAATCAGAACGTCCTGCAGATCTTCAATGCATATCCCACGGGCAACGACACCACGCAAGGTGATGGCCTTAATACCATTGGCTATCGCTTTCCATACACTCTACAGCGAACCTACAACACTTACATTGCACGTCTCGACTGGAACATCACCGGCAACAGCAAGCACTCCGTTTTTTGGCGCGGTAATCTGCAAAATGATAACGAACCCACTGCGCCCGCATTTCCCGGCCAGCCCCCGGCAACCAGTACGCTCACCAACAACAAGGGCTTCGCCGCTGGCTACACCTATATCATCACCAACAATCTCGTAAACAACTTCCGTTACGGCTTTACGCGCCAAGGTGTTGAGAACGCCGGTGTGGCCAACCAGCCTTTCGTGTATCTTGCCGCGGTCTCTATGCCAGAGGCCACCTCGCGCTCTACTTCGTACATTATTCCCGTGCAGAACATTGTTGACGATGTCTCGTGGACAAAGCATACCCATAACTTTCAGTTTGGCTTCAACCTACGCCTTATCGACGACCGCCGCGTCAGCAATGCCAACTCCTTCCCGGATGGCCAGATGAACCAGGGCTGGCTTTCCAATGGCTCTACAGTCGCCAACAGCGGTGGTCCATTCGACCCGCCTGTCTATGGCTATCCTAAAGTTGATTTCTCCAACTACGGCAACGAATACAACAGCGCCCTGCTTGGCATCACCGGCATCATCACGGAAGGTGACGCCATCTACAACTACGACAAGCAGGGAACAGCGCTTGCCATCGGCACACCCGTCAAACGTGACTACGGATGGAAAGAAACCGAGTTCTACTTCCAGGACTCGTGGAAGGCCCTCAGCAATCTCACCGTCACCTATGGGCTTCGCTATGACTATCTCCAGACGCCCGCAGAAAAATCCGGAACACAGGTTGGGGCCTGCATGATGTCCGGCAATGTTTGCAAGCCTTATGCGCTCACCGACTACTACAACGGCAGCGCACAACAGGCAGCCATGGGCGGAGCCGCAAACGCAGTAGGCGAACTGGCTTTTGACCTCAATGGCCGCTACAATGGCAGGTCAGATTTCTGGACACCGGAGAAGGGCGACTTCGGCCCACGTCTCGCCGTCGCTTATTCGCCCACTCCCTCGGAAGGTATCTGGAGCAAGATTCTTGGCCAGGGCAAAACCAGCATCCGCGCCGGCTACTCTCTTGTCTTCGATCACTTCGGCGCAGCTACGGTCGACACCTTCGATTACAACGGCTCGTATGGGCTTTCTACCGATCTTTCCAACCCGCCTGGCTCGGTCTATATCGGCACAGCGCCGCGATTCACCGGCCTCAACAGCATTCCCTCCGGTCTGCTTCCCGCCGCGCCTGCCGGCGGTTTCCCGGCCATTCCTTCATCGGACCAATTCGCGATCAGTTGGGGTCTAGACTCCAAGATCCGAACCCCGTACTCGCATCTCATCGACTTTTCCATCGCTCGTGAGCTGCACAATGGCTCCTCGCTGGAGCTCTCTTACGTGGCTCGCCTGGGACATCGCCTTCTCTCGCAGGAAGATGTTGCGATGCCTATCAATCTCGCGTCTGGTGGCTCAACTTACTTCGTAGCTGCTCGCCAGCTTGCCCAGCTTTCCCGTGCTGGAGTGCCCGTCAGCTCCGTCCAGCCTATTCCTTACTTTGAGCAGGTATTCGGTGCGCTCGACGGTGTTGATCTCGGTTACGGCGCTGGCCCTGTTTCTGCCACGCAAAACGTCTACCAGCTTTTCGCGCAGAACATCTACAACGAAACCTACGCTCTCTATGAGCTTGATGTACCCGATTCGCTGAGCGGAGCCGGCGTCAATCCCAACAAGACCTATCCTTCCTACCGCTTCTATCACGATCAGTACTCTGCGCTGTATGCATGGCGCTCGATCGGCAACTCCAACTTCAACGCCCTTGAAGCGGTTTACCGGCAGCACTTCGGAGGAGGTCTGGAAGCGGATTTCAACTACACCTACTCGAAGTCGATGGACATCACCTCGCAGGCGGAACGTCTCAACACATCTGGCGGCACCAACTACGCGCAGATCATCAACAGTTGGGAGCCGAATCAACTCTACGGCGTCTCCGACTATGACGTGAAGCATCAGATCAACGCTAACTATATCTGGTCCCTGCCCGTTGGCCGCGGCAAGCACTTTCTCGGCACTGCCAACCATCTCACTGACCTCATCCTTGGTGGATGGGAGACAACCGGCATCGTCCGCTGGACAAGCGGCTTCCCGATCACTGTTGATAACGGCGCCTACTATCCAACCAACTGGGATATCGAAGGCTGGGCCACACAGGTCTCCAAAGTTCCTTCGGGCGCTTTGAAGCGTGGCCACCTTACACAGCGTTTCGCCGATCCTGCGGCGGTCTTCGCCGCATTCGACCATGCCTTGCCCGGTGACTCCGGCACACGCAACCCCCTCCGCGGTGACGGCTACTACTCCTGGGACACCGGCCTCGACAAGGACTTTAAAATTACCGATCGCGTTAAATTCCAGCTGCGTTGGGAGATGTTCAACACCACCAATAGTGTTCGTTTCGATTCGCATTCCGTCGATGCGACGCTCGACAACCCACAGAACTTTGGCCAGGCTTCGGTCCTGCTCACCAATGAGCGGCTCGCGCAATTCTCGGGCCGCATCGAGTTCTAAATACAAAAACCAGACTCGCAATGATGAAATCATTGCGAGTCTGGTTTTTAGATATGTGGAGCAGGTTTGTAACTAATTTGAAAGGGCGCCAACGAGGTTGAGATCGATATGAACTTCCTTGGCGACTTTTAAGACAAACATACTCGGGTCTTTCAGACCCCACTGCACATACGGCACAATGAAGCTTCCTTTCGTAGTGACATTTGCGCCGTCGATATGCACCTGCATTGGAACAGTAATGTCATGTGGCGTGCCATGCAGCGTAAAGATACCGGAGACTTGAATCGTTGAGTCACCTGCAGGCGCAATGGTTCCCTGGTAGCTTTGCGGCTGGAAAGTAATATCTGCATAATGCTCCACATCAAGAACCTGGTTGTGCATGTTCTTGTCGCGTCCCTTGTCGCTGCTGTCGCCGCTTGCAGCCGAAACGACAACAGAGCCGGAGATCTTTGTTGCAGTGCGATCAAAGGTGATCGTTCCGTTGCTCACACGAAAGGTCCCATGAACTTCATGACCTGTTCCTGTCAGCGCAAACGTCACGCTGCTGGAAGAAGGATTGATAGTAAAGGTCTGCTGTTGTGCCATTACAGCAATGGGGAATGAGAGCAGGAATACCAGTACCAGCTGTTTTGCAATCGTCTTCATGGTTGTCTCCCGTGGTTGCGTGCTAGGAATGAGGGAACGGCTGCGTGGCGTGCTGTGCCAGCCAAAGGCTTAGTGAGGCGATTTTGGAATCACTCAGATACTCGTGGCCGGGCATGTCTGTGCCCGGAATTCCGAATTTTGCAATCTGTGCAATGTGGACCATGTATGCCTGCATGGATTCAGAGGGCTGTAAATGTTTGAATGGGCCAGTGAGAAGATTGGAAGGCGGTTGTCGAAAGCTGGCGCTCCATTTCGTACGCGTAGCGCCATCTGCTTCGTGGCAGGTTTTGCAGTCGCGCTGGTACACCTGCTCTCCGATGGCGGGATTCGCCTTTGTCCATGCGGGTTCCGCGAGACGCCACGCGGAGGTATCGCGCTGCTCTCCGGTGCTGAAAGGATTTTGCAGGCTTGCGAGATAAGCGACTAAGCTCTCTCCGCGGTTGTCACGAAAGAGGAATGCGTAAGAGGGCATGATGGAGTCTCCACTTACTTGGACCGGGTCCATCAAGTGCGCTTTGAGCCAGAGCGTCGAGCGGCGTGCTCCAACCTGGGAGAGATCAGGTCCCTGGCGGCGATTGCCGATGAGAGGCGGTTGTTGGTTATGAAGTTGTTCGAGGCTTTCCGCCGGACCCCACAGCAAAACATCTTGAGTGTTCGGCCGAACATACTGCGAATGGCAATGAATACATCCTTCGCTGATATAAACCTGACGGCCTTTGTCGACTGCTGAATCGGAATTGGGCGAATGTGCGGGTAGCCAATGAGTAAGGGTATAGGCAATAACAAGAGCCGCGCACAACAGTCCAACCTCGCGTGCGTTCACTCGCACCTGACGCAAAAAAACAGGCAACAGAATGGCAATGCCCGCTGCAAGAACAAACCAGACCGGTACATGGCCAAGGTTTTGCCCCATGCCGATACCCAGCGCAGAGCCGGTCCATCCGGCAACAGCATAGATCCATCCGGTCAAACGGGCACGCTGTTGCTCGGTCTCGGCTCCGCTGAGGTAAGACGGGTACGCTACAAGAGCAACGGAATAGAATGAGACACCCAGGGGATACAAGAGAGAGGCTGACAAAGTGAGCGCAGGGTCAAGCAACAAAAGGCACGCAGATCCTAGCGCTACAAACGCACACGCCAACACAAGCGAAACGCGGCGGTCCTGCAGCAGTAATGCGGCAAGGACCGCCGCTGCAAAATGAATACAGGCATTCGTCCACAGATGTAATTCGCCCATCCATGTACCGCTCTTCAGCGCTGGCGTGTGCTGGATGATGTAGAACGCAGCGGAATCAAGCCATACAAGCGCAGCAAAGCTCACCAGTGCACGCGGAAAGGGGAGCGGAACCGCCTGTACCACGGATGCTGGACGAAGCTGTATGCGTGTTGGTGTTGCTAACAACGTACCAGCGGCACACAATCCTGATGCCCACAATGCCTGATCTTTTGGTGAGGCAGTAAATATAGCCGGCACATTGCAGAGAAAATAGCCGATTCCGGTTCCTATCCCGATCATCAAAACCGGATTACATGTTCCGGTCCAGTGATGCAAATGCGTAACAAGTGTGACAGTCAGAATGCCAAGACCCGCGCCAATCAGGAATGCAACGCTGGTTGCGCTACTAAGCGAGAGAGGAAGAAGAGACAAAATGCTTGCAACCACACAGATACCAAGAGCAATACGAAGCCGTAAGGCAGGTGAGGTAGCGGCGTTAATTTTCGGTACAAGAAGGCTAAAAAGAATTCCTCCAGCTGCCATCGCGGCCATCACTGTTTTCAGCGAATCTCCAGCAATTCCCAGCGCAGCCAGCCGGGCAAGAAAACCGAACTGTGCAAAGATGAGGAAGTAGACATAGGTGATAGCAACAAGCGTTGCTGCTTTCCATCCCGCCAGTTCCTGCCTAATCATGGCGTAGCCACCCCATACGCAGACCGACGCATTGAATCAAGACACACGCAGCATCGAAAAGGGCTATTGATACCCACGGCGTTTCGAGCTCGCCGACAACAATGCTTTTAATCAGATAAATCGCGACAGCACTGCGCGCAAATGCAGTGAGAAGCCACACAGTTTCGAGCCTGGAAGCATCGGCATTCTGCGCAATCAGGTATACGCCATAGAGGCAAGATAGCCCGACTGAAGTGACGAATGCTCCGATATAAGCAAGGTAGGGCGCCGTAGCAGCAGGTGGATGAAGTCCCATCATCTGCATCGTTAAAAGTGGAGCCAAATAGAGCAATGTGCCCGCGCCGAGATCGGAGATTCCAGTAACCCACTGATACGCGAGAAGAACCGAGCGTCTCATGCCGCTTCCGCTCCTTTTGCCTCTTCAATGTATTTTGTCCGTAGAGAGGTTAGTGAAGTTCCTGAAACCAGCCACTCGATCGAACTAACAAGCATTGCAAGTCCAGTCACAAGGCGGATCGCGTAGAGCACATTACGTACCGCGCCTGGCACGATGGTGAATGCGGGATCATCGGATTCAAGCCAGCCTGCAATAGTCATTACGAGAACATATGCAAGTACGCCCCAGTTCCATGCATAAAACGACCAGCGGCGGTTGAAGATCCATGCATCGTTCTCGCCGAGAAGCTGAACCATCACAAAGATCAAATACGCGGTCAGAAATCCAGCGACCGCAGTGAGTGAATGGCCCACCAGACCATCTGTGAATTTGAAGCGATCCAGCACACCGGGAAGAAAGAAGATCCAACCGCTGAGCGCGAGTCCGCCCCACCACCACAGAAAGGCCTTACGCCAGAGCTTTGTTGCTGGGTTCCAAGCGAAGCATCGGTAATATGCAGGCACAAGTGGAAGCCAGATGAGAATGCTACCGAGGCTGAGGAATTGCGGCGGACGATGGTGGCTTACGTCCTGGTGGTCGAGCAGTCCACACAGCAGCGCTTCCGCAATCAGTACACCCCATGCTGCGGCGAGCATGCGTGTGTCGCTCGCAATGCGCTGTGCGATGCCGAAGGGGACAATGAGGAGAATTAAAATGATTCCCAGAGAAGATTCAAGCTGACTGGCGCCGGTGGGTCCGCCCGTGTCCGGGTTCACAGCAGGATAGATGCCTGGGCTTGCCGCAAAGTAAATCGTGAACGGGACAGTAAGAAGAACTGCCAGTCCCGTTATCTTTGCGATGCGTGCTATCAGGCGCTCCGCATTTTTTTTCCGATTCTGATAGACATAAGCCGTGGCCAGCAGTAACCAGAGGGCAAACATAGCAAGCGGGAAGAAGACGCGTGCAAATCCTGTCCAGTCCAGAAATAGCTTGCCGCTGGAATGTCCAGCAAGCCACGAAGCCGAGCCCACAACCAAAGCCGCCGACCACAACCACACAACTGGCCTGCACCAAGCTGCAAACCGCCCGCGATCTGCTCCGTACGTTTGAAACAGAAACCCCACCATTGGCAGGCTGCACCAGCCGTAGAGCGCAAGATTCATGTGCACAATCATCCAGCGGCCGTAAGTCCACTCACCGAGCCATGCATTCAATCCAGGCAACAGAAGCAGCAAAGCAATCAGAACTCCGATGGCATTCATCACGACAAGCCAGAACAGCGCATGGCTTATCGCGACGGCAGCCGCCCGCGAGGTATGACGCGAAGCTGCCTCAGCCGTTTTCACGTGTTTTCCCATCTTGCATCTCAACCATGCGGTCGCAACGTGCCGCAAGTGTGCGGTCATGTGTTGCCATCAAGAGTGTGATGCTTTCGCTCTTTGCAAGCTCCAGCAGCAGTGCAAAGACGGACGCGCTCGTTTCTTCATCCAGTGAGCCAGTCGGCTCATCGGCAATCAAGATTCCGGGTCGGTTCATCAGGGCACGGCAAAGTGCGGTCCGTTGACGTTCGCCGCCAGAGAGCTTTTGAATGCGATGGCTGAGCCGATTCGCGATGCCTATACGCTCGGTTAGCTGTCGCAACCGCTCCCGCGCAGCAGTACGGTCAGCTCCGGCTGCAAATGCAGGCAGCAGGCAGTTCTCCTCAAGCGTCAAATCAGGAATCAGGTTATGCAGTTGAAACACAAAGCCCACTTCATGGCGCATGAAGTGCACCATGTTGCGGTGCCGGCTAAGTTCTACGCTGTTCACTGCCACTTGTCCTTGATCAGGCTGGTCGAGTCCACCTACCAAGTGCAGCAGGGTGCTTTTCCCGCAGCCTGACGGACCACATAGAGCAACTGTCTCTCCTGTCTCGATTGCCAGATCCACGCCCTTCAGAACGGTAATGGACCCCTCATCATAGCTCTTCCAGACACCGGTGACGCGAATCACCGGACGGGTACTCTCTGCGGAATGGAGTGTCGTGCTCATTCGAAACGAAGCGCCTCCACTGCGCGAACTCGCATCGCATAAGCGGCGGGATAGAGCGCCCCCGCCAGGCCGGTCAGCAGGGCCAGCAAAACAACCACGCCCATGATGAGAGGTTGAACTGTTGCATCTATATAGCCGTGCAAGGCGGGGATGAATTTAAGAGCTACCAGCGCTCCGAATCCGATAAATAAGCCAAGCAGCGCGCCCGTAATCGCCACCAGGGCAGACTCGCCGAAGATGGTAATGGCGATTTGAAGATCTGAGAAGCCGTTCACGCGGAGAATTGCAATCTCGCGGATGCGCGTGAAGACGGACATGATCATGGTGTTCGCAATACCAAGCCCGCCCAGCAGTAAACCGCATCCTCCTACAGCCCATGCAGTTGCCTTCAGAATTCTGAACTGCGAGTAAGAGCGCGAAAACTCCGCATCTTCCAGCGCAATCAGGTTTGGAAAATGTTGGTTCACCGCTGTCTTGAACAAGCCGGAGTCTTCCCGGTTGTGCAGCTGAATGGTAATGACCGACGAGCCTTCTTTATGAAAGAAGCTCTGTGCCTGTGTCAGAGGCATAAAGACTCCGCCATCTTCAAATCCATTGGAAGTCTTCATGATGCCGGTTACGTGAAAAACTCCATGGCCAATGGGGATCTGTTTTCCCATTGAGGCTTGCAGAAAATCAGCAGCACGCTGACCAAGAACCACACTATCCTGCTGCTTGCCGAAGTCGGCTGCATTGCCATTCATCCAGGAGGCCTTGCTCAGCCGCGAATCCGTCGCAGTAATCCCAAAGCAGGTGATGATGGGGTGATCGGCGCTCGAAACAACTCCAAAGAGCACTGGATCTGCATGAGCAACCATGGGCCATGTGCGGATTTCGTCCAGTGCCGAGGGAGGTACATCACTGAAAAACAGATCGGAAACATTCTTTTCAAAAACAATCATCTCTGCGCCGCTTGAAAGGATTCCGGAGAACATGTTGATCGCTCCCTGAAGCACGGTGACCACCGTGAGCATCGCTGCCACGCTGAACGCAATTCCGGCAATGCTGAGCAGTGAACGAATGCGGTGCCGGAGAAGATTGGTGAGAATCAGCCGGAGAAAGATCATCGCGTTCCTTCGTGCTCTGTCTCCTGTGCCTGACGAAGAATGCGACTCAACTCCTCCTGCAAATCGTCTCTGAGCTTGCCGAGGAATATAAGTTCTGGGCGAATTCTGAGGAGCATTGCGAGTGCACGATCACCTGCATTCATGAATAGGAGAAGCCGAGCGCAAGCTGCCGGAACCCCAATGGCCAGTACTATGTTCGGCCTGTGCAGAGGCAGGTCCTGGGCAGAAGTCTTTCCGCTTTTCGCGGGGCTCTGCAGCACATCCTTCAGGTCGTCCACCATCTGGTAGGCCAGCCCCCAGCAGCCCGCTATGCGCTCAAAAAGCTGTAACTCGCGCAAAGTCGCGCCGCCCAGAATAGCGGGTAAAACCAAGGTCAAACGAATCAGGGGAACTGTCTTGCCGTTCGCAATACGCTCGGCTGCGGCTTGATCGTGAGCTAGTGGAGCATAGTGCAGATCAAAGCTCTGGCCATTGAGCAGCCCATCTACACCCAAGTGCTGCTCAATGTAGCCGGCTGCACTCGCCCGCACAGCCGGCGCACACGCTGCAATCGTCTTCCAGACCAGAGCATACGCGCGATTAATCAACGCCAGCGCACCCAGTATGGCAGTAGCTTCTCCAAACACCTTGTGAACGCACTCTACACCTCTGCGCGATTCGGCGTTGTCCATACATGGCAGATCGTCGAAGACCAGAGATGCGGTGTGAAAGTATTCCAGAGCCATTCCGAGTTCGAGCGCAATTTGTCGTTGGATGCCGTATGCAGATGCAATTTGATAAACAAGCCGCGGACGCACCATGTTGCCAGGATGATCCAGCAGATAAAGCATCGTGGAACGGAAATTCTGCTCAATGTACGGTGGCAGAGCCAACAGACCTCGGAAGGCTGCTTTCAATTCTGCGCTCTCAAGTTCCCTGGTTTCACGAAGCATGACTTTCCTGTTTGCTGCCTTCCAGAGGCAGCTACGTTTAATCGATGTCACAGATGCAGCCATGTTGTGCTTTCTCCGCTCTCTTGAAGACTGCGCAAGTGAGACGGTTGACTGAAGGGAATCGAGAGCAGAATGTTCGATGACAATTTCTTCATCTGACTCGCATGACAAGAGATAAATCGGGATGCGCAGAGACCCTTTCAGCGTAGTGCACGCACATGACTGCTGCCCAACGCAAAGATGACAATTTGTTCATCTTGTCCTCTGCTTAGGCTCAAAAAGACAAATACTTCTGATGCGTCGTGGCCTTATCGAGAAACAAGGTGCGCTAGTCGACTAATATTCATTGCATGCGGCTGCTGCTAGTCGAAGACGAACGCGATATACAGACATTTCTCCGGCAGGCACTCTCTGAGTCCGGATACACGGTGGATATCGCCTCAGACGGAAAGACCGCGGAAGGCCTGGCCGTTGTCCATCTGTATGACATTCTCATTGTTGACCTCGGCCTCCCGGACCAGGATGGCATTACCCTGATCTTGCGTTTGAAGCAGGTGGGCGTACGCGCCCCCGTTCTGATCCTCTCTGCACGGCGTTCGGTCGATGACCGTGTCCGCGGCCTGGAGCAGGGAGGAGATGACTATCTGACAAAGCCATTTGCCTTGGCAGAGCTTCTTGCGCGTCTTCGTAACTTGCTAAGGCGGAATACGCCGCCCTCGGGCGAGGCGACGCGTATTCGCGTGCACGATCTTGAGCTTGATCTATTACGACGTGTGGCCACACGTGCCGGCCAGGCGCTCCAGTTAACGCCGCAGGAGTTTGTCCTGCTCGAATACCTTTGCCGTAATGTTGGCCGAGTCGTCACGCGTTCCATGATCCTTGACCAGGTGTGGGGCATGCGGATTCAACCGGACACCAATGTTGTCGACGTTCATATTTATCGTCTGCGCGGGAAAGTAGATGGAGAGGGACATCAGCCACTTATTCATACTTTGCGAGGCGTGGGATATGTCATCAACGACCGATAGGCCCGTTGTGCGCAGCGCTGCGTGGCGTATCTCACTTTGGGCTACGCTCGCATTCGCCTGCGGCACAATGGTGATTTTTCTATTTCTTGACCGCTTTGTTGCCGACGATATTCAACGCCGCAGTGATGCCTGGCTTACGGGCGAAGTGGGAACGCTCGGCGATGTGGCGGAACGCACACCGAACGATACTCTTTATAACCGCGTCGTCGGTGAAGTGGCAGAACTGGCCGCACGAGAAGTGCCCAATCGTCTGCCCAACCAGACAGCCCTCAATGACTCGGTTTTTTTTCTGCAAACCACTTCCAGTGGTGTTCTTAAGTTATGGGTTGGAGATGGAAACGCACAGGATTATCTCGACGCCATTCGTTCTCGCGCTATGCAAGCCGGTCAACCCATTAGCATTCGCGTCCGCACAACTCCTGTTCCCTATCGTGTTGCGTACACCACTATCAGTGATGGTAGCCGTATCTTCCTAGGCCTCTCGGAACGAGATGAGGTTCGTGTTCTTTCCAATCTTCGTTTTCGCTTTTTTCTGCTCTGGCTTTTTCTGGTCATGCTGGGCTTCGCAATGGTCTTTCTCACTTCGCGCAGAATGCTCAGCCATGTTCGCAGTATCACGGAAGCCGCCTCACACATCGGGCACTCCGATTTAAGCACCCGCGTTCCGACGAGCAAAAGGAATGACGAGATTGCGCAATTGGCGCTGACAATCAACGGCATGCTTGACCGGATTGAAAATTCAATGCATCAATTGCATACCATCACTGATTCTCTTGCACACGATTTACGTAGCCCACTTACGGCCATCCGGGGCCAGTTGGAAACCTTTCTTTCCTCCACACGCGGCGGCGATCACGCGGATCAGATTGTGTCTGTAATTGATGAGGTGGATCGACTCACCGACTTTCTCAATAAGTCACTAGATGTAGCAGAGGCGCGGGCAGATGCGTTGCGACTCAGAGCTTCGGAAATCGACCTTGAGGGGTTGCTCAAAGCGATGGTTGCACTATATGAACCATCTATGTCGGAAAAGGGCTTGAAAATCCAGCTGCATACTGAGGGCCCAGTCAAGATCATTGCAGATGAAGGGTTGATCCATCGTGTCATTGCCAATCTATTTGATAATGAGCTGAAGCATCTTGCCGCGGGTTGCCTCGTGACCATTCGACTCCAGGAGGCTGACAACGGGGCAGCCATTATTGTGTGCGACAATGGTCCCGGTTTCGATTCTGAAATCCGTTCTCAACTTTTCTCCCGTCGCGTTAAAGGGAAAGATTCCAGGGGGCATGGGCTTGGCCTTGCTTTTGTGGATGCGGTAGTGCGTGCACATGGCGGAACCGTGGAAGCGTCCAACTTGGCAAACGGGGGAGCTCGCATTGTGGTCACGCTTCCATTGGCGTTCGTCACCGTTACAACACATTGATCGAGTATGACCTGTGTGTCTGCGGCAATTACGACGATTGCAGGAAACGTGAACTGTTCGATAGTCGCACGCATTCTACTCGCCTGTTACTGCGGAGTGCAGGGCTGCGCATCGATAGCGGTCGATATGAATAGAACGCATGCCTGTCATCCGCAGTGGACTGGCCACGCACGTTTTCATGTTGTCTGGCAAACAGCTACCACTGTGCTGCTCGCTTTCCTGGAAGTTTTCGTTTTGCTCGCGAATGGCCCATGGAGCCGGGAAAGGTTTTATCTTTGCGCCGTTCTCGCGGCACTACCGATGGTTGGCTTCTTTGCGGCGATGGCAACACGGAAAATTTATGGAGGAGCTTTATCTGACCGGAACGGGATTCCGCCATTGATCGTCAAAACGAAGCGGAAATCCTATGCCCTCGATATGAGCATTGTTGCCGAAACTGCAGGGCTCATTTTTTTGTTCGTACTGACGCTGTTCTTCCAACATGCATCTGGTCCGAAGTAGTTGTTATAGATAATAGGCTCTTTCTTAGCTGACACTGACAAGCCAATGCACTCATAGAAAATTGAAGACAGGGATATGAACAACTTAGCTAATTTTTTGCTCAAACGCGAGGTTTGAATTCCGGTTCGGTAAGGTGGATTGGAAATGTTTTGTAATGCTGTCCAAATCCGTGAGGGAAATTGCTTTGGTTTCAATCACTTATCTTTACAATAGACCCGTGCAGACATGCTTTAGGCTGGCAGTTCTACGTCTTGAATTGGTCCCTTTGAAGCCAGTCTGTAGCGCATCTGCTGTGCACCCATATGACCGCCATCATGCTGCTTGAAAAGGTGGTACATGGAAAGCCATTCTCCGCGCTACACTAACAGGCGAACTATAGCAAAAATCAGACAGGCCAAGGCAAGTGAGCAAAAAAACGAATTCACACAGCAAGAAAGCATCCAACTATGCCACACCAGCACTTGAAAAGGGACTGGACATTCTCGAAGTGCTGGCGCACTGGCCAACCGGGCTTACAAAGAGTGAGATTGCGCGGGAATTGAACCGTACCGTTTCTGAAATCTTCCGGATGCTGGTATGCCTGGAGTCTCGCGGATATATTGCGCAGCTTGCCGATGATCGCTATGCGCTTACTTTGAAGCTTTTCCGGCTTGCGCAGGAGCATCCGCCGACGGAACGCCTGATAACGGAAGCCCTCCCGGTGATGAAGCGCCTAGCATACGAAACGCGGCAGTCTTGTCATATGGGCGTTCTTGACGGTGAGCAGGTCGTGATTTTGGCGCAGGTAAATTCGCCAACGAATATTGGTTTTTATGTGAAGCTTGGCTCGACGGTCAATCTTGCGGAGTCCGCGAGCGGTTATGTGATCCTTGCGCATCAACTGCCGGAAGAACGGACCCGGGCTGTTATAGAACTGCAGCGACGGAACAAAAAACTGCCCGGCGATTTTGCAGCTCATCTTGAGCGTATTCGCAAGTTAGGGTATGAAAAGCGCGCCAGTTATATCGCAGAGGGTGTCACGAATATCAGTTTTCCGATTTTTGGAGAGAGGAAGACTTCGATTGGCGCGCTCACGATTCCTTACATTCAATACAGCGGCGCAGGAGTGACAGAAGCCAAGGTGGTGCGAGCCTTGCGAAGCGCTGCCGAGGAGATCAGCGCCAGCATTGGAGGCAGGCTTCCAGCAAATGTGCCAGAAGCACCTTGATAAAGAGTTGGCGCCATGCCATCTTGTGTTTTTGTGAAGCTACTTCTTTGCGTCGTCGAGAGAAAAAACCTGGAACTCGCGAATGCGCACGTCGCCGGAGGCGGCAAGGATATTCAGCCGCAAACGCTGCGCTGTAACAGGAGCAAAGTGGTCAATCTTTTTGTGGCCGATTGCATAGCTTGTCACGATGCTCTTCCATTTTCCGTCCTGCCATGCGTCAATGCTGTACTTCTGCACATGTTGGCCATCGACTAGCCATTCCATCGTCAGCGTGTGGTCAAAGGTGATGGGCTTGGGCAGGCGAACTTCCAGCGTGGCGGTTTTTGAGCCGGACGGTGCGCTCCAAAAAGTGTCTGTGTCGCCATCGAGCGCTTTTGCTACGTTGTCATCCACAGGGAGATGTGTCTCCAGCAGGCTGTGAGAGTAGCGAGTGCGAATGGCTTCTCCGAGTTCACGCAGACGCGCCACATCCACATCCGGCAGCAGACCGCGATTATCTGGAGCCACGCCCAGCATCCACTGGCCGCCGTGGCCTACGGAGTTCTCATAACTGTCAATCAGCTCATCCACACTCTTCAGCGATGCTTCATCATTCGGATGCCAGAACCAGTGCAGCTTACGCAGCGGCGTATCTACCTCAACCGGACGCCAGCGAAGATAACCGTGACGGTCGATGACATTCCAGTTCTGGTATTCAATCTTGCCGGATTCATCGCCGGCCCAGCGAGCATCGCCGTATTCAAAGAGTCCGGTATCGGCAAAGACGATTGTGTTTGGCTGATAAGTGCGCAGTGTATCGATAATCCGCGGAAAGTCATACGTGCGTCCGGTGCTGCCCGCGCCATCCAGCCAGAACTCGACCAGCTCACCGTACTGTGAAGCTAGTTCCGTCAGCTCTGCGTTGTAGTAGGCATCATAAGCGGCAGGATCTTTATATTTCGGTTCGTGGCGATCCCACGGGGAAAGATACACACCAAATTTAAGCCCGTTGGCGCGGGCAGCCCTGGCAACTTCGCGGACAATATCGCCTTTGCCATTCTTCCATGGGCTTTGCTTGATGCTGTAATCCGTTTGCTCCGTTGGCCACAGGCAAAAGCCATCATGGTGCTTGGCAACAAGCACAACATATTTCGCTCCCGAGGCGCGAATCGCTTTCATCCACTGGTCGGGATTGAAGTTGGTCGGATTAAATACCTGCGGACTTGCGGTTCCATCGCCCCACTCGCGATCAAGAAACGTATTCGTGCTGAAGTGCAGAATCACGCCAAACTCCATATCCTGCCATTCAGTCTGCTGCGGCGTGGGCTTCAGGTCAACAGCATTCTGCGCAACGGAGCACAAGCTGCCAGATGCCATGGCTGCGGCAAGAGATATGTTCCAAATGCCGCGCAGAATTCGTTTTCCCTGAGATGAGCCGATGTTCTTCATTTCTCTCCTTACATGTAATGCAGTTTGCAGCGGGGCAGTATTAGTTGATCATTTTGCCTATATTTGGCCACGATATCACGGGTACATGAGATATTTCAGCTCGCTAAATCTATCGGAAGAAGCACATAGCCGGCATTGCAGGCGATGTAGTAGGCGTAAAAGTTGAGCGTTTAAAGATTCAGTTTTGCGGTATCCACTGTTATCTTACAGATTTTTATTAACAAAAAGAGATTTTCATTGACAACTTTCCTGGATGAGAATAAATGTTCATAAATAGCCGAAATGGCCAAAGCTGCTGATCATATCTGCAGGAATCTGTCACCGCTCCAGCCAAAAGGGAATTCTATCGGCGTTTTAACGGTAAATGAGAAAACGATTACTTAACTTTTTACTTAGGAGGACATTGTGAATCAACGCAAAAGGGACGTTGCTCATAACGCCTTGTTATGTCTCCTGTCTGTATTGTTCTTTGGAGTCATAACAGTTCATGCACAGGTCGATCAGGGAACCATTACCGGAACCATCCGGGACAGTCAGGACCATGTAATTGCAGGTGCCACGGTCACGCTTGTAAACGTCGACAACGGCCTCACGCTAACGCGACAAACAGGAGATTCAGGTGCATATACCTTTTCTCCTATCAAAATCGGCAATTATACTCTCAGCGCCGCGGCTACTGGATTTGCCACCGCGGAGCGTAAGGGTATCCGGCTCGATGTCGGGCAGACCCAGGACTTGAACTTTGCGCTTCAGCCGGGAGCGGTAACGGAAACGGTGACGGTCACATCAGATGCCGGTGTTATCCAGACTGATCAGGCCTCCACTGGCCAGGTCTTTTCGGCTGCGGTGATTGACTCCATGCCGCTGAATGACCGCAACTATGTGTTCGCAGCGCAGTTTACTACCGGCGTTGCTGCTCCTAACCAGGGCTTTCGCCAAGTGGCCGGAGCAGGCGACTTCACCTCGAATGGCAATCGAGTTTCGCAAAACAACTTCGTGCTGGACGGCGTGGACAACAACTCCAACATGCAGGACTTTCTGAATGGCGCCACGTACGCCGTGCGTCCTCCACCAGATGCATTGGCTGAATTCAAGGTGGAAAGCAAGTGATTACAGCGCGGAGCTAGGCCACTCTACAGGCGCGGCTATCAACGCATCCATCAAGAGTGGGACGAACCAGTTCCACGGAAGCCTCTGGGAGTACCTGCGCAACGACCGCATGGATGCGCTGGACTACTTCAGCACCACCAGCAATGCGTATCACGAGAATATTTTCGGCGCGACCTTTGGCGGGCCTATCTGGAAGGATAAGATATTCTTCTTCGGGGATGCACAGGGCACTCGCATCTCCAACTATGTTCCTCCACAGCAGAACTACACCGTGCCCACCGCTTTGGAGCGTACCGGAGATTTTTCTGAACTGCTGGATGCAGGCAACACAAACGGTAATGGAGTTATTTACCTGTATCAGGTTGGTGGCAACCCCACTCTTACGGTTGGCGGTACAGATGCGCCCGGCTATGCACCGCGCTATCTGACCTGCAACGGCCAGCAAAACGTGATCTGCGCAAGCCAGGTCAACAGCATTGCCAAGAACATTCTGGCTCTTTATCCAATGCCCAACCAGGGCGGAGCGGATCAGGTGTTTCCCAACTACACCGTTCCCGCAACTGCCACCACGAACAACACCACCCAGTACGACCTGCGTCTGGACTACAACTTCTCGCAGAAGGACCAGATGTTCGGCAGGTACAGCTATTCCAACAATCCCACAACTTTCACTCCACCTTTGGGCGTGCTGGATGGCGGTGGCTATGGCGGTGACGGGCAGAACTCCAACTACGGCAAGAGCGCTGTCTTCAGCGAGACGCACTTCTTCAGCCCAACACTTTCGAATGAATTCCGTCTCGGCTTTAACTGGCTTCATGCGTCCTATCTTCAGGCTGACAGCTCCGAGAACATCGCAGCAAAGCATGGCATGGGAGGAATCCCGTCCGGCCCCACCCTCGGTGGTTTCCCAAATATCAACTTCGGCGGCTATCTGAGCGGCATTGGCGTTCCGGGTTATGAGCCTTCCGATGAAAAGCAGAACGTAGCGCAGTTGATCGACAACGTCACCAAGATATTTGGGCCACACACGCTGAAGATGGGCATCAACTTCCAACACGATCGCTTCTACGGTCTGCAGCTGCCCAACGGCATCGGCTATCAGAACTACACTGGCGTATATACGTCGGATCCCGGCCAGCCGACAGTAGTCACCGGTTCCGGAGCAGCTGACTTTCTGCTCGACCTGATGAACAACTCAGGACTGAATACTGTCACGCCCTTTACGGATCTGCGTTGGTACTACGCAGCCTTCGTGCAGGACGACTGGAAGGTGAATCGCCGCCTTACGTTGAACCTTGGCCTGCGCTGGGAGTATGCACAACCCATCCGCGAGCTGAACAATGAGCAGGCGAACTTCTACGGCACTTATGCCGGCATGAACCAGGGAACTGGCGTTTACCTTATTCCTGAAAAGCAGCGCGACTTCCCGGCTGCGGCCAACTGGCTTGCGGCACTGGCAGCGGATCATATCACTATCCAGTACACCTCAAATGAGTCGCTCGTAAATCCGCGCAAGTTGAATTTTGCTCCACGCATCGGCATCTCCTACCTGCTCGATCCAAGAACAGTGTTGCGAGCCGGCGGCGGTATCTTCTACGGCGGACTGGAAAACATCGGTCTTGGTTTGAACCTGGCGAACAATGCGCCATTCTTTGTAAGCTCGTCTTTCAATCCCGTGCCGAACCAGTGCTACAACGTGCTCGGCGATATAAGCTGCTCCACCAACGGGCAGACACTCGAAACAGGCTTTGGCGCTGCAGCCACTGACCCGGCGGCTCTGGCAAATGCAGCCGGCATTGGAACCATCTATGCACAAGATCAGAACGCCAAGAGTGCCTACACAACCGCTTACAACCTCTCGTTTGAACACGCTTTTACCAACACAATGACCTTCACGTTGGGCTATCAGGGCAACCAGAGCAAGCATCTCCGCGTAAGTTACAACGCAAATACTTATCCGGGCTATGTTCCTCGCGGAGCCGACGGGCAACTGTATTCGCCCTTTCATGATTTTGGAGTTGTGAATGTAGCTAGCGTCGGCATCGGTCGCTATGACTCGCTGCAGGCCAAACTCGACAAGAAGTACGCGCACGGAATTTATTTCCTGGCTGGTTACACGTGGGCTCATTGTCTTGACGATGCTTTTGGGCCTATCGGGCAAAGTGCCTATGGTGGCTACCGCAACCCAAACTTGCTTGGCTTCCGCTATGACTACGGAAGCTGCACGCAGGATGTTCGCAACCGCATCACGCTGAACGGGCAATACGAGCTTCCATTTGGCAAAGGTAAGCAGTTTGCCAACAAGGGTGGTGTGACGGATGCTCTGATCGGTGGATGGAAGGCAAGCTTGACGTTCCAGGCGCAAACCGGCGATCCGGTCTTCCTTACGTCCAGCAACCAGGGAAGCAGCTATCCAATCCTCATTGGCAATCCGATGGCGCCGGGTGGCACTGCGGACTCGGTTACGCAACCGCAATTCAATTGCGCAACGAAAACAAAGACACTGCAGCAATGGTTCAATCCGTGCGCCTTTAAGAATCCGCCGATTGCGGTTTCAGGGGCTACGGATCCGTCGAACAACTTCATCAACGTGAACCAGGCAGGCTTGCTGCCTTCCGGCCCTCGCGGGCGCCAGGGAGTAGTTGGTCCCGGGTTCAATCGCGTGGATATGTCGTTGTTCAAAAACTTCTCGCTGCCGATCTACGAGTCGTCATTGCAGCTTCGTGCCGACAGCTTCAATGTGCTCAACCATCCTTCGTTCAGTAATCCAGGGACGAGTTTGACTGGAGCCACGGGGCAGTCCATTACATCGACGCGTTTCTCCGCATTGATTCCAGATGCGCGTGTCATCCAGGTCGCGGCACGCCTCACATTCTGAACGCCGCATTGACAGGGCATCTCTGGCAGCAAGACCGCCGGAGATGCCCATTTTTCATAGGAGAATTGCAGGCCCGCGCTGGTGCAGGGAATCGGCAACCTGGTTTATGCGAATGTCGAGAGAGCCTGTTCAAGCGTGAGAGGAGTGCTGCAAATTGCGCCGACGGGAGCATTGCTTCCGAGCAGCACAGCCTGCGAGCTGTCTTCAAGCCATGCAACAAAGGTGCTCTTGTTTGGCGCCGTAATCCGATGCATCTCAATCCAGCTGTACCACGCTCCCATATCCGCATCGCGCAGCGAGCCTTCCGGATCCACACTTTGCGGATCGGCATTGCGCAACAGTTCTTCAAATGCGCGATAACTCTGCCGCGGTGCATAACGCAACAGCAGTGTCTGCGGCTGCGCCCGGCGTGCAAGTTCCCGTCCAGCCCATTGCACAAAGCTTGTGCTGAACAGTTGTGGCCCGGAGCTTTCCGTGAACAGCTCAGTATAGAACCTTTGCAAAACAGGATCCGACGTAACAGCAGCCGCATTCAATTGCTTTGCGTTGGTTGCGGCAAGCCGTGTGCGCATCAGCTCCGCGCCGCCGTTTCCGCTGGTCGTCATGCTTTCCATGCTTGCAAGCACGCGTTTCCGCAGAGGCGCCAGTGCGGGATAGGTAACGCAAATCGTACCCGGCACGGATGGATAATCCTCCGTCCATCGTTCTCCGCCATCCACATACCAGTGTGCGTATGGCTCAGAGGAGAACGCAGCATGCTGGCGGAACGCGCGGAAGATTTGCGAGGACATCTCCTTCGTATCCAGCGCGGTCAGCATTACGCCTCTCCGCTTCAACTTCTGAAAGATTGGCGTAGACGGCGCACTGGCCCCGTGGCCAATTACCACCACAGTCATGCGGTGCGGATGCGCATCACGCCCGGGAATGGCGGCAAAGAATGCTGTAGAGGCCATGCGAAACGCATCAATCTGCCCGCTCGACCAGAGATGTGCCGAGAGACTGGTGATGAAGTTCGCAGGTGATTGCACCCAGTCGCTGGCCTGCAACTCCGATGACAACTCAATTCGTGCAAACGGCGCGGTGAGTGCTGTAAACTGCTCCGGCGCCATGTGCAGAAGGAAATCGCATTGATGCCGCAACGCCCCCTGCTCTGCTGGAAAGCTCGTATCGAATTGCTGAATTTGTGCCAGAAATGAGGGACACACAGAAAGCGGCAGCCGCTGAAGTAACGGCAGATACTGAACAGCAAACTCGCGCGCCAATGGCGGATACGAATCGAAGTTCTGCGCGCGCAACTGATCCGGTCTCATATCAATTCCTCAATGAGGCGGCCTGTTGAAGTTGTGGCAAAGCCGAGATGGCGTCCAATTGTGGGGACCAGATCAATCGACTCAACAGGATGTTCAACAATTGTGTTCTGCCGTACATGCGGTCCCAGGGCCAGCAGCCACGTGGTGCGCGCCGACGCCCCGCCAGTGCGATGATGCTGAAAACCATTGCCGGATGGATCGTCATCTGAATCGCGTCCGAAATCTGGCATGATGTAAAGCGTTGTGCAGCCCTTGTATTCCGGGTCGGCTTGAATCATCGTCCATAGCTCCGCGCAGAGGCGGTCGGCACGTTGAATCGCGTCTACGTAAAGCGAAAAAGCGCCGGAGTGCGCAATGTCCATATCGTGAAGCGTGAGTATCATAAGCGATGGCGCATGCTGCTTCATCAACTGCCGCGTAATGTAAATCGACAGCTCATCGGGGCTGTCCAGTGTTCGCGCATGCTGTACAAAATCACTCACGGAAATCTTGAGCGAGGATTGCAGCATATCCAGATGCAGTTCCTGATCGTATGCAGACTCAACTGACTGGTAGACCGGCATCTCGTAGTTGTCCTGCAGCAGGTGTGTGAGGTTGTTCTCCTTGCCCGGCGCATCATTATGTAACGCAGCGCCAAGCAGGCGCTTGGGCAGAATCACGCCTGCACCAAACCGAGGACCAAATGCAGCGTTGCTGCTGCTGCCGATGCGCTGGAAGCCATTGCTCGGCGCAATTACCCATGCATCGGTCGAGGGCCGGCGCAGCCCTTTGCGGAAATATTCAAACAGTGTGGGATTTGGTGGCGGTTGCGCAATGAAATTGTCGAATCGCTCATAGATGCCAGTCACGATGCTTGCTGTTGCCACGTAATGCCCCAGGATGCCGGCATTGACGACCTGCGTAAAGAACGTACCCTGTGGTAATAGCTCTTTCAATAGATGCGGAATATTCTGCTGTCCGTCTTCGGCAAACGTCTCTTCATCGCGCGCACCGCCGCCAAATGTGACGAGGATAGTTTTTTCATTCGGAAACTGGCGTAAAATGGATTGTGCGCGTGCAATCCCGCCACACCATGACGCAGATAGAAGTCCCATACTGCTTCGCAGGAAATCCCTGCGCGTACGGGAAATTACGGAAGAAGCGAGCCCATCCGGATGCATGCAGAAAGTATGCCGCAGCGGAATGCCTTTAATAAAGCAAAATCCAAGGCGTTCCGCCGCTTGAATTCAGAACTAGGCGAACTGGCGGAGATCGAAGCCAAGTTCGTACGTCTCTCCGTGAGCGAGCAGCTCATCCCAGGTGACGGTGTGGCCCGTGTAAGCTGCCATACGCCCCAGCATGCAGCTCAGGGCCGTATCTACGCCGGCTGGAATCTCATTGAGAGCGTGACCAGAGACAATGCTGTCGATGACCGCGCGCTCTTTGTCACGATCGGCAAATTGAAGATTGTCCTGGAAAGCACCATCGGCTGCAAACTTAGCGGATTGCTGAGAGGACGCCGCAGCGTCCTTCCACTCCCATGCGTTAGCGCCCGTAATCGCAACCGGCCCGGAGTAAGGCGCAGTGGCAGAAGCCTCAGAGCCGAAGAACTGGAGCCCCGCATCGAAGAAGCCGTAGGAACCGAATTGCGTAGAGGCGAAGGAGAAATGAATCGGATTTCCGCCGGATGGAGCCTCGTAAACATAGGTGACCTGGTAATTGTCCGAGCAGTTGCCAAAGTGATTGAGTACGGCGCGGCTTGCTGTGGCCGAGGCCTTTACGGGGTGAGAGCTGAGCATCCAGTTGGCGAGATCAATGATGTGAATGTTCTGCTCAACGAGGATGTCGCCGGAGAGCGCGCGATCCCAAAGCCAGTTGCGCAGGCGGTATTCATCCGGGCCTTCGCCTTCGCGTTTTTTTTCAGTCGATGCGGGAGCGTAGTAATGGCCGGAGACTGCAGCTATGTGGCCAAGTGCACCGGACTGGATGCGACGGGCCACTTCCGCAAGGGGCGGAGCATTGCGGCATTGGAAGCCGACGGCAACTGACTGGCCCGGCTTGACGCGTTTGGCGATTTCGAGCGCATGATGGGCCTGCTTGATGTCAATGCCGACAGGCTTTTCGCAGTAGACATGCTTGCCTGCAGCGACTGCGGCCTCCAGGTGTTGTACATGAAAGAAAGGCGGCGTAGAAATCTGGATCAGATCAACAGCAGGGGAGTGGGCAAGAGCGAGAAAAGCCTCAGGCCCATGGAAAAGTTGAGCCTCCGCAATGGGATCATGGCCAAGCTTGGTATTGAGCTGGTTGAAGTGATCCCGCCCGGTAGCGAGCTTGTCTGCAAAAAGATCCGCAAGCGCCACAACCTGGGCCGAGGTGTTGCTGGCGAAGGAGGATGCGACGGCGGTTCCGCGTGAGCCGCAGCCAAGCAGGCCGTGGCGAACAATGGAATTTGTCTGATAGCCGAAGACGGTAGACGGTTTCACAACAAGCAAACTGGATGCGGCAGTTACAAATTCACGACGGTTCATGGGATGTCCTTCTATTCTGAGGCACGTTGTATGAGTTGGAGGATCAGCCTGGAATGACTTCGCGCAGCACGCGTTCGAGATAAAGCTTCTCCTGCTTCACGTCTTCAACCTGCTGTGGTCCGGAGGTCTCGCGCTCAATCGTTACGGCTCCCTGGTAGCCGACGGCCCGCAGCTTGCGAAAGACTTCATGAAAATTGACCAGCCCCTTGCCGATGGGCACCTCTTCGCCAAGCTCGGAAGGATTCGTAGGCCAGCGGCCGTCCTTGGCATGAATGCCGCGCACGTGCGGCCCGAGAATATCGACTGCGTCAACCGGGTTGGCCTTGCCGTAGAGAATTAGATTGGCGGTATCGAGACCAACGGCGAGATTCGGCAGTGCCACGTCGCGCAAAACGCGCGACATGGTGGTAGGCGTCTCCTGCCCGGTCTCCATCAGAAAGTACTGTCCGTTAGCGCGGCAGTGTTCCGCAACTGTGCGGACCGCCTCGACCACCTGCGGATAAAGCGGATCAGAGGGGTCTTCCGGAAAGAAACCGCAATGCGTCTGCACCTGTTGGATACCGAGCTCATGCGCAAAGTCAGAAGCGTACTGAAGCGCGGCAATTCGGGCAGCTCGCATTGCGGGCGGCACAAGGCCAATGGTGGCAGGCCCGCGAAGGAAGTTCCACTCCAACGGTGGCGGACCGACTACTTCGACAGTGGTGACGGTAACGCCATATTTCGCCAGCAGCTCGCGGTAAAGTCGTACAACCTCGGGCGTGAAGCCATTCTTGCCGTCGTTGATATAGGCATCAAGCGAGAGGTAGCAGTTGTTAAAGCCAAGCTGAGTAAGGAGACGAAGCTTGGCTTCCGGCGCAGGGGCTGGCGAGATAAGCAGCCCAAGCGCAAATGGCTTAAGTGGTGCAGCCTGCGCTTCTGCCGGAAGGACAACTTGCGCAGCAGCTGTGGCAGCCGCCGCCTTCAGAAAAGTTCTGCGAGGGATTGGATTGCGTGTAAGCACGATGGAAACAGTTTACTCACACGCAATGGCCCTGGGCACATTGAATTTACGAGTGCGCGTTGGAACAGACTAGCCGACACGCTCAAGTGGCTGCGGGACCTTTACTGAAGCCATGCCGGCTGCCGTTGCGGCCTCAATGCCGAGATCTGTGTCCTCAAATACAAGACAGTCCTGCGGCGCTATCCCCAATCGCTCAGCTGCCAGCAGGAAGCAGTCCGGTGCGGGCTTACCGTGCTTGTAGTCGTCGGCGCAGACCAGGGTGTCGAACTTGTGAATCAGGCCGGTAATCTTGAGCGAACTTTCCACGGAGTCGCGACGGCTACCGGAGGCTATGGCAAAGGGAATTTTGCCGTACATGGCATCGACATGTTCCACCACTTCCGGAATTGCCTTAAGCTGCGGCAGCAGCTCGAAGTAGTACTCCTCCTTACGGCTGGCAACCTCTTCGACGGGCATATTGAGGCCCTGCATCTCATTCAGCAGGGAGATAATCTGCCGGATGGGACGACCTCCCCACGCGTAGAAAAGTTCTTCGTCATATTCGCAGTTCCACTCGGCTAGCGCCTTCTTCCAGGCGATGTAATGCAGGGGCATGGAATCGACGACGGTGCCATCGCAATCAAAAAGATAGGCGCGAAAATTGCCTTCAGGGATCTGTAATTTCATCGTGTAAATGCAGGGCTCCTGCCTCTATGGTACCAGCCGGTGAAGTACGACTTCAGACCGCGGAATTGCGCTTCCATTGTGGCACTGTCGGCCAGGTTTTTCCGGTCAGGGAAATGAGGCAGGTACCAGAGGAAAAAGGACCTTGCAGACTTTGACTCACAAGCCGCCGTCTGTTACCTTGAATAAGGACAATTCAATGCCAGTCACTCCTCAGTAGCTCAATGGCAGAGCATTCGGCTGTTAACCGAAGGGTTGTAGGTTCGAGTCCTACCTGAGGAGCCAATCTATCTGTATCGAAGAACTTAGCTGGGCTCGTCCAACTCTTTCTCAAACTTGACCAAAACTAAAGAGCGGCGCCCAGGAGCGCCGCTCTTTAGTTTTGGGTTCAAATGCAGGAATTATTGCCAGCCGCCGCCGAGTGCGTTGTAGAGCTGCACAAGGGACAGCGCTTCGTTCTGCTGCGCAGTAGTCAGATTAAGCTGCGCGCTCAGCAGGTTTGAGTCCGTGGTCAGCACTTCCAGGTAGCTGGTTGCGCCTCCCTGGTAACGAACGCGAGCCAGCCGCGTTGCATCTTCCGCCGCAGTCACCAGCTTTTCCTGCTCTGTACGAGAGGAGCGCTGCTTGTTGACGGCGATGAGGGAGTTGGAGACATCACGGAATGCGCCGAGGATAGTCTTGCGATAGGTCAGCACCAGCTCTTCCTTCTGTTCTTTGGAGAGCTGTAACTGGCCGCGCAATTTACCGCCCTCGAAGAGGGGTTGCGTGAGTTGGCCGAGGCCGTAGACCAGTCCTCCATCCGTGCTGAAGATTTGCGAGAGCGAGTCGCCGCTGATGCCTCCCGAACCACTGATGGAGAGCTGCGGGAAGAACTGCGCACGCGCCACGCCAATCTGCGCATTTGCCGCCAGCAACTGAGCTTCCGCCTCTTGAATATCCGGACGACGCTCGAGCAGTTGGGAGGGCAGGCCCGTGGGCAGATTTTCCGGCACAGGGGCAAGCACGCTGGGAGCTGTATGCGCTACCGGCCCGGGATCCTGGCCGAGTAACAGACGCATGGCGTTCTCGTTCTGCTGAATCTCCTGCTGGAGCTGAGGAATCTCCGAGGTTGCCGTGTAGAGCAGTTGCTCAGCCTGGCGCACATCAGAGAGCGGAGCATCGCCGCCTTGTTCCAGCTTGCTCGTCAGCTCAACCGAGTCCTTCCGGACCTTGGCCGCCTGTTGCGCAATTTCAAGTTGGCGGTCGAGCGCCCGCAGTTCAATGTAAGTGGTAGCCACCTGCGTGATGAGGCTCATACGAACCGCACGCTGTGCCCAGGTCTGCGCGAGCATCTGGTCGCGTGCGGCTTCCGTCTGCTTGCGGTAAAGGCCCCAGAAATCAGGCGTCCATGAGGCGGAAACACTAAAGCCGCCGTTGACGAGTGGGCTGGTGATGTTGTTGCCGAATTCACCGGACGAGAAGCCCGCGCCGAGGCCGTTTCCGCCGATGCTGATTTGCGGAAACTCCTGCGAGCGGGTGATGCGCACTTGTGCAGATGCTTCAAGCACTCGCTGTGCGGCGATCTTCAGGTCAAGATTGTTGGCTAGGGCTGTGCGGATGAGCTCCTGCAGCTCTGGTTCGCGAAAGACAGCCGACCACTGCTGGTCACCGAGCGAGTTCTGTGTGTCGCTCGATACCGAGGTTTCATCCGCGCCGCGATAAGCCGGCGGCGCGGTAATCTGCGGACGGGCATACTTGGGCCCGACGTTGCAGCCTGCGAGAAAGACGGCGGCAAGGCTCGCAGAAAGTGCGATTGTTTTGACTGTGGCTTGCATGGTTATGCCTGGCCCCTTTCTGCTTCCAGTTGAGGCTTGTCGTCGGAGTGTTTCGGCTCCGGATCGTGATGCGAGTCCATCGTGGTTTCTTTGCCGCCGTGCCTGAAGCGGTGCGAGAGAAACTCGACGACCGCGAAGGTGACCGGAACCATGAGGACTCCGATGACGGTAGCAAGCGTCATGCCGCCGATGACCACGGTGCCGAGAATCCGCCGCGAGGCCGAGCCTGCACCAGTAGCCGTCCACAAGGGAAGACAACCGAAGATGAAGGCAAGAGCCGTCATGACAATAGGGCGGAAACGAAGGCGAGCCGCGTGCAGCGCCGCTTCCGCAATACTGTGGCCGCTGCGGTAATTCTGCACGGCGAACTCGACAATCAGAATTGCGTTCTTCGCCGAGAGACCGATCAGCATGATGAGGCCGATGGTAGCGAAGATGTCGTTCTCAAAGGAACGCATACTGAGCGCGAGGTAAGCGCCTAGGATTGCGACCGGCGTGCTCAACAAAACGCTGAAAGGCAATGTCCAACTCTCGTAGAGCGCTGCAAGGATAAGGAAGACGAAGAGCAGTGAGAGCCCGAAGACTGCCCATGCAGGTACACCCTGCGCGGCAACTTGCTCCTGGTAGCTCATACCCTGGTAGTCATATCCCATGCCGGCCGGCATCGATTCCTTGAATGCGGCTTCAAGTGCGGCTCGCACCTGGCCCGAGCTATATCCGGGCGCGCCGGTGATGTTCAACTGCGCTGCATTGAATTCGTTGAAGCGCATGATGAACTCAGGGCCGGTGATCTGCTTGACATGTATGAGCGAGGCAAGCGGAACCTGGCTTCCGTTGGCGCTGCGCACATAGAACTGGTTGATATTGTCAATCTTTGTGCGAGAGCTGCCCTCGGCTTCCACGTAGGTCTGCCACTGGCGCCCGAAGCGGTTGAAGTAGTTCACCAGGTAGCCACCCATAAAGGTCTGCATCGTCTGGTAGACATTGGATAAGTCCACCTGTTGCTGCATGGCCTTTTCCTTATCGACGTCCGCGTAGATCTGCGGCACGGCTGGCAAATAAGAGGGAATGGCAGCTGCAATTTCCTTATGCTTCGCGACGGCGCCGAGGAAAACTCCGAGATTTTTGGTCAGGAACATTGGATCGTCATTGCCGGACCGGTCTTCGAGAATCATGGTGACGCCACCTGAAGTACCGACACCGGGAATGGACGGCGGCGGGAAGCTGAATGCGATGGCGTCTTTATCCGCGCCGAGCTGCTGAATCACGCTCATCTGGATCGCTTTCAGTTGCTCTTGCTTGGACTTTCGGACTTCCCATGGCTTGAGCGAAATGAAAAAGAAGGCTGTGTTGGTGCTTTGTGTCTGAGTCAGCAGGTTGAAGCCGTCAACCTGGATGACACCACCGATACCGGGGGTCTTGAGCAACGCATTGGTAATCTTGAGCGCCGCTGCATCGGTGCGCTGCAGGCTGGCCGCATCCGGCAGTTGCATTGCCGCGAACAGGTAGCCCTGGTCTTCCTCCGGAATGAAGCCCGTGGGCAGGCGCGAACCCATGAAGACCGCAATCACCGCGATAACGGCGAGCGCCAGCATGGTTGCGCCAGACTTGTGGATCAACACCTCGGAAGTGGAGACATAGCCGCTTGTCGTTCGGTTGAAGACTTTGTTGAAAAGTCCAAAGACGCGTGCCAGCGGTCCTTGGCGCCGTGTGTGGTCTTTCGGCTTCAGCAGCAGCGCGGAAAGCGCCGGGCTGAGCGTGAGCGCATTGAAGGCCGAAATCAGCACCGAGATGGCGATGGTAACGGCGAACTGCTGATACATGCGTCCCGTGATGCCTGGGATGGCCGCTGTCGGAATAAACACCGCGGCCAGAATCAGCGCAATGGCTACGACCGGACCACCCACTTCTTCCATGGCTTTTACGGAAGCATCTTTTGGCGATAGTCCTTCGTCTATGTGATGCTCCACGGCCTCGACCACGATGATGGCGTCATCGACGACAAGGCCGATAGCCAGCACGAGACCAAAGAGCGAGAGCGTATTGATCGAAAAGCCCAGCAGTGGGAAGAGAGCGAATGTTCCAATGAGCGAAACCGGCACGGCCATGAGCGGAATCAAAGTGGCGCGCCAACCCTGCAGGAACAGGAAAACTACGAGGATAACAAGCAGAAGCGCAATGCCGAGCGTAATAACAATTTCGTGGATGCCAGCAGTTACGGCCTTCGTCGTGTCGAGCGGAATATCATAGCGAATTCCTGCGGGGAATGTCTTCGAAAGTTCATCGAGCTTGGCACGAACCGCTCTGGCGGTTTCCACAGCGTTCGAGCCGGGCAACTGGTAGATGCCCATCATGCCGGCAGGAGCGCCATTGTAGCGCGCTTGCAGGCTGTAGATCTGTTGACCCAATTCGACGCGGGCCACGTCGCTCAGGTGTAGAACAGAGCCGTCGGGATTGGCGCGGACGACGATTTTTTCAAATTCATCCGGGGTAACTAGACGGCCCTGTGTGCGCACCGTGTAGGTAAACTGCTGGCCCAGAGGCACAGGCTCGCCGCCAATCTGTCCGGCAGGGTTCACGTTGTTCTGTATCGTCAGTGCGTTGATAACATCATTGGCCGTAACACCGAGCTTAGCCAGCTTATCCGGGTCGACCCAGATGCGCAGCGCATACTGGCCGCCGAAGACCTGCACGCGGGCCACGCCCTTCACGCGGGTTAACTGGTCCTGAATATTGATAATCGCGTAGTTGGTCAGCCAGTCAGCATCGTACTGTCCGTTCGGCGAGTTGATGCCGGCAATCATCAGTGGTGAAGTCAGCGACTTCTGCACGGTGATGCCGGCAGTGTTGACCTCAGCAGGCAACTGCGATTGAGCCTGCGTGACGCGGGTCTGTGTCAGAATCTGGTCAATATCGGGATTGGTTTTGACGTCGAAGTCCACGTACACAGTGGCCTGGCCATTGTTGGCATTGACTGAGTACATGTACAGCATGTTGTCCACGCCGTTGATCTGCTGTTCCAGCGGAGTGGCGACGGCTTGCAGCAGCGTCCTGGCGTCTGCGCCCGGATAGGTTGCCTGCGACATAATCTCAGGCGGAACAATATCCGGGTACTGCGCTGTCGGCAGGCTGAGCATCGACACCAGGCCGACGACAACCGTGACAATTGCGATGACAATGGCGACAATAGGTCGCCGGATGAAAAACTTAGACACCGCTTACCTCCCCGCCGGTGAACCGCTGTTAATGAGGGTAGAAGTGGCGGCATCTGCGGCCGAAAGCGAAACCTCATGCGGATTCACCGGCGCGCCCTCTCTCAGCTTCTGCAGGTTGTCGGTGATAACGCGAGTGCCGGCCTCAAGACCGCCGGTAACAACCCATTGGTTGCCGTACTGCGTGCCAAGCTGCACATTTACGACGTGCACTTTGTTGTCCGCCGTAACGGTGGCAACCTGCTGGATACCCTGCAACTCGGTTACAGCAACCTGCGGTACAAGAATTGCGGAAGTCGCAATCTGCGTGTTCGCGCTTACGCGGCCAAACTGGCCGGGGCGCAGAATGTTGCCGGGATTCGCGAACGACGCCGCAATGCGAATGGCGCCGGTCTGCTGATTCATCTGGCGATCAACAAACACAATCGTTCCCTGGTGAGGATAGACATCACCGTTGGCAAGCGTCAGCGAAAGCGGCAGCTTGTCCGAAGCCTTCAAGAGATCGCCACCTCCGGCATGAGCCTGCTGGATAAGGCCGAGGTATTCGCGGTCGCTGATGGAGAAGTAAGCCTTGATGGGATCAAGCTGCGAGACAGAGGTAAGCACTGACTGCGGGCTTACCAGGTTGCCCACCTGTGTGGTTGCCTGGCCGGCAACGCCGGTGATAAGCGAGCGCACATGCGTGAATCCGAGATTCAGTTGTGCGCTCTCAATGTTCGCCTTCGCAGTGGTGATAGCTGCCTGCGCCAGCTTCACACTGGCCTCGGCCTGCGCCTGCGTTTGCAATTCGTTGTCCAACTGGCTCTGCGCAATCGCATGCTGCTCAGCCAGCGGCGTATCGCGCTTCACGTTAATCTGTGCCAGCGCCAACTGCGCCTGGGCCTGTCCAAGCTGTCCTTCCGCTTGTCCAAGCTGACCCTCTGCCTGGTCGAGAACCGCCTGGAAGGGCCGCGGGTCAATCTCAAAGAGCACATCGCCCTTGTGAACCACCGAGCCTTCCTTGTAGTTCTGTTTCACCAGGTAGCCGCTCACCTGCGGCTGGATCTGCGCATTCACAAAACCGTCAAGCGTGCCCACCCACTCACTCTTCAGCGGCACATTCGACGTCTCAATCTTCACCACCGTCACCGGCATGGCGCCCATTGTCCCTGGCGTTGCGCCCTGGGAAGCCTTGCAGCCCGTCAGCAGAGCAGCAGAAGCTGCCAACATACTTACGGCAACCCATGCTCCAAATCGAAAACGTTCATTCTGAAAGGGTTGGATTTCCCTCTGCACTCGCATCTTGTGACCTCTCTTAAGCGGGGAATCTTCGTCTGAATCCTAGAAACATACATGCATGTATGCAAACTATGAGATTATAGGGAGGTTGTGCTGGATTCAAAAACATCTGCGGAAAACCAGTTTGCTCCGTTAGTGCACGGAAACAAGCAGCAGCGGGCGCAGGAGACTCGCAAACAGCTTATGGACGCGGCACGCGAGATTTTCGCGCGCGTTGGGTTTGAGTTAACGCGGCTGGAAGATATTGCTGCTGCAGCAGGCAAGACGCGCGGTGCTTTTTACGCGCACTTTCGCGATAAGGAAGATATTTTCTTCGCCATCTTCGAAGAAGATATCGTGGAAAAGAAGGAGCGTCTGCGGCAGCCTCTTATCGAGGCAGCTTCTGGAAAAGAACGCATTGAGATTCTTGTGCAGCACCTGGCAGCGCTCATCCAGCGTCCCTGGCAAATGCTGCTCAGCCTGGAGTTCAAAGCGTATGCAATTCGCCATCCGCATCGCACCAAGCGTCTTGCCAATATCTATACGGAAATGTGCTTGCATTGTGGCGAAATCAGGATTGACGATCTGATTCCGGAAATGCGACTGGAAGACCCGGCTGCGCAGCGCAAGCAGGCCGCGCAGTTTGGTGCGCTGGTGGATGGGCTCGCCATCAACTGGCTCTTTGATCCTGAAAATCTGGATTCCGAGCTGTTGCTCAAGCAGCTGCGCCTGGGAGTAGAAGCGATTCTGGGTCTGCGGCTGGAAAACAAATAGCCACAGCGGACCTTGCGCGATTAAACGACTGCCAGTTCACGCAATAGAAATGCGTAGTCAAACGCAATTTCTTTCAGATAGTCATAGCGCCCGCTCGCACCGCCATGGCCCGCCTTCATATTCGTTACCAGCAGCAACGGGTTTGCATCTTGCTTGAGCGTACGCAGCTTCGCTACGTATTTCGCGGGCTCCCAGTACATCACCTGGCTGTCATGCAGGCTGGTCTTCACCAGCATGGACGGATACTTCGCTGCCTTCAGATTGTCGTAAGGTGAATAGCTGAGCATGTACTTGAAATAGGGTTCTTCATTCGGGTTACCCCATTCTTCGTACTCGGGTACGGTGAGCGGCAAGGACGCATCGAGCATCGTATTCATCACATCTACAAACGGAACGTGCGAAATGACAGCACGGAAGAGATCAGGCCGCATATTCGTAACAGCGCCCATCAGCAGGCCGCCGGCGGAACCGCCCTCAATCGCAACGCGAGCAGGATCGCCGTAACCGGATTTCGTCAGATGCTCTGTGCACGCAATAAAGTCGGTAAATGTATTGAGCTTGGTGAGCATTTTTCCGGCGTCGTGCCATGTTTCGCCCAAATCGCCGCCACCGCGAATATGCGCGTAAGCCATCACGATGCCGCGATCGAGCAGGCTCAGCCGGTTTCCACTGAAGCCAAGCGGCAACGCGTAGCCATACGAGCCGTATCCATAGACATAGAGCGGATTTTTGCCAGCTTCGCGCTTGTTCTTGCGATACACAATCGAAATTGGAATCGGTATGCCATCGGAAGCCGCAGCGTTGATACGCTCGCTGGCATAAAGCGTGCGATCAAAGCCGCCGGGTACTTCCACCTGCTTCAGCAGTGTGGATTCACCGTTTGCCAGGCTGTATTCAAAAACAGAACTTGGCGTAACCAGTGACTGATACGAGTAGCGGAATGTTGCCGTGTCGAAGATACGATTAACATGCGGATACGCGCTGTACGCGGGCTCCGGAAAGCTAATCTCACCAGTCGGCGCGGCCTCGGGGCCGTCGCTGGAAAATTTATAAAGCCGCAGATGAGGCAGCCCGTTTTCGCGATCGCACGCGATAAAGAAGTTGCGGAAGAGGTCCACGTCTTCAAGCATGATTCCTTCGCGATGCGGAATCTGTTCAATCCAGTTTTCACGCCCCGGAGCATCTACAGGCGCAGTCACCAGGCGAAAGTTGCGTCCCTTGTCATTCGTGCGGATGAACCACTGCCCATTGCGATGATCGACAAAATATTCATGCTCATCCTCGCGCGCGGCAATCAGTTGGAAGTCACCTTCCGGCTTATCTGCAGGCAGCACGTGCGATTCGCTGGTTATGTGACTGTGCGATTCAAAAATAAGAAACTTTCCATCACGGGTGCGCTCTGCGCCCACGTTGAAGCGTTCATCATCATCCTGGTAAACAAGTGCATCCGCCGCATAAGGTGTGCCGCGCATGTGCCGCCAGAGCTGATACTGCCGCTTCTGCTCTTCGTCCTCCACGGTGTAGAAGAGCGTGAAATTGTCCGCAGCCCACACGATGGAGCCGACGCGTTCTACCTGGCCGGGGAGCAACTCTCCGGCCTTCAGATCCTTAATCTGCAGTGTGTACTGGCGAAAGCCAGTTGTATCCACGGTGTAAGCCAGCCAGCGCCCGTCATCAGAAATATCCGTCCCGCCAATTGCAAAGAACGCATGCCCCTTGGAGAGCTCGTTGCCGTCAAGAATCACTTCCTCGGCCGCATTTTCAGCCGGCCCGGCCGCGCCGCCGCGCTTGCGGCAGTGAATTGCATACTGCAATCCTTCCTCCGTACGCGAGTAATACCACCACTCGCCGTCGCGGTAGGGAACTGACACATCCGTCTGCTTAATGTGGCTCAGCATCTCGTTGTAAAGCTGCTCGCGCAGTGGAACCTGCGAAGCCATGATGGCTTCGGCGTAGGCGTTTTCCGCTTCGAGATAAGCCGTGACATCCGGATTCTCTTTCTGGCGCAGCCATGCGTAGTCATCTACAAGCGTTACGCCGTGGAGCGTGGTTTCGGTGTGTTCAACGCGGGCAACGGGCGGCTGAGGGATCACATTTTCAGTCATTGCCTTACCAGTTTAGTGGTTGTGTGTGGGGTCTTCGGTCAGGGAACTTTCCAACACCGTCCCACGTACAATGGAATGCGATGAAAGACCTCTCGCGCTACGTTGCGTATGGAGTCCGGCTGCTTGCAGCCACTCTCCTGATCTTTTCCACGTTTCTCCTCCACGCCGAAAGCGTGGATTCGCTTCCCAAGCCCACGGGCTACGTCAGCGACTTCGCGCATGTGCTCTCCCCCGAGGCAATCGCCCGCATCACCAACATTTGCGGCCAGTTGGACCATTCGCAGGCCAATGCTCAAATCGCAGTGGTTACAGTAAAGACGCTCGACGGCGAAGACCCCGCCGACTGGGCCAACGAACTTGAAACCAAGTGGAAGATGGGCAAGAAGGGCTCCGACAAAGGTGTCCTCATCCTGCTGGCCGTGCAGGATCGCAAATACCGCATCGACGTGGGCTATGGCCTTGAGCCGATTCTTCCCGATGGCCTTGTCGGCGATATAGGCCGCGAGATGCGCGTAGATCTCCGTACCGGTGATTACGACGGCGCTCTCGTGGGAGCCGTAGGCCACATCGGGAAGATTATTGCCGACGATGCCAAGATCACCTTGCAGGGAGCGCAGGACGACGAACTTGCCGTACAGCCCGGCCGCCGCGTGGCACACCACGGCTCCGGCTGGGGTGGAATTCTCTTCTTCCTGTTTCTGCTGATTCTCTTTGGCGGCTTTGGCATTACGCGCTCCATCTTCGGATGGCTGGGCTGGGGACTCTTTCTCGGCAGTCTCGGCGGTGGCCCGCGCTATCGCGATGACAACTGGCGCGGCGGTGGCGGTTGGGGAGGTGGAGGGGGCTTCGGAGGCGGAGACAGCGGCGGTGGTGGAGGAGGCGGTTTCGGTGGCTTCGGTGGTGGAGATTTCGGCGGCGGTGGCGCCGGCGGCGATTGGTAATGCAGTTTCAGCAACACAAGTAAGGTAAAGTTTGGTTGTTCGTCCCTCAACGGGCGAAAGGAGAACGGAACAGTATGAGCAAGGGATGTCTGGCAGGTCTAGGTGTGGTTGGCGTTTTGGTGCTTGCGGCGCTGTTTGTCTTTGGCAGCTTCAAGAGCGCGCAAAATCAGCTCGTGCAAAAGCAAGAGGCGGTAAGGTCAGCCTGGTCGCAGGTGGATATTAACCTCGAGCGGCGTGCCGACCTGATTCCCAACCTGGTCGAGACGGTAAAGGGGTACGCCAAGCAGGAGACCACGGTCTTCGGCGACATTGCTAACGCCCGCGCCGGCCTGCTGAACGCGCACACCCCGCAGGACAAGATTGCGGCGAACAATACCCTCGACGGCGCCTTCGGACGCCTGCTTGCGCTCACCGAAAACTACCCCGAACTCAAGTCCAACGAGCAGTTCATGCGCCTGCAGGATGAGCTCTCCGGCACGGAAAACCGCATTGCCGTCTCACGCCGTGCCTACAACAACACGCTGCAGGACTACAACACTTTCGTGCGCTCATTCCCCAACAGCATCTGGGCGGGCATGCTCGGCTTCCAGCCGAACAACGCCTACTTTGAGGCCTCCGCGGCATCACGCACGGTGCCAAATGTAAAGTTCTAAGAGAATTCAGGCACGACAAAAAGAGCCATCCCGAGGGATGGCTCTTTTTCGTGGAGTCGTGGACTACTTATAGGAAGCGATAGCGGTGGCTTCGTTGTCGTAGATATCGAAAACGGTGTAGAGCTTGGTAAGCTGCAACACGTCCTTCACCTTTTTGGTCAGGTTCAGCAGCTTCAGGTTCGCGCCCTGATTCTTGGCCGTGGTAAAGGCGCTCACCAGCTCACCCAGGCCCGAGCTATCGATATAGTTCACATCGCCCAGATTGAGCAGAATGTTCTTGGAGCCCTTGCTGATGAGGTCGCGAATGGCCTCGCGCAGCTGCACGCTGCCTTCGCCCAGGGTGATCCGGCCGCCCAGATCCAGAACCGTTACGCCATCCACTTCACGGGAAGCAATCGTTAATGCCACGGAAACTCCTCCTTAAGTCGGTACATAGGTTATAGCATCCTGACGGTAAGTTGCAGGATGAAAATATCTTTGTGTCGCCCGGCCGCGCCCCGGCTCAGGACGAGGCACCCACCTGTCGACGATGCTTAATCAACGTCAACTCGGTGCCGGGATGTAGTTGTCGAAAGTGTACCTCATCCATGAAAGACCGGATAAGGAAGATGCCACGACCGGTGCCCCGCAGCAGGTTCTCCGGGGCCAGCGGATCGGGCAGGGAATCGGGGTCCACTCCTTTGCCTTCGTCGCCAACGGTAAAGATCACATCCGTCCCGGTTATCTCAAAGCTCGCAGTTACGTGCTTGGCCGGGTCATATTCATTGCCATGCAGCACAGCATTCACAGCCGCCTCGCGAACGGCCATGGTGATGTGAAAGGTCTCGTCTTCGTCGAAGCCGGCTTCTTTGGCTATCTTCTCCGCAACGGCCTCAATCTCCTCCACGCTCTCCATGGTGGAGTTGAGTCGAAGCGTCTGGCGGCCTGCGGTGGATTCGCTCAAAATCGTCTCGGCCCTTTTCCTGCTGCGAAGATTCGGCAGCCCATGAGCCACCTGACGGAAGTTTCATGGCTGGAGCTGTTTGTGTCAAGAATTGCAGACAGATAGTTCCCGTTATCTGGTTGATTTCCCTTGCGAGCGAAAGCCGCATCTACGGGCTACACTCAACTCATGCAGACCCGCACCACAACCCGCGTCAGCCTCACGGCTCTGCTTGGCACTCCGGTTACAGATGCGCAGGGGCAGCTTCGCGGCAAGCTTAAGGACATTGCCGTGGGTACGGGCGCGGATGCGGGGCGCGTGGCCGGGCTGGTGCTTAAGACGCGCAATGGGCTCAGCATCGTGCCATCGCAGGAAGTTTTGGAAACCCCTGCCGGCACGCTGGAGCTTCGCACTGCCGGAGCTCTTGTTCCGCTGAAAGATGAGGAAAATTACCTCTACCTGCAGCAGGACCTGGTAGACCGCCAGATCATCGATGTGCACGGCCGCAAGGTCGTCCGCGTGAATGACGTCGATCTCGAATGGCTGGGGCATGGTGCGGCGCACCTGCTCCGCGTGGCAGAGGTGGAAGTAGGTCTGCGCGGCGCGGTGCGGCGTGTCTTTAAGGGGCTTTTGCCGCGGGCTACGCTGGAGTCGTTCTCACGGCGCTTTGTGGCCAACGGCATTCCGTGGCAGTTTGTTGACGTCATCGAGGTAGACCCGGCGCGCCGCGTTAAGCTGCGCATTGAGTACGAGCGGCTGAATGAGATGCACCCCTCGGACCTTGCGGAGATTCTCGAAGATCTGCCGCCTGCCGAGCGCGAAGCCGTCTTTACCGCGCTTGATGAAGATGTGGCTGCCGAGGCGCTCGAAGAGGCCGACCCCAAGCTGCAAAAGGCTCTTCTCGAAAAGATGGACGAGGAGAGAATTGCCGACATCGTGGAAGAGATGGACCCCGGCGCCGCTGCCGACCTGCTGGCTGAGCTGCCGGAAGAACAATCTGACGCCATTCTTGAAGAGATGGAGCCGGAGGAGCGGCAGGAGGTTGCCGAGCTGCTGGAGTTTGATGAAAACTCCGCCGCTGGTGTGATGACTACGGACTTCGTCGCCGTCCACTACGACGCAACTGTAGCGCAGGCCGTACAGGCGCTCAAAAGCTTTGATGGCGATCCCGAGTCCGTTACGGAAATCTATCTGCTGGGTGAGCGGCGTATACTGCGCGGATCGGTTTCCCTGGCGCGGCTGGTGATGGCGCAGCCGGAAACCCGGCTCAACGTTCTGGCCGAGCCGCGCATTCTCTCCTGCCCCTTCGATACCCACCAGAATGAGCTCGCCGAAATCTTTGACAAGTACAATTTGCATGCGCTGCCTGTCGTCGATATACAAGCCCGCATGGTTGGCGTAGTGCAGGCAGACCACGTCATCAGTTTCCTGCGCGAAAAGCTTTAGGTCCTTCCCGTGGCTAAAATACAGGGGTGACATTCTTGAGCAAGGAACAAAAGGCCGGCGCGGTTTTGCGTTATTTTGCAATCGAGGGCAGATTCTCCGGAGCCCAGGCTTACGGCACAGGGCACATCAATGACACATTTCGCGCAGTGTTTGAGGATGCAGGCAGGCACGTCCCCTTCCTTGCGCAGCGGATCAATCGCAGCATCTTCCGGGATGTGCCTGCACTGATGGAAAACATCGGGCGTGTGACGGAACATTTGTGGGCGCAGATTGCAGAAGAGCCGGACGCTCTGCGCCGTACCCTTACCCTGATTCCGGCACGCGATGGCCGTGTGTGGCACCAGGATGAGGAAGGGGACTACTGGCGCGTCTATCGCTTTATCGAGAGGGCACGCGGCTACGACACCATACAGTCGGCTGACCAGGCGTACCAGGCTGCGCGAGCATTCGGCCGTTTTCAGCAGATGCTCGCCACTTTGCCGACACCGCGCCTGCACGACACCATACCGGATTTCCACCACACGCCAAAACGCTTCCAGGCTCTGTTGAAAGCGATTGACGCGGATGTTGCGAACAGGGCTACCCAGGTCAGGACGGAGATTGAATTTGCTCTTTCACACCAGTCCATTACCGGAGTGCTGCTGGATGCAAATCTGCCGGAGCGCGTTACGCATAACGACACCAAGATCAATAATGTGCTCCTTGACGATACAACAGGCGAGGGCATCTGCGTGATTGATCTCGACACGGTCATGCCCGGCCTTGCGCTCTATGACTTTGGGGATATGGTGCGTACGGCTACCAGCCCCGCGAGCGAGGATGAGCTGGACCTCAGCAAAGTGACCATGCAATTCCCGATGTACGAGGCACTGGTTCGCGGCTACCTCTCCACGGCGGGAGAAATGCTGACGAGAGCAGAGCGCGAGCTCCTTGCTTTCGCAGGCAAGCTGATCACTTTTGAGATCGGGCTCAGATTTCTCACGGACTATCTTGCCGGAGACACGTATTTCAAAGTCCACCGTCCGGGGCACAACCTCGATCGCGCCCGCACGCAGTTCGCGCTTGTCCGCTCCATCGAGCAGCAGGAAGAACGCATGCGGTTGTTGGTGGATTCGATCTGATTTCTGCCTGAGATGGTGCAGGTTGTGGAGTCCTACTCCTGCAGCCCGTCCCATGACCAGTGTGGGATGCTCAGGTCTTTCGGCACATCGTCGGCGGAGTGATGGTAGCGGGCCATTGTTGTTGTGGTTGCCCATGCGAAGTAGTCGTGCAGCGTTTGCCGCAAAGCTTCATCCCTGGCTATTCCGACATCGTCCAGAGCCTGGTCAAAGCAGGCGATTGCGCGGCGGTCCATTTCCTCGTGCATACCGTTCCCGCTGTGTATGCGGACGACGCTTGTCTCGTCACCGTAGGAGCCGGAATACGCGGTGGGGCCGCCGAGGGCCTCAGCGAAGTATGCGGCGAGCCGCTCCGTATGCTGGGGATGGAAGCCGTGGCTGAAGGCGTGGGCGACTATCTCGTCGGCCATTACCCGGTGATGCCAAGCGTCAGCAAGACGGCGCATGCCATCCATACCACCTGCCGCCTCGAAGACAGTTTTGCGTTCTTCCATCCTCACAAGCCTCCTCTGCGTGGTTGCTGCACTACGAATGTGCACTTCCGCTGGTTGTGTACAGCTTAGCCCTTTTGCAAAATCGAAGGGGGCATCTTAGCGGGAGGAGAGTTTTTTGAGCTATTCTGCCCAACCCTGGGATTTTCGGGTTCGCTTTTTGTTTGCTGCGGAAACTGGTTTGGACGCAGTAAGACGTTATCTTTATTAAGTTTTTTATTATGTTTATGTTGTGCTTGATCTATGCTATTTACTTTTTAGTAATTTTCCGGTTACCTTAGTGTACTTTTCCGGAATTGGATGATTTTTTCTCGAGGAGCCTACCGGGTTTGCGGTACGGTTTTGTTCCTTTGTCGCCAGTTCCACAGAAATACAGATTCTGTGGCTATAGAGGGGGGAGGGGGGTACCCTCTGGCCCGAAATGCAAAGGCCCGGTTCCGTGGGAACCGGGCCTTTCTTCTTCTGCTCATTTTGAGTGTGGCATAGAAGGGCGTAATTCACCGCAAAGTTTTTCCACAGTTGGAGGATTTATTTTGCCAGGTACCCACATTTTCTGCTGTTGGAGATGTGGGATAGCGCTCCTGCCAATTCCCAACCAATCCGTTTTCCAGTGCTGATCAGCTTGTCAACCGGTGCATGATTGCATCAATGTGTTACGCGCGCCATCCAGGTGTGCGAAGCGCGCAGTTGCCTGGACGGCTAGTCCTCAGTGCTCGTGCTTGCCGGGGCGGAGCATGAGGTCCTTGATGGCTTCGCGGGGGTCTTTGCCGTGGTCGAGGATCAGCTCCATCTGCTCGGTGATGGGCATTTCTACGCGCTGCTGGCGGGCGAGGCCCAGGGCGGCGCGGGTGGTGTGGACGCCTTCGGCGACTTTGCCGCCCAGGCTGGCGAGGATTTCCGGGAGCTTGCGGCCTTTGCCGAGTTCTACGCCTACGGTGCGGTTGCGGCTCAGGCTTCCGGTGCAGGTGAGGACGAGGTCGCCGAGGCCGGCGAGACCGGCGAGGGTTTCGCGGCGGCCTCCGCAGGAGACGGCAAGGCGCGTCATCTCCGCAATGCCGCGTGTGATGAGTCCGGCCATGGAGTTGGAGCCGAGGCCGACGCCCGAGGAGATTCCGGCGGCGATGGCGATGACGTTTTTGAGTGAGCCGCCGAGCTCTACGCCGATGAGGTCGGCGGAGGTGTAGAGGCGGAGGGATTCGGATGCGAACTCGCGCTGCACGAGAGCCGCGTAGGCGTGGGTCTCGAAAGCTACGGTGATGGCGGTGGGCTGCCCGGCGGCGACTTCCTGCGCGAAGCTGGGGCCTGAGAGCACGCCGGTGGGAAGCGTGAGGCCGGACTCGTTGAGGACCGCTGCGATGACCTGCGACATGCGCAGGAATCCACCGTTTTCGATGCCCTTGGTGGCGCTGAGCAGGATGTGTCCTTCGCGCAGATGCGGGCGGATGCGCGTGATGGTGGCGCGCAGGAACTCCGATGGGACGACGGTGACGAGAATGTCTGCGGAGGCCAGCGCGGTGTCGTCGCTGGTGATGTGAATGGCGGTGGGCAGCGGGTGGCCGGGCAGGTATTTGCGGTTTTCGCGAGCGGCGAGAATGGTTCGCGCAGCCTCTTTGGAGTGCGACCACAGTGTTACAGTGCGACCGTTGCGAGCGAGAGAGAGAGCAAGGGCTGTGCCCCAGGAGCCAGAGCCTAGAACGGCAATACGCGGCGCAATGGGGAGAACAGTCATGCTGCCTTTGGGGCTCCGAAGCGATGCTCGGTGCCTGAGAGCAGGCGGCCGATGTTGGCATGGTGCTTGACGATGACGAGCAGCGCGACGAAGATCTGCACGCCTATGAAGAAGGCGGGTTTTTCTCCGTGCACGAAGAACCACGCGAAGACGGGGAAGCTGGCTGCGCCGAGTATGGACGCCAGCGAGACGTAGCGGGTGAGCGCGAAGATTACGATGAAGAGTCCAATGGCTGCGAGAGCGGCCCACGGGGAGCAGACGAGGAAGACGCCGAAGCCGGTGGCGACGCCTTTGCCGCCTTTGAAGCGGAGCCAGACGGTGAAGATGTGGCCGAGGACGGCGAAGAGTGCGGCGAGTGCTTCCACGTTGCGCACGGGCCAGTTGGGCAGCAGCGTGGGAGCGAGCCATGCGCCGAGTGCTACGGCGAGCGCTCCTTTACCAACGTCAAGCAGGAAGGTGAGTGCGCCGAGGCCCTTGCTGCCGGAGCGCATGACATTGGTGGCGCCGATGTTGCCACTGCCTACGGTGCGAATGTCCTCTTTTTTGATGAAGCGCACCAGGAGGTAACCCGTCGGGATGGAGCCGAGGAGGTACGAGAAGGCAATAATGACAAGGCTTGCGGCGGACATCGATATGAGTTTAACAGGGAGGCGGGATGAGCAGTGTGGTGAGAGGGACTAGGGACTATGGGACTGGAAAGCAGGTTCTTCAGCTCACTGCCCTCCCAAGCTGGAAAACGTTTGGAGCCACATTCGCTCAGGATGACACGGCTTTGTTTCGTAGGAGAACGGAAAGTGGGAAAACTGACGGTATGGGTATTCTGCCCTTGCGCACACCCCCCACGAAACGAGATCGTCTCGTGGGAGGGGCGCAAGGATGGGGCATGGGGCTTTTGTGGCTGCGATGCTTAATCCACCATGAGTTCGCCGGGGAGGATGGGGCGTGTTCTTGGGAGCTTGCCGCTCCATGCTGAGTAGCCCATGGCGAAGAGTGTGCTGGCGTAGATGACCAGCTTGATGGCGGAGCCTGTCTGTGTGGACGCGAGTGTGGCGGGCATGGCTTTCCAGAGGATGAGCAGCACGGTTTGCGCGATGGTGGCCGACCAGACGGAACCGTAGAAGTAGCGGCGCTCGGTGCCTTCGCCCTTGGTGGATGGGCCTACGCGGGGGAGTTTGCCTAATGCTCCTAGAAGAAGGATGAAGAGGCAGAGCGGGAGGTAGGCGTATTGATAGAGCTGCTTCATGATCCATACGCCGGTGATGGTGGCGTAGATGAGGCCGGTGAGGTTGAGCAGCGCGAAGTTCAGCACGGCGTTCCATGCGAAGGTGTAGCAGATGCGGCGGTAGAGCGGGTTGGGGCGGTCTTCGTCGAAGCGCAGGATGTAGGGCCTGGGCTCGCAGCCGGGCATTTGTCCGGCGAGGAGCGCGATCAATGTGCCGATGAGCACGGCCCCGAGCCAGAGAGAGTTGGCGAGCGAGAAGCCGTGTGCGAAGAGGCTGAAAGTGAGCGGTCCGGGCGCGAGGAAGAAGACCCATATCCAGATGGGCCAGTGGAGCGCGCGGTAGTAGCGCTTGTTGCGGGGACGGATCTTACGTTCATCTGCATATTCAACGGGGCCGCTGTAGCGCATGAGCAGAATTGTACAAAAGAGAGGTGGGGCGTCAATGGTTCTTTGGGACGAGGCATTATTCTTGCTTGCGTAGAGGGAGAGCGAATGCGAGCGTTTCTGTTGCGTGCGAGTTGTTGCGTTGTGAGTGCGTTGATGCTGGCCGCTGTGGGTGCGCGGGCGCAGCAGATTGCGTTTACGTGGGATGATCTTCCGGTGCACGCCGCGCTGCCTGCGAATACTACGCGTGTGGAGATTGGACGCAAGCTGATTGCTGCGACGAAGGCTGCGCATTTGCCGCCTGTCTATGGATTTGTGAATGGCGTGCAGGTGGAGCGGGAGCCGCTTTCCGAGCCTATGTTGCGGGAGTGGCGCGCGGCGGGGTTTCCGCTGGGAAATCATGCGTGGTCGCATATGAATCTGAATGAGAACTCGCTGGAGGCCTGGGAGGCGGATGTGCTGAAGAACGAGCCGGTGCTCAGGAAGTATGCGGGGGATTCCGATTGGCACTGGCTGCGTTATCCGTACGTGGCGACGGGCGATACGCCGGAGAAGCGTGCGGCGGCACGGAAGTTTCTTGCGGAGCATGGGTACAGGATTGCCGACGTTACGATGAGTTTTAATGACTGGCTCTATGGCGATCCGTATGCGCGGTGCATGGCGGTCCATGATACTGCCGCAATTGAGAAGCTGAAGGAGAGCTATCTCAAGATGGCGGATGAGGAGATTGACCATGCGCGGGCGGTGTCGAAGGCTGTGTATGGGCGCGAGATTCCGTATGTGCTGTTGATGCACGTGGGTGCGCTGGATGCGGAAATGCTGCCGCAGCTGGTTGAGCTTTACAAGAAGCGCGGATTTACGTTTGTGACACTCGAAGAGGCAGAGAAGGATCCGGCGTATGCGAGTGACTTGAATCCGGCGTTGCCGGAGACGGTGCGGAAGCCGAATGGGCCGGTTCCGCCACAGCCTACGCCGGATCTGGATTTGAATGCTATTTGCAGGTAGCGCGTTACATCAGGCGTCGACGGACGAGGTCGAGCGCCTGTTGGGCGGCGAAGTCGCGGATGCGCTGGCGTGAGCCGCGGAAGTTCTTTTCGAGCACGTCGGTTTTGGCGCCGTCGGTGACGGCGATGTAGACGAGGCCGACGGGCTTGGTTTCCGTTGCGCCTGTTGGGCCGGCGATGCCGGTGACGCCGAGGCCGATGGTTGCGCCGGTCTTTTTGCGGATGCCTTCTGCGAGTGCGCGTGCGACTTCTTCACTGACGGCGCCGTGTTCTTCGATCAGCTCGGCGGGAACTCCGGCGAACTGGGTTTTGAGCGCGTTGGAGTAGACGATTGCGCCGCCGACAAACGAACGCGAGCTTCCGGGAACCGACGTGATGCGCTCGGCGACTAAGCCGCCGGTGCAGCTTTCCGCTACGGCCAGCGTGGCCTGGCGGAGGCCGAGATAGTAGAGGACGATTTGTTCGAGTGACTCGCCTTCCGAGGAGTAGAGCCAGTCGTCGAGAATCTCCTCCATCTTGCTGGCCAGCTCGCTGACGCGCCGTTCCGCATGCTCCTGCTCGCGTTTTACGCAGTGCAGCAGTAGTTGAATGTCGCCGTTGTGCGCGAGGATGGTTGTCTCTACATCTGTGTAGGTGGTGTAGACGGGCGCAAGCAGCTTGTCAGCCTGCGACTCGGGGATCATGGCGGCCTTGAGCGAACGCTTGGCGAGGAAGCGCTGCGGCAGGGCCTCTCGCAGGCGCGGCATGACCTCTGTTTCGAAGAGCGGCTTGCATTCGCTGGGCGGGCCGGGCACGAGGATGATGAGCTTGCGGAAGTCTCCGAAGGTGGTGTCGATCCACTGGCCGGGCGCGCTGCCGTTGGCGTTGGGCAGAATGGTTGCGCCTTCGATGAGGTCGGCCTGCTTGAAGTTGTTGTCGGGGATTGGAAGGCGCCATGTGGCCATGCGCGTGGCGAGCGCTGCGACTTGCGTGCCGTCGCGCTTGAGTTTGACGCCGAGAGTTTCCGCTACGGCCTCGCGGGTGATGTCGTCTTCCGTGGGACCGAGGCCGCCCATCATGATAACGATGTCCACGCGGCCGAGTGCGCTGCGAATGGCGTTGACGAGGTCTTTGCGGCGGTCGCCGACGATGGTTTTGAAAGCGACGGTGACACCAAGTTCGTTCAGCTTTTCTGTGAGGAAGAGGGAATTGGTGTCTTGCCGGTGCGGCGTAAGCATCTCAGAGCCGATGGCGATGATTTCCGATTTCATAAAAAAGCAGCTATTAGCTCCTAGCTTCCAGCTCCTAGCTATTTTGTTACGGCATGTGCTTTGTTGCCTGATTTTGCATCTTCGGGGAGGCCGATTTCGCCGCCGAAAAGCTAGAGGCTAGAAGCTAGCAGCTAGAAGCTACAAAATGTTTACGCCTTCGACGCCGAGATCCACATCATAGACGGCCTGGTTTGTGGTTAGTACTGCGGAGCCTAGCGGGGAGAATGCAATGCCGACGAGGTTGGCGCCGGAGAGAGCGAGGGATGTTTCTTTTTCCTGCGTGATGCGCACGATTCCGCGATGGCCCTGGAAAGAGGCTGCGACGTAGAGGCTTCCATCCTGCGCGACTGCGAGGCCCTGAGGACGGCCCAGGCCGCGATACCAGACAGCCACATCGCCATGAGGGGAGATGGCGTGGATGGCATCGTTGGAGCCGAGTGTGGGGCCGGTGACATAGAGCGTTCCGTTGGCGTCGATGGTGAGATGATAGGCCGCTACACTTGGTTCGAGCGTGGCATGAACAAAGATGCCCCGGTCCGTGCTGATTTTGAAGATGGTGCCGCTGCGGTCGCCTACATAGAGGTTGCCTTCCATGTCGAATGCTGCTCCGGTGGCGATGCCCAGGCCTTCCGCGTAGGTGGTGAACTCGCCTGCCGCATCGACGCGGTAGACGATACCTTCGGCGCGTGAAGTTACGAAGAGATCGCCTTCGGGATTGAAGGCAAGACCAGTGGCGTTGAGGATGCCGGTGACGAAGGGAGTACCGCGGCCGTCGGGGCTGATGCGCACTACGGAGACAGGCGTAGATTTTCCGCGCGGTCCTGAGATGGTGGCGTAGATCATTCCGGAGCGGCTTACGGCAGGGCTTGTTACGGGATGCAGTCCGTTGCTCAGCTCGCGGGCCACGCGCAGCGGGACGGAGGCTGCGCCGTGGGCCGTATGCACTTCCACCAGGCCGGTTGCAGCGAGATCGGGAACCTGGAAGGTCAGGCGTGCGGAACGGCTCATGCGCACTTGCGCGGATTCGCCATCCACGGTGACAGTGGGGATGGTATAGCCATTGGGGCCGAGATTGGCTCCGATCAACTCGACATCGCCGCCAGGTAGCGCCGCTGCGGGCAGTACATCTTCAATGCGGGGTGCTGGGCTGGTGGAAGCGGAAGGAACGGATTGACTGCGTGCACGCGGCATGGGGTCGCCTTGAATCGGTCTCATGCACCAACAGAATGCGCTGGTGAGATTCTGAGACCCGCCTTGTTGTTGGGCCTCATTCGTGTGCTGGAGTGTTCCATGACACGGATGAGACCGGTTGCAGGCGCTTTAAATCCAGATGCGGAGAATGGCGCCAATACCCCAAGCATACAACCCCGCGGCCACGTCGTCGAAGACAATACCCCATCCGCGCGGAAGGCTTTCAAGCTGGCGTGCGGGCCATGGTTTGAGGATGTCAAAGATGCGAAAGAGGATGAGCGCGGCGAGGGCTTCACGCCAGTCTGGGCGGCAGCCGAGAAGCGCAATCCACTGACCGGCGACTTCATCGATGACAACGAAGCCGGGGTCCTTGCGGCCGCTCTCGCGGGCGGCGATGGTGGCAGCGGGAACGCCGATGGCGATGGAGAGCGCGATTCCGCCGGCAAGGATGAGTTGCAGTGCAATGGGGCCGGGGTGCAGAGGAAATGCGACGGCAGCCCAGAGGAGCACAGCGGCTACGGAGCCCCATGTTCCGGGGCCGGGTTTGCCAAGGCCTGCGCCGAAGAAGGTGGCGATGGTCCAGGCCCAGAAGGTCTTGCGTGATTCAGGAGTCGAGCTAGTTGACATTCCGGTCTTTCGTTTGGCCGCCACGCAGGCCGTCGAGATCTTCTAAAACTTCAGGATCGAGGACGGGTGAGCTGATTTTGTAAACGCCCATGGCCCACTTGCCGAGGTCAATCTTGCGGCAGCGATCGCTGCAGAACGGGAAGTCCTCACCCTTGGGTTGCACCAACATTCCGCAGGTGGGGCAGCGGAGGATTTTTACGGATTTTTTCTTGGCGGCCATTGTTTTCAAATATAAGATGCCGGATGAAATTGTACCGATTCAGAGAGCTGGTGAGGTGATGCGGACGATGAGGTCATACTCGTGCGCTTCGGTGACTTCTGCGTTGTAGAACTTGCCGGCTTCGAGGGCTTCTAGATCGCCGAAGTCGTTGATGTAGACCTTGCCGTCGATTTCGGGGGCGTGGAATTGCGTGCGGCCCTCCCAGAGGAGATCAGTTTCTTCGCTGGGGCCTTCGGCTAACACGATGAGTTCGCGGCCTATCCACTCCTGCTTGGCTTGCTTGCTGATCTTTTGTTGCAGCTTCATGAGGCGGCGCTTGCGGGCTTCAATGCTGCGCTTGGCTACTTTGCCTTCGAGTGCGTGAGCCTTGGAGCCTTCTTCGTCTGAGTAGCTGAAGACGCCTAGCCAGTCGAATTTCGCCTCCTGGATGAAGTCTTCGAGGATGGCTACGTCTTCTTCTTTTTCTCCGGGGAAGCCTACGATGAAGCTGGTGCGCAGGACGATGCCGGGGACGGCTTTGCGGACCTTTTCGACGGTCTTCAAGAAGATGTCGGCGCCGGCGCCGCGCTTCATGGTTTTGAGGACTTCAGGAGATGCGTGTTGTAGCGGCACGTCGAGGTACTTGCAGATGTTGTCGTGCTTCGCGATGGTTTCGAGCAGCTTGCCGGTGATGCGGTTGGGGTATGCGTAGAGGAAGCGCAGCCAGCGGAGGCCTTCAATTTTCGCGAGCTCATCGAGCAGCGTGGCGAGGCCGTCTTTGAGACCGAGGTCTTCGCCGTAGCAGGTGGTGTCCTGGCCGATGAGCGTGATTTCCTGTACGCCGCGCGAGACTAGCTGGCGGGCTTCTGCGACGACCGATTCGAAGCGGCGCGAGCGGAACTTGCCGCGCAGGTTGGGGATGACGCAGAAGGTACAAGGGTGGTCGCAGCCCTCGGCGATTTTGATGTACGCGGAGGTTTGGCCCGTCGATAAAAGGCGCGGGGTGGTTTCGTCATAGAGGTACGTGGGCAGAAGGTGCGATGCGCCTTGCCAGTCGTCGCGATTGAAGCGGCCTTGGCCCTCCCGGGCTTCTCCCTCTGGACGAAAGTGAGTCCCAGCAAGCGCTTCTTTGCCGTGGTGGACATCCGCGGGGCCGGTGAGGATGTTGAAGGGCGATGACTTGGGCTTCGCCTGGGCTACGCCTGCGGCTTCGAGGATGGCTTCAAGTTCGCCGGTGCCTACTACTGCGTCCACTTCCGGAATACTTTTGCGGATTTCGTCACGGTAGCGCTCGACGAGGCATCCGGCTACGATGAGTTTCTTTGCGCGGCCTTCGGTTTTGTGGCGCGCCATTTCGAGGATGGTGTCGACGGATTCCTGCTTGGCCGTGTCGATGAAGCTGCACGTGTTGACGACGAGGATTTCGGCCTCTTCCGGCTTCGCGGTCAGGCGCGCGCCTGCGTGATCCAGCAGGCCCATCATCACTTCGGAATCGACGAGGTTCTTGGGGCAGCCAAGGGAGACGAAGCCTACGACGGGCGCGGGGCCGGATACGGCTTCTGCGGCTGATTTTTCTTCTTTTTCTGCAACAATGCTCACCTTTCTATTGTACCGGGATATGGAATTTTGCGTGTGCGCAGCAAAGCGGAGAAGCGATGCGAGTTGCCCCGTGCGGGGTGCTAAAATGAATCAGTGCCGGGTCCTACGCGACGTAATCCCGCTAACCCCGCCAGGTCCGGAAGGAAGCAACGGTAACGGGCTAGTACGGGCGCAGTAGGTCACCCGGTACTTTTTGCGCCGTGGGCGCTTTTAAGACATCCACGGTCACGTTCAAGGCGCGCTTCGCGCCTTTCTCGTTTTGGTTGCCGGTTGAGCGCGGATGCGCCCGGCTTTGCAGGCTGTAAGGAGAATTGCTTTGACCCTCGCCGTTCGTCCCGTGGTGGGCCGCCGCGCCAAGATTACCGCGCTTGGCGCTTATGTTCCTCCCAAGGTGCTCACTAACAAAGACCTTGAAAAGATGGTGGAGACCTCGGACGAATGGATCGTCACGCGCACTGGCATTCGCGAACGGCATGTGCTCGAAGAAGGCAAGGGCACCAGCGATATGGTGACCGAGGCGGCAAAGAAGTGCCTGGCGAATCGCGGCATTGCGGCGAGCGAGGTTGAGACGATTATTGTCGGCACGGTTACGCCGGACATGATGTTTCCTTCTACGGCTTGCCTTGTGCAGACGAAGATTGGCGCCACGGGCGCGTGGGGCTTTGATGTTTCGGCAGGCTGCTCGGGGTTTGTGTTTGCGTTGCAAGCGGGTGTGAAGCTGGTTGAGAGCGGCGCGCATTCGAAGGTGCTGGTTTGTGGCGCGGATGCGAATACTCGCATGGTGGACTACACCGACCGCACGACATGCGTGCTGTTTGGAGACGGCGCGGGCGCGGTACTGATTGAGCCTTGTGAAGAGGGCGAGGTTGGCTTTATTGATTTTGTGCATGAGATTGACGGCTCGGGCGGGCCGGCGCTGAATTTGGCCGCTGGCGGCAGCTTGAATCCGCCTACGCATGAGACCATCGACAAGCACATGCACTACATCCACCAGGATGGGCCGACGGTTTACAAGTTTGCCGTGCGCAAGATGGCGGAGGCTACGCTGAAGGTGATTGAGCGTAACGGCGTGCAGGGCAGCGAGATTGGCGCGTTCATTCCGCACCAGGCGAACCTGCGGATTATTGACGCGACGGCGGATCGCCTCGGCATGGACCGAAGCCGCGTGATTATCAATATTGACCGCTACGGCAATACTTCGGCGGGTACGATTCCGCTGGCGATGCAGACGGCTGTGGATGAAGGCAAGCTGCGCAAGGGCGACCTGGTGCTGCTGGCTGCGGCGGGCGCGGGCTTTACGGTTGGCGCGGCGTTGCTGCGGTGGGAGATTTGAAAGGCAGCTTCTAGCTTCTAGCTATTAGCTTTTAGCTCAAAGACAAAAACCGCAACTGTTTTGCAGTTGCGGTTTTTGTTCATTTGCTCACGGATTGCCCCGATAGTTCGAAGTCGTATTGCGGGAGCGCTCCTGCTTCAGCGGCGTAGCGGAAGAAGCCGCGTATACCTTCGATGCACTCTTCGTCGAGAACGTAGTGGATGTTTTCGGTGAGATAGGTGCGGATGGTTTCGGCGGGCACGGGGATCTTTTTGCTCCACTCGCTGACGAGCGCGTCGATGTTGGCGAGGCCATTGTCGCGGGAGCGGATTGTGTCTTCCACGATGTGCTCGTTCAGGACGCCGCTCGACGCAGTCGCCCAGACAGCGGAGACATAAGGCAGGCCGGTGAGTATGCGCCATTCATGGGCGAGGTCGTGATAGACGAGCTCTTCCCCGGTGCGCTCGCGGCGGTTGGCCTGTTCTTCCAGAGCCAGGAGAGCGGGGTCGCCGATGACTACGGCTGCGTCGGCGCGGTCGAGCATGGCATCGAGGTCGGCGGCCATGGAAACGAACTGCGCTCCAGGGTTCCACCATTTTTTGAAAAGAATGCGCGCGTAGGTGACGGTGGTGCGGCTGGCGGTGTCCAGTGCCACAGAGCGGATTGCGTTGAGCTCCTGGCTTGCGCGGTGTACGAGCAGCAGCGAGCGGATGCGTCCCTTGGAGGCGATGGTGCATCCGGGAACGATGCGCAGGCTGGGATTGGTGGCGAGCGCGGCGATGGGCACATTGCCGAGGTCGGCAGTGCCGTTGGCCAGGCGGTCGGCGCACTCGGAGGGCTGCATCCAGTCGATCTGGTAGCGCTGGGCGAGTTCTTCCTGGAGAGGGGAGTGCTCGAAGTCCCACATGAGGGGAGCGGTATTCAGAAAGCGAATTGCGGCAATGCGAAGACGTGTATCAGATGAAAGAACCACACTCTTAGTGTAAATGGGTGCGCTGTCAATGGATGGTGCCGCAGTTTTTTGCTTGACAAAGGGTGTGTGCCGAAGAAGAATTATCCCGCCTTATTGGTATCGTTACCACCGACTATTTACGCGGCATTTACGTTTGTAGAAAAAAGCTATTGCAAAAAGATTTCCTGCCCCCTGATCGCGTGCGTACGGTTTGTTGAGCCTGCACTGTAAAAGCGCTCTCATTCCGTGAAATTCCATCCATGCATCTTGCCGGCGCTTTCCGGCATAGAAGGAGCAGACCCCCATGCAAGCGAAGTTTTTGACCTACCCCGGTGGCAGTGTGCACTGGGTTCTTTTCGCTGTCCTGTTTACGCTGTTCGCGGCTCGTCCCGCGGCAGCGCAGTGGACGGCCGCGGATGCGCAGACGGCATTCAACGACTACAACAATGCTTTTTACTTCAACCCTAGCGGCAATAATTACGACTATCGCAATGAGCAGGGGTCGACTTCGACCTCGGGATTCTGGGTTGGAGCCGAAGAGATTGAGCTGGCGGAAGATGCTTATAACCAGAACCCGACTACCGCAAACGCTACGATTATTAATCAGCTGTGCACCGGCTTTGTGGCGCAGTTCAGCGATGACTGGTCCGGCGACACCTACGACGACGATTTGATGTGGGCCACGATTGCTTTTACGCGTGCGTATTCGATTACGAATAATTCGCAATGGTTGACGGATGCGGAAAACAATTTTGCTACTGTCTGGAATCGCGGCTATGACACGACGTATGGCGGCGGCATCTGGTGGAATGTTGGCACGAAGACTTACAAGGCTTCCGCTTCCAACTGGACCTTTGTGATTGCTGGAAATCTTCTTTACCAGATCACCGGAAACACGACTTACCAGAGCGAAGCGGCCACGGTTTACAGCTGGGCGCACAGCACGCTTTATAACGCATCCACCGGCGAGGTGTATGACGGCTATGGTTCCGGCGGTTTGTCCACCGGGCAGTACTCGTATAACTACGGCGTCTCCATTGCGGCGGATTACTTTGAAAACGATGCGACCGATGCGAACAGTACGGCGACTTACCTGATGAACAACCTGCATGCCGGAGCCATTGGTGGAGTCAACATTATGCCGAACTACGGGCAGGGCGGCACGGATGGCGGCGGGTTCAACAGCATTACCTTACGCTGGATCGGATATGCGTATACGCATGGAGCTATTACTAATAATGATGTTCTCAACTGGGCGCAGGTGAATGTGGGGCTGGCGTGGGCGTTGCGGAACTCTGCTGGGCTGACGTGGAACAACTGGCTGGCGGCAACGCCGGAGAGCTCGCTCTATAGCTGGGATTGCAGCAACTCGCTTGCGGGCATGCTGGATATTCCGACGACTTCTTCCAGTGCGACGGACTTTTCGCTTGCGTCGTCTGCCTCGGTGCTCAACCTGACGCCGGGCAACAGTGGCTCCAGCACGATTACGCTGACGCCCAGCGGCGGATTCGACAGCGCTGTCAACCTGACGGCGACGGTGGTTGGCGCGCCTGCGGGCATTAGTGCTTCGTTGAGTTCAAGCTCGCTGACTGGATCTGGCTCCGTGACGCTGAATGTTTCTACTACTTCTGCGGCGCAGGGCGGAAATTATGTTGTTGCAGTTGTTGCGAGCGGCGGCGGAGTTACGCATGCCACATTTGTGCAACTGGCGCTGCCATTCTTCAGTCTGTCGCTGTCGCCAACGTCTTCTTATCTCAATGAGAGTGGGAAGGTGACCGGCACGATTACGATTACTCCGCACAATGGCTTTAACAGCGCGGTGCAGTTTGCGAATGTGGCTGGATTGCCGGAGGGTGTGACTGCTGGATTCAAGGCTCAATCGAGTGGTACGGCTTCTACACTGACGCTTTCCGCGAACGGAGGCGCCGGAACGATTGCGAATACTTCGTATGTGATTACCGGGTCTTCGAGCTCGTACAGCCAGACGCTGCCTGCCGCTGCGCTTGCGGTCAGTGGGGCTACGGGGAATGGAGGCGCTGGCGTGCCGGTGAATCTTTCGTCCGCTTTCAACGTGACGGGAATTTATCCGGATGGGGCTACGTACTCTTCGAGCGGGGGACTGGATGGTCTTGGGTACTCCTTCTCATCCACGCTTTTGACGAGTAGCCGTGTTCTCAACTACACGCAGTTCAAATTCGGGCCGGCGAGCCAACCGGATGCGGTGTATGGCACGGGGACGGCAATTCCGCTGCCGAAAGGAGAGTACACTGCGCTGCAATTGCTGGCTACGGGCATCAATGGTAATCAGACAGCGCAGACGGTTGTGGTGACTTACACTGACGGCACGACTTCACAGTTTACGCAGAGCTTCAGCGATTGGTATGGCGATGCGCACAACCCCAATGAAGCAGAGGCCGTTGCCATGCCGTATCGCAACATGGCGAGTGGCACGACCAACAATGTGCGGTTCAACCTGTACGGTTATACCTTCCTGCTGAACTGCAACAAAACGGTTCAGAGTCTCACTCTACCCAACAACCGGAACGTGGTGGTGCTTGCGGCAACGCTTACGCGGCAGGACTTTGGTGTGCAGGCGAATCTTTCCTCGGCCTTCAATGCCGCTGGCATCTACACCGATGGAACCACGTTCTCCTCGACGGGCGGCCTGGATGGCGGGGGGTACGCTTATTCCGCTACGCAGCTAGGCAACCAGGCTGGCTCGTCCAGCTACATTGTGAATGGCGTGAACTACGCGCTTGCTGCGCCCAATGCCAACAACGTGCTCTATGGCACAGGGCAGCCGGTTGCTCTGCCGCAGGGACACTTCAGCTACCTGAGGCTTCTTGGAACAGGTGTGGGAGGCAGCCAGGCTGCACAGCCGGTCACGATTACCTATACGGACGGAACTACGAGCACATTTACGCAGGGCTTCAGCGACTGGTTTAATCCGCAGGGGTATCCGCGTGAGTATAAGGCGCAGCAGATGTCTTACCGCGACCAGGCATCGGGGAGCACAAGCTCTGCGACCTTCTACCTGTACTACTATGTCTTTCCAGTCAATACGCAGAAAGTAGTGCAGAGCATCACGCTGCCTTCGAATCGCGATGTTGTTGTGCTTAGCATTACGCTGACAAGGGAAACGGACTAAGAAAGGCAAGACGCGCTAAAAAGGGAGAACTGCCCGCAAAGGTATTCGGGGCAGTTCTCCTTTCTTGCAACAGGCGTTCGTTGCGTTGTGCTTGACTTCCCGCGGTCGAGCATCGTAACTTGAGCGCAAATCCTCAAGAAAATTGAAAGCAAGACGCTGCTCTACTTTTTCCCGTGGCCCTATTCGGCCAGCCTGCACCATAGAAAGGCATTTCCGAATGGCAACACTCTCGCAGAATCTTTCGCAGGACTCGTCTCCGCAGCCATCTACTCCGCAGGTGGACGACGACAGGCTTGCATGGCTTGCTTTGGCAATGACTCCCGGACTGGGGCCGCGTCGCATCCTGGAGGCGATGCAGCAACTGGAAGCGCCGGGGCGCGTTTTCGGGTTTACGCTTACCGAGCTTGAAGGGCTGCGCTTTCCAGCGGAGTCGGCGCAACATATTTTTGACGGCAAGGCGCGGCGTGCTGCCGAGGAAGAATGGGCTGCCGTTGCGGCGCAGGGTGGGGTCATCCTTACTTATCTCTGCGATGACTACCCGGAGCGTCTGCGCGAGATCTACGACCCGCCGCCGGTCCTGTGGGTTCGCGGCAATGGGAAGCTTTTATCGCGTCCAGCTATTGCCGTTATTGGTACACGCAAGCCCACGCCTTATGGCTCTGGAATGGCTGAGCTGTTGAGCCGCGACCTGGCGGCGCGCAACCTGCTGATTGCCAGCGGTATGGCGCGGGGAATTGATACCTGTGCGCACCAGGGGGCGCTTGCTGCCAGGAAGCCCACGCTGGCGGTATGGGGGACGGGGATTGATGTGATTTATCCCAAAGAGAATAAGAAGCTTGCAGAGGATATTCTTGCCAGTGGGGGTGCGATTGTCAGCGAGGTTCCCCTGGGCACTTTTCCCGCGCCGCAGAACTTTCCGCGGCGCAACCGCATCCTGAGCGGCCTGAGCATCGGCGTGCTGGTTGTGGAGGCATCGGAGAACTCCGGCACGCGCGTTACCGCCCGCTGCGCCACGGAGCAGAATCGCGATATTTACGCCGTTCCCGGCAATGTGACCAACAAGGGCTCCTGGACGCCTAATACATTGATTCAACAAGGGGCTACGCTGGTGGCGACATGGGAAGATGTGTGGCAGGCGCTGCCCTCGCAGGTGCGCCAGGAGGTGGAATCCACAGCCGCCTCTGCATCCAAATCGGAGGCTCCCGCATCCTTATTGCCTGATCCGGTACTGCGGCCCAACGAGGCCATGGTGTTGGAGGTCATACAGGCTGACGAGTCCATCCAGATGGACGAATTACTGGATAAGCTCGATACGCAACTGACCTCCTCCGAAGTGTTTACGGCGCTTTTTGAGCTTGAGATGGCTGGTCGTATCCGCTCGCTGCCGGGCAAGCATTATGTGCGTGTCCTGTGATGGAAAACGTTCCATTTGCGAACAAAATGTGGATAACTTTCTGTGAGTTTTCTCACACAAAAATTAGTTTGCGCGTACAGTGTTGGAATCATGGAGACAAAAATTTCTTCGGGCAGGAGTGGTAACGGCCCCGTCTTCCGTGATAGTTTCCAAGTTTCGTGCCCAGTTTTGAAGCGTGGTCCGATCCCGGCTGTAGAATCTGGCCGAGCGCGGCGGCGTTTTTGCCGGGCACAACCATATAAGGAATGACGGAATGGCCGGTACCGAGTCCAATGGCTCCGTACGGGGTTAGAGTTCCGTAAGCAGAACTTTTTAAGAAGTAGTCAGGGAAGTAAGGAAGGCAATGAGCAAATCACTGGTCATCGTCGAGTCGCCAGCCAAGGCTAAGACGATTGAGAAATATCTGGGCAAGGGGTTCGAGGTGCTGGCTTCGGTAGGGCACATTATGGACCTGCCCAAGAACGATCTGGGTGTGGAATTGAAGAAGCGCACCTTCGAGCCGACGCTCGAAGTTTCTCCGGGCAAGGAGAAGGTGGTTGCGCAATTGAAGAAAGCTGCAGGGAAGGCCGACGAAATTTATCTGGCGCCTGACCCTGACCGCGAAGGCGAGGCGATTGCGTATCACCTTGCGCTGCAGCTTGGAAAAACGGCTGCGGAAAAAAAGAAGATTCGCCGCATCACGTTCAACGAAATTACGAAGAAGGCCGTGCAGGAGGCTTTCAAGCACGCCCGCGACGTGGACCAGAACCTTGTGGACGCGCAGCAGACGCGGCGTGTGCTGGATCGCCTGGTGGGTTACCAGATTTCGCCGCTTTTGTGGGACAAGGTGCGCCGTGGGCTTTCCGCAGGCCGCGTGCAGACGGTGGCAGTGCGCCTGATTGTGGAACGCGAGCGCGAGATTGGCGCGTTCAAGCCGGTTGAGTACTGGACGATTGACGCGATTCTGCAGACGCCGAATCCCGCGCCGTCGCAGCCTGCGACCTTTACTGCGCGGTTTATCGGCATCGATGGACAGCGCGCGTCGGTGGATACGGTCAGCGCGCCTTCCGTGGCCAATGAGGCCATTGCGCGAGAGATTGTGGAAGCTGCTTCGAAGGCGCAGTGGGTGGTCAGCTCGGTTGAGAAGAAGGAGCGCAGGAAGTCGAGTCCTGCGCCGTTTACGACAAGCTCGCTGCAGCAGCAGGCTTCGGCCAAGCTTGGCTTCAACGTTCGCCGCACCATGGGCGTTGCGCAGCGGCTGTACGAAGGCATTGATCTTGGCGCCGAGGGAACGACCGGTCTCATCACGTACATGAGAACTGACTCGACGCGTGTTTCGCCTGAGGCTATCAGCTCGGTGCGCGAGTACATTGGCAAGGAGTTTGGCGGCGCGTATCTGCCCGGCCAGCCGAATACCTTCAAGTCGAAGAAGGATGCGCAGGATGCGCACGAAGCGATTCGTCCGACAGATCCCTCGCAGCATCCTGACCGCGTGAAGCGCTTTTTGAGCGATGAGCAGTACAAGCTGTACCGGTTGATCTGGCAGCGCTTCACGGCTTCGCAGATGACGCCTGCGGTCTATGACGTGACAACCGTGGACATCGACGCGGTGAATGGCAGGAAATACAACTTCCGCGTTTCGGGCTCGGTGTTGAAGTTCGATGGCTTCCTGCGCGTCTACCAGGTGGACGATGACGAAGAGGAGATGCTGCCGGAGATTCCGAATGGCGCGAAGTTGAAGCTTGCCACACCGGAGCAATTGAAGCAGCTTGCCGAGCAGGACCGCACAGAGAAGCTGGAGCGCGCCCGCAGGAAGTATGCAGCGGATGTTGCGCGCATTGAAGCGAGAAACGAGCGCGCGCCGGAGGGAGCTGAACCTGAGCCGATTCCGGAGTTTGTCGAGCCGAAGACGGAGCTTGCAGTGCGGGCCTCTGCCGTGGACGGCGTGCAGAAGTTTACCGAGCCGCCTCCGCGTTTCAATGAAGCATCGCTGGTGAAGGTGCTGGAAGAGCGCGGCATTGGGCGGCCTTCGACCTACGCTTCGATCATCAACACGATTCAGGATCGAGAGTACGTAACGAAGATTGCGAACCGCTTCTATCCGACGGAGATCGGCATGGTGGTTTGCGATCTTCTCGTCAAGAATTTTCCGTACATCTTCGATCCGCAGTATACGGCGAAGCTTGAAACCGAGCTCGACGACATTGAAGACGGCAAGGAGAAATGGACCGATCTGCTGAAGGGCTTCTACGGCTATTTTGAGGACGAGCTCAAGGATGCCGAGAAGAACATGGAGAGCATTAAGCGGATGGAAGTGCTGACCGACGAGAAGTGCGAGCTTTGCGGTTCGCCGCTCGTGCTCAAGTGGGGCAAATTCGGTAGCTTCTACGCTTGTTCGGCTTACAACAAGAAGGATCCGACTAGCTGCACGTTTACGAAGGAGAACACGGCCGCGAAGCCGGACCTGAACACTCCGGAAGGGCAGGAGGCAGCCGAGCAGGAAGAGTATTGCGAGAACTGCGGCAAGGTGATGGTGATGCGTCGCGGGCCTTTCGGAATGTTCCTGGCCTGCCCGGATTACAACGCCGATCCGCCGTGCAAGACCTTCCGCAAGCTGAGCCAGAAGCAGCAGCAGAAGCAGTCGGCACCGCAGCCTACGGGTGAGGATTGCCCGTTGTGCGGCAAGCCGCTGGTGCTGCGCCAGGGCGCTTATGGTGAGTTCGTCTCGTGCTCTGGGTATCCCAAGTGCAAGTACGTGAAGCAGAACATCATCGAAGGCTTGAAGTGCCCCAAGTGCGGGACTGGCGATATCGCCGAGCGCAAGGCGCGCCGCGGCAATCTCTTCTGGGGCTGCACGAATTATCCGAAGTGCGACTTCACTTCGAACTACAAACCAGTAGCGGAGAAGTGCCCTGATTGCGGCAACGCGTATCTCGTGGAACGCACCTTCAAGGACGGCGTTTACCTTGTCTGCCCGAACCGCGGTGAGGCTGCGGAGAAGGAAGTGGAAGCGCCGAAGAAGGGCCGCGGCAAGAAGAAGGCTGCTGAGGCTGAGCCAACCGGCCTTGCTGCGTATCACTATTCGCGTCGCATCGGCGATGCTCCGCCACCGCCGACCGCGGAGACTCACGGCCCAGTAACGGAGAAGGAAGAGAAGAAGGAGCTGCAGCCGGCGTAATCTGCCGATAAGAGCAGAATGGGCGAGAAAGAAATCATCATTGTTGGGGGACCAAACGGTGCAGGGAAAACAACTGCTGCGCGGCTGTTTATCCCCCATTACCTTAAAGAAGGCTTATATCTCAACGCGGACGAAATCGCGCGTTCTATCTCTCCGGACGATCCAGATTCCGCAGCTTTGGCTGCAGGCAGAATTTTCATTGAGCGCGTGCGCGAGCTGGTAGCGCGGAAGCGCAGCTTTGCTTTTGAAACCACGTGTTCGGGCAGGTCGTATGTGCGTTTGCTTGAGCAGTGCAGGCAGACAGGTTGGAGCATCCGCCTGCTTTATTTTTGGCTTCCTTCCCCGGACTATTCTGCAGAACGTGTGGCACGCCGAGTGAGCGAAGGAGGCCATAACATTCCAATTGATGTCATTCAGCGGCGCTACCGCGCCGGTATCTCAAATATGCACAATTTCTACCTCTCTATAGCAGATGACGCGGAAATCTACGATAATAGTGATAGACAGCGTGTTTTGATTGCCCGTAAGCGTATTGGCTCGTCATTGGAGATTTTCGATGTTATGCGCTGGGCGACAATCGAGGAGATCAGCCAATGAAAAATGTGCGATCAGAAGAGTTTTTCGAGGCCGTGCATAAAGCCCTTGCAGAGGTTGATCGTCAAATCGCAGATGGCGCTCTCGACGGTTCCGGCCGCTTCTATACGGACGAGGAACTCGAAGCGCAGCGCAAGGCCCTTGCTGCCGGGAAACAGCGCAAGCAGCCGAAGGCTCCTGCCGCGTAGCCTTTCACAGACAATTCCGCTGGCATCCTTTACTATCTTCTGCGGAGGATTGTTATGGAAAGCGTACTCGCCAGTCCCGCCGATGCCGATATCATTCTCAAGCTCTATGATCTGCGCCGCGAACCGCTGATGCGCGAGGCGCGCGCCTGGCTACAAGGCGAGTTCTGGCCTGCTTCGGTGGAAGAATACCTGACCGTAGCCACAAATCCCTCGCATCCGAAGAATCCTTTTATCCGGCAGGTGCACACTTACTGGGAGATGGCTGCGGCCTTTGTGCTGCATGGCGCGGTTTCCGTCGATCTCTTCTGCGACTGCAATGCGGAAGGTTTCTTTGTGCTTGCGAAATACGCTCCGTTTCTTGATGCAATGGTGCAGCGCAATCCGCAGTTCCTGGTGAAGACGCGCGAGCTGATTCATCGTTTTCCCGTGGCCGCCGCCAAATATGAAGGCGTTCTCAAGAGCGTCGAGAATATGCGTGCGGCCCGCCAGGCGAGATCCGACTCTCCGGTGCAATACGCCTATCCGGCCAAATCGTAATAAGCATTTCATCCCGCATACTTGCGCAAATGCGCGCCGTGGAGCATCATGGTATGCGGACTCGCACCTAATATTCAGGAGGTCAAGAAGTGAAACGCATACTCACTCTCGCTGCAGTAGTTCTCGCCTTTGCAGCCGTCTCTTCCCATGCGGCTGATTCTAAGCTCACTGGCTACATCTCAGACACGATGTGTGGCGCCAAGCACATGGGCACCGGCGCAGCCTGTGCCAAGAAGTGCCTGGAAGGCGGCGATAAGCCGGTCTTTGTCGACTCCGCCAGCAAGACCGTCTACAAGATTGACAACCCGGATGCCGTGAAGGCCTTCTGGGGCGCCAAGGTGGATGTCTCCGCAGCGGTGGACGCCGATGCGAAGTCCGTTCATATCACCAACATCGCAGAATCCAAGTAAGACGGCCAGGCAGGGAATCAGTTTGATTCCGCAGCCGGGTTTTCCTCGGATTGCTCTCGACCCCTCGGCCAACTTCTGCTATTGTCTTTAGGACTCCGCCGCTGGAGGCGCTCATTCCCATGGGCGCCTCCAGCGGCATGCGGAAGCTGTTGAATCGAGAAGACCTATGGCGAAAGCAATCTGGAATGGCAAGGTAATTGCCGAAAGTGATACGACGGAAACAGTGGAAAATAATATCTATTTCCCCGAGTCCAGCATTAAACGGGAATATTTCCGCTCCTCCAGCACCACCTCTACCTGTCCCTGGAAGGGACAAGCGCGCTATCTGAGCCTTGTTGTGGACGGCCAGGAGAACCCTGACGCCGCCTGGTATTACCCTGACCCCAAGCCCGCTGCCCGCAAAATCAAGGGTTATATTGCCTTCTGGCGCGGCGTGGAAATAGAGAAATAGCTCGAAGAAAGAATGCGCATTTCCCTCATTTCGCTTGGTTTGGCGTTCTCGCTTGTTTTGTCCGGCTGCACTACGCACCAGCCGGTAGCCAGTACGCCAGCTACGGCCCCTACACTCTCCGGTGATCCCGCCCACCCTGCGGCGACGCAGGGCTGGGTCGATACGCGGCTCTACTTCGGCTTTGGCCTTGCAGACCATCCTGAGCAGGGAATCAGCGAGGCTCGCTGGCGCGAGTTCCTGGACCACGAGGTTACGCCGCGTTTTCCGGACGGTCTGAGCGTCGAGGATATCTATGGCCAGTGGCAGGGCAAGAACCAGAGTACGCCGGAGCGTCTGCGGACCAAGTGCCTGATCATCGACTATCCCGATACACAGCCCAATCGCGACAAGATTGAGGCCATCCGAGCGGCATGGAAGAAGCTCACCGGTGACCAGTCTGTGATGCGGGTGACGGTGCCGGCTGACGTTTCTTTCTGAGCCGCTGTCTCCGCCTTTTAAAAGAACCGGGCGTATCGGCGAATATCCGAAACCGGCTCCGCTTCAAGGTTCGGAAACTTCAATGCGGCACGCTCGATTTCTTCGAGAACAAATCCGCACTTTTCCATTACATGTGCGGAGGCATAATGTTCCGCGTGGCAGGTAGCGTCTAGCCGCCGGAGGCCAAGTTTGTCAGCCAGTTCCACCATGCAGCGCAGAGCCTCGGTGGCATAGCCCTTGCCCCATGAATCCCGTGCAAGCACATAGCCGGTTACGGCGCTGCCTGGTGTTTGGAAGGACAAGCCAGTTGCACCCAGAAGCTGATCATCGCTTTGCGCAAATACAAGATAAGTGCCTGCTGGCCAGCTATCCCAGTCGGTATCGCTCCAGGCCAGAAATACACGCGTGTCGGCAATGGTGCGATGTGCGGGCCAGCTCATATAACGCGTGACTTCAGGGTCGCTCGCATAGCGGCTGAAAATCAGTTCTGCATCCCCAGGTGTTGGTTTGCGCAAAAGCAACCGTTCAGTTTTCAGTAGTTCCATGGGCTTCCTTGTGTGCTCAGTCATCGTGCCAGCCCTTTGGCACCTCAGTACGCCTGGAACTGATCCAACGGCAGCCTTACGCGGAAGCACGTATCCCCCGGCTCCGATTTCACGCTGAGCATTCCCTTGTGCATGTGCACAATGCGCATGGCGTTATCGAGGCCCAGCCCAAGGCCCATCCCCGGCGCCTTGGTGGTAAAGAATGGCTCAAAGATGCGGTCCTTCAGGTCTTCTGGAATGCCTCGGCCGTTGTCGTGCACCTCAACGAGCATCAGCTCGCCTTCCATGTGGCAGACGAGCCGTAGACGCCCGGCACGGTTCATTCCAGCCATTGCATCGATAGCATTTTCAATCAGCGCCATCCACACAAGGTTCAGCTCGCCGGAGTAGGCATTGATGCACGGCAGATCCGGGTCGTACTCCCGAACCACAGCTATGCCGTCCACGCGTGACTGCAGCATCTGTACCGTGGCGTCCAGCCCGGCGGGTACGTCGACCTCCTGAATCGGCGCGCGATCCATATTGGAGTAGTCCTTGATGGCGCTGATGAGATCGAAGATGCGCGCTGTGGACTGCTGCAAAGTTTGTACAGAGCGCTTGGAGCGCAGGTAGCGCACAAAGTATTGCAGGGTGACGCAGGTAGCTTCCGGATTCAGCCACGAGTTGAGCTCATCGAGATCCGCAATGGTTACGCCTTGTTCGGCAAGAGGCGGAGCAACCTCATAAGCCGTGTCGCAGGGCAGTGCAAGCAGCCACTCCCGTATTGCATCTTCGTGCGTGAGTGCTTCCGAGGCAGTTTCGCCATGCATCGGGCCGCGCTCAAAAATGCGCTGCTCCCAGCCCTCGATCTTGCGCACCTGCTCATGGTCCAGACACAGGTTCACCAGCTTAAAACGGTTGACGCGGTTGGCGTGCAACTCGGTGACGAGGCCGGCGGCGGCGCGTTGTGCGGCGGAGGCGGGATTATTCAGCTCGTGCGCCAGGTTGCCGGCCAGCTTGCCGAGCGCTGTCAGTTTTTCTGCCTGCTGCTCAATGCGCGTAACCTCGCGTACGCGGTCAATCATGGCGGAAACCGTTCGCTGTCCCATCGACGGAATCGCCTCCAGCATGGCGGGGAAGAGCGATTTGTGAACCGTAAGCGCCCAGACGTGCGTGACCGCTACACCCTGGCCGCCAAAATTCTTCATCCGGGAGAAGGGAAGCAGGCCCGTGATGGGATGAACGCGGCCGATAAACAGTCCCATGGGACCGCCGCGCTGGCGGTAGACGTGGATATCTCCCTTGATCATGATGACCATGCGGTCGGCTGGCGAGTTCTCCTCAAACAGAACTTCGCCGGGCTCGGCGTGGCGCTCTTCGCCATTGCGGGCCAGCCACAGGCGCTCTTCCAGCGTGAGCCCTTGCAGGGGACCAAGCTTTTCCAGCGCTGCCGCAATTTCTTCAGCAGGCGTGGGGCGTGCAAGCGGATTGGCGGTGAAGGATACCAAGTTTATTCAACTCCAAAGTGCTGGTTGAGAGACGTTGGCGCCAAGTGCAGCGCTTATCTTACTGCTTGAATAAGCAAACTACACCATTCTGTGCCCGGTGGATAGTGCCGTTCGGTGTGTTTTACCGCGGGCCGGGATGAATCCGTGTAACAGTTCTGTGAAAAGCTGAAGGCCCACAGCGTGTGTCTGCGGGCCTTCAGCGAGTGCGATTGGTTGCCGTCGCTTATCGCGTCTTGGCCACTTCTTCCACCGTTACCGGATCAAGGAACGGCATGGAAGCCCGCAGCTTTTTCCCGATGATTTCGATGGGGTGTTTCGCCTCGGCTTCTCGGAAGGCCGTAAATTCCTTGCGCCCCGAGTTCTGATCGGCGAGGAAGCGCTTGGCGAAGGTGCCGTCCTGAATGTCTTGCAGAATGCCCTTCATCGCCTTCTTGCTTTCTTCGTTGATGACGCGAGGACCGCTGACGTAATCGCCCCACTCTGCCGTATCCGAGATCGAATAGCGCATGTACTCAAGCCCGCCGCGATAGATAAGGTCAACAATCAGCTTGAGCTCGTGCAGTACTTCAAAGTACGCGCTCTCCGGCTGGTATCCGGCTTCGGTCAGTGTCTCATAGCCAGCCTTGATCAGCGCACTTACGCCACCGCACAGCACGGCTTGCTCGCCGAAGAGGTCGGTTTCGGTCTCTTCCTTGAAGGTGGTTTCCAGAACGCCCGCACGCGTGCAGCCAATGCCTTTCAGGTAGCTGAGCGTTAGCGCATGCGCTGTGCCCGTCGCATCCTGGTGTACTGCGATGAGGCCCGGAACGCCGCCGCCTTCGGTGAAGACTTCACGCACGCGATGGCCGGGAGCCTTGGGCGCTGCGAGAGCTACGTCAATGTCCGCAGCAGGAACAATGGTCTTGTAGTGAATGTTGAAGCCGTGCGCAAAGAGCAGCAGCTTGCCTGCCGAAAGGTTTGGCGCAATCTCTTCCGTGTAGATCTTCGCCTGTGTCTGGTCGGGCGTCAGAATCATTACAACATCCGCCCACTTCGTCGCCTCGGCAACGGTGGCCACTTCAAGGCCGGTCTTCTGTGCCTTGGCAATCGACTTCGAAGTTGCCGACAGGCCCACCTTCACCTGCACGCCGGAGTCCTTCAGGTTGAGCGCATGCGCATGGCCTTGCGAGCCGTAGCCAATGATAGCCACCTTCTTGGCCTGGATGAGGGTGAGGTCTGCATCGTGATCGTAGTAGGTCTTCGCCATTGTGTTCTTCTCGTTTTCCTTTGTTGGTTACAGGATAAATGTTCTGCCCCGGGCGGTGTCTCTTACTGCGCGCTGTCCGCTGCTACCGGTTCGCTGCCCGTCGTTGGCTGTTCGCTTTCTGCTGAGCCCATGGCCTTCAGTACACGGCTTGTATGGTGCCCGCGTCGCATCGTCATCTTGCCGCTTCGGCTGACTTCCAGAATCTGAAACTCGCTGTCTTCAAGAACCTGGATCAGGCCCTCGATCTTGCTTTCCACGCCTGTCATCTCAATCATCAGCGACTCGGCCGTGAGATCAACAATTCGCGCGCGGAAGACTTCTGCCAGCTCAAAGATGGCCGAACGCGTCTCGCGTGTTGCTGCAACCTTAATCAGCGCAAGCTCGCGCGTAACTGTTGGAGCTCCGGCAATGTCATCTACTTCAACCACGTTATCCAGCTTGTACAAGCTTGCACGAATTCTATTGCTGGCCTCAGCCGAAGCATCGCAAACCAGAGTCAGCCGCGAGATGCCCGAGCGCTCGCTATGCCCCACGGTCAGAGAAATGATATTGATATTCAGCCGGCGAAAGAGTGACGCAACCCGCGTCAGCACGCCCGGCTTGTCTTCCACGTACGCAACAAATGTGTGCAGCATTTCGTTCCTTCTTCGCGGTTACAGATCGTCTGGTGTTTCGACGATCGGATTATGTCCGGGGCGGCGAATCATCTCGTGCAGCGCGCTTCCTGCAGGAATCATGGGGTAGACCGAGTCTTCCTGTTCAACAAGGAAGTTCAGCAGAAATGCGCCGTTGTGCCTCCGCGCTTCCTCAACTGCAGTTTCAAGCTCGCTGCGGGTCTTTACTGCGCGGCCTGCAAGACCATGCGCGTCGGCCAGCTTTACAAAGTCCGGACTCACCAGCGGCGTGGACTCGTAGTTGCGGTCGTAGAAAAACTCCTGCCACTGCCGCACCATGCCGAGATAACCGTTGTTGATGATGGCAATGTTGATCTTCAGGTTTTCCTGCTTGATGGTGGCAAGCTCGGCTGCCGTCATCTGGAAGCCGCCGTCGCCGGCAATCACCCACACTTCCTTATCGGGGCAGGCAACCTTCGCGCCAATCGCCGCGGGCAGCGCAAAGCCCATCGTGCCAAGTCCGCCGGAGGTGACGAGCGAACGAGGATGCTCATGGTGAAAGTACTGCGCCTCCCACATCTGATGCTGGCCCACGTCAGTCGCGACGATTGCGTTGCCGCCAGTGATGCGCCATAGGTCGTGCATGACATGTGCTGCATAGAGGTGGCCGGAGTCGGGAAGGTTGCGAATGTCACGCACAGCACTTTCGCCTTTGCTGGTCTCAATGGTCTTGATCCACGCCGAGCCATTGCGCTGCGAAACACGCGGCAGCAACTGTTCGAGAACTTCCTTGAGATCGCCAACGAGAGCAACATCCACCTTGATGTTCTTGTTGATCTCGGCAGGATCAATCTCAATGTGAATCTTCTTTGCATTGGGTGCGTAGGTGCTCGGCGTTCCGATCACGCGGTCATCAAAACGCATGCCGCAGGCAATCAACAGGTCAGCATTCTGAATTGCGTCATTCACCCACGACTCGCCATGCATACCCATCATGCCCAGGTTCAACGGATGCGAAGCAGGGAAGCCGCCGAGCCCCAGCAGCGTCATCGCCACTGGAATCTGCGCGCGCTCCACCAGTGCGCGCACCTGTTCCATGGCTCCGGACTGGATGATGCCGTGCCCCGCTAGGATGACAGGCTTTTTTGCATTGCGAATCAGCTCCGCAGCATCACCAAGCCCATCCACTTCCACCTTCAGCATGGGGTGCGGACGATATGGCTTCGGCTTTGCAGCCTCGAAGTCAAAGAGCGCTGTAGCCTGCTGCGCATCCTTCGTAATGTCAACCAGCACTGGCCCCGGACGGCCGGACTGCGCGATGAGAAAAGCCTGCCGCAGCGTCGATGCAATGTCTTCCGCGCGAGTCACAAGAAAGCTGTGCTTCGTCACAGGCAACGTCACGCCGGTAATGTCTACTTCCTGGAAGGCATCGGTGCCGAGGACCTTGCTCGACACGTTGCCCGTGATGCAGACCATCGGAATCGAATCGAGCATCGCCGTAGCAATGCCCGTCACCAGGTTCGTTGCGCCGGGACCGCTTGTTGCAATCGCCACGCCCACTTTGCCCGATGCGCGCGCGTAGCCGTCGGCCATGTGCGCCGCGCCCTGCTCGTGACGCACCAGGATGTGCCGGATGGGAAACTTCCGCAACGCATCATACACAGGCAGAATCGCTCCGCCCGGATAGCCGAAGACATCCGTTACGCCCTCGCCCACAAGTGTGGCCCACATAATCTCGGCGCCGGTCAGTGTTGCCGGTGCATCAGAAAGCGGATTGGCATTCGTCTCCATGACTGACTCCTTTGCTGATTTCTGCTACTACGTTGTCGCGCCCTTCGATGCGGAGTTCACACGATCCACATATTTGCGGAAGACACCGCTGGGCCAGCGCAGCGCCGGCGGCGTAAAGCCCTTGAGCCGCTCCGCAATCTCCGCATCGCTCACTTCAAGCGTCAGCGTACGATTCGGAATGTCAAAGTGAATTGTGTCACCTTCACGAACTGCCGCAATCGGTCCGCCGACGAAAGCTTCCGGCGCAACGTGGCCCGCGGTAAATCCGCGCGTGGCGCCGGAGAAGCGCCCATCCGTCATAAGCGCCACAGTCGAGCTAAGCTCAGGAACGCCGCTGATTGCCGCAGTCACCTGCAGCATCTCGCGCATACCGGGTCCACCCTTAGGGCCTTCATAGCGAATGACGAGCACATCGTTCGGCTTGATCTTGCCCGACTGCACAGCTTCGAAGCACGCTTCTTCCGTATCGAAGACGCGAGCTGGACCACGATGCTCGACGCGATCCGCTGCGGCAATCTTCATCACGCAGCCTTCCGGTGCAAGATTGCCCTTGAGAATTACAAGTCCGCCCGTAGGCTTAATCGGGCTGTCAAAGGTATGGATCACAACCTGCCCCGGCGTCTCAACAGCCTGTGCCGCTTCTTCCGCAAGCGTCTTGCCGCTGATGGTCAACGTCGAGCCATCGGCATGGCCAGCTTCAATGAGCCGCTTCGCCAGCAGGCGCGAGCCGCCCGCTGCCTGATAATCCTTCGCAACATACTTACCCGCAGGCGTGAGATCGCAGATAAACGGCGTGCGTTTGCTGATGGCGTCAAAGTCATCCACCGTGAGCTCAACGCCGATTTCTTTCGCGATGGCGATGAGGTGCAGTACGGCGTTGGTCGAGCCGCCGCTGGCCGCCACGCTGGCAATCGTGTTTTCAAGCGACTTGCGCGTGACGATTTGCGAAGGACGGAGATTCGCGCGAACGGCATCCATGAGGATGCGTCCGGCTTCGCGTGTGGCGGCGTGCTTGTCGTTCGAAGTTGCAGGCACGCCGGAGAGCTGAATCGGCGAGATGCCAAGAATTTCGCCGCTCATCGCCATCGTGTTGGCAGTGAACTGGCCGCCGCAGGCGCCCGCGCCGGGACAGGCCGCAGCTTCGAGAGCTTCAAGGCCAGCATCGTCAATGCGTCCCGCAGCATGTGAGCCGATGCCCTCAAAGACATTCTGAATCGTAATGTCGATGCCGTTGAGCTTGCCCGGCGCAATGGAGCCGCCGTAGAGCATCATGCCCGGAATGTCGAGACGGCAAAGCGCCATGATGATGCCGGGCATATTCTTGTCGCAGCCGCCGATGCCGACGAGGCCATCAAAGAGATTGCCGCGGGCTACGAGTTCGATGGAGTCGGCGATGACTTCGCGCGAGACGAGCGAAGCCTTCATGCCTTGCGTGCCCATTGTGATGCCATCAGAAATCGTGACGGTGTTAAACTCCATCGGCGTGCCGCCCGCTTCGCGAATGCCTTCCTTCAGCGCCTCGGCCACTTCGCGCAGGTGCACGTTGCAGGTACCGATTTCGGTCCACGTATTCGCAATGCCGATGAGGGGCTTGTGCAGATCTTCTTTTTTGTAGCCTGCACCACGCAGATACGAACGCGCGGCGGCACGGCTTGGTCCTTCGGTCAACGGAACACTCTGGCGCTTGCCTTCAACAGTCACGTTAAGTCCTTTTTGAATTGCTGCCGTCTGCAACTGGCAGGCTGTCGATGATCTCCATCATCGCATTGTGAAAGCGAGTCCAATTTCCAAAAGCAGGATGCGGCACACAAAAGGGTTCGTACGATATGCCGGCCATGCGCATGGCCTTCGTGACCATTGGTTGAATCGCCCGCATGACTACCACCACAGCCTTCGGTTTGTACTCAATCAGCCGTTTTGCCAACTCCGGAATGGCTTCCTGCCGATGCCTGTTGCGCTCACGATTCTCCAGTTTGTTGATCGGCGTGAGCGCCAGGTCGTCGAGATAGAAGCCTTTCTTCTTGAAGTCGTCGAAAAATGTTTCGTGGTTTCCAAAAGCCTTCTTCATTGCGCGAAAGAGACTGCTGTTGCCGCTGTAGAAGAACCTGCCGCTTGCGGGAGCCGATTCGCCAACAAACAATGTTGTGATGCGAGCGGGCCGGAAGCTTTTGCGCAGTTCTTCCAGTTGATTCATGTCAATCAGGCAGCCGAAGCAGGCTTTGCCTGAAGCCAGGTCGCTTCGTTGTGCTGTTTTTCGTATGTGTCGAGAGCCGCCGCATGACGCAACGTCAGCCCAATGTCATCAAGTCCTTCCAGCAGGCAGTACTTGCGGAAAGGATCCACGTCAAACTTTGCCGTGAAGCCCTGGCCGTCCGTCAGCGTCTGGTCTTCAAGCGAGACACTGAGCTTATAGTCCGGCGTATTCTGCGCATTGCGCAGCAGCTTTTCCACTTCTTCTTCGCTGAGGCGAACCAGAAGGATGCCGTTCTTGCCGGCGTTCGAGAAGAAGATGTCAGCGAAGCTGGGCGCAATCACGACGCGGAAGCCGTAGTCACCGAGCGCCCATGCAGCATGCTCGCGGCTCGACCCGCAGCCGAAATTTTTACCGGCAATCAGAATCTGCGCGCTCTTGTAACGCGGATCGTTGAGCACGAAATCCGCGACAGGAGTGCCATCCGGCGTCTGGCGCCAGTCGAAGAAGAGAAAGTCGCCGTAGCCGGTGCGCTCGATGCGCTTCAAAAACTGCTTCGGAATAATCTGGTCCGTATCCACGTTGGTGCGGTCAAGCGGAGCTGCCACGGATGTGAGTGTTTTGAACGGCTGCATTAGGCAGTTACCTCCTCGCAGATTTCCCACGTGCGAATGTCAACAAAGTGCCCAGCGATAGCGGCTGCCGCAGCCATCTCCGGCGAAACAAGATGCGTGCGTCCGCCGCGGCCCTGGCGGCCTTCAAAGTTGCGGTTGCTCGTCGAAGCGCAGCGCTCACCGGGCGAAAGAATGTCCGGGTTCATGCCGAGGCACATGGAGCAGCCCGGCTCGCGCCAATCGAAGCCGGCCTCCTTAAAGATCACGTCGAGGCCCTCTTTTTCGGCCTGCGCCTTCACTTGTTGCGAGCCGGGCACCACCATCGCATTTACATGCGACGAAACCTTGTGTCCTGCAACAATCTTCGCTGCGGCGCGCAGGTCTTCAATGCGGCCGTTGGTGCAGGAGCCGATGAAGACGCGGTCGATGCTCACGTCGGTCAGCGGAGTTCCGGCATTGAGAGCCATGTACTCAAGCGCGCGCTCGTAGGACTTGCGATCAAGCTCGTCCTTCTCGTCGGCAGGATTCGGAACCGCTGCAGTAACAGGCGCGACCATGCCGGGGCTGGTGCCCCAGCTCACGTAGGGGACAAGCGTGGTGGCGTCGATAACCAACTCGCGATCGAACTTCGCGCCTTCGTCAGTAGGCAGCTTCGACCACTCGGCCACGGCTTTGTCCCAGTCCGTGCCCTTGGGAGCAAACTCGCGGCCCTTGAGATAAGCAAATGTCGTCTCATCCGGAGCGATCATGCCTGCGCGTGCGCCGGCTTCGATGCTCATGTTGCAGACGGTCATGCGACCTTCCATCGAGAGGGAGCGGATAGCCGAGCCTGCGTACTCGATGACATAGCCAGTGGCGCCGTCGGTGCCAATCTTGCCGATGATGGCGAGGATGATGTCTTTCGCCGAGACGCCGAACGGAAGCTCGCCTTCGACAGAGATGCGGAAGGTCTTCGGCTTACCCTGCGGCAGCGTCTGCGTGGCGAGAACGTGCTCCACTTCACTGGTGCCGATGCCGAAAGCCAGCGCGCCAAATGCGCCATGCGTCGAGGTGTGCGAGTCGCCGCAGACAATCGTCATGCCGGGCTTGGTGATGCCCATCTCCGGGCCGATGACGTGCACAATGCCTTGCTCGCGCGAGTCCACGTCGTAGAGCGTCACGCCGAAGTCCGCGCAATTCTGGCGCAACGTTGCGATCTGCTTGGCGGAAATCTGATCGACGATGTTCAGGCGGCCTTCGATGGTTGTGGGTACGTTGTGGTCAACGGTTGCAATCGTGCGATCAGGCCGGCGAACCTGGCGGCCGGCGAGGCGCAGACCTTCAAAGGCCTGCGGGGAAGTGACTTCATGCACGAGCTGTAGGTCGATGTAGAGAATCGTCGGCTCGCCTTTCGGTTCGACGACAACATGCTGCTCCCATACCTTCTCGAATAATGTTTTGGGTGTGTTGCTCATGGATTTCCTTCTTATGCAGTCTTGTTTGCCGCAACGATGGTTGTTGGAAACGAAATCATGTACTTGCCGTTTTTCAGTTGTGCGTCAAGGCCAATGTTGTCTTTGCCAAGGTCATCGCGCACCAACTGCCAGATAGTTGCTACATCTTGCGGATTCGGAAACGATCCGGACATCAGATCTTCAAAGTCCATCTTCAATCCGTAAGACGCAGTCTCGATATCACGCATGTTTGCCGACGCAAACATGCTTTTTAATCCGCTCACTGAGAGCGCATGAGCGTGAGACGGATCACGCAACGTCTCGAAATAGTCATACGCCGCGAGCTTTTCTTCTTCCGGTGTCACATCTGCCACCACTACGCGGCCTCCGGGGCGGCACACCCGCACCATTTCGGAGAGTACAGAGGACGGCGAAAGAAAGTGATGAAACGTATAACGCGTTACCACCATGGAAAAACTGTTGTCCGCAAATGGAAGTGCGGAAACATCTCCGCACAGCCATGTCATATTGGCAAGCGAGTGCTCTACCTGCCGAGCTTTGGCGCTCTCCAGCATTGCCGGAGCTATATCGAGACCTGTGACGTGTGCTGCCTTTGCAGCAAATGCGCAGGACACAAGGCCCGGACCGCAGCCAAGGTCAAGCACTGTATCGCTGGCAGTGACGCCTGCGGTGCGCAGCAACAGATCGAGTGGATCAGCGTGCGCGTGGCGTTGTGCAAAGGTCGCAGCCTGCCGGTTGAACTGATCCACAATCAACTCATTGTGGACCACGGGGTTCACTGCCGTGCTCAAGTTGGTATTCAACACTTGCTGTCCCTCATTTCCGTGCCGTGCAGAAATGCTCGTGAAACTTTGTTACGCCTGGCCAACAGTTGAAAGCTGCTTTGCCACGGTCTCGCGCACCTTGGCTCCTATCTCGGTCGTCGAGAGCACGGTAAAGCCCTGTGGGTTGGAACGGGCGAGATCCGGTGTCCGGAAGCCCAGCTCCAGCACCTTGCGGACGGAAGCTTCCACGATGGAGGCTTCGGCTTCAAGGCCAGCAGAGTGGCGCAGAATCAGCGCACCGGTCAGGATGGCGCCAAGCGGATTCGCAAGGCCCTTGCCGGCGATGTCCGGCGCGGAGCCATGCACTGGCTCATACAGATTCACCTTGCCACCAATCGTTGCCGAAGGCAGCATGCCGAGCGAGCCGGTGATAACGGCGGATTCATCGGAGAGAATGTCGCCGAAAAGGTTTTCGGTGAGCACTACATCGTAGTTGCGCGGCTGGTTCATCAGGTGCATCGCCATGGAATCGACTAGCTGATGCTCAAGCGTCACGTCAGGGAATTCTTTTGCGACTTCATCCACCGTTGCGCGCCACAACTGCGAAACTTCCAGTACGTTCGCCTTATCCACGCTGGTCAATTTCTTCTTGCGGCCCTGCGCCAGCTTGAAGGCGATGCGCGCCACACGCGCTACTTCGTCCTTCGTGTAGCGCATTGTGTTCCAGCTTTCGCCTTTTTCCTTGTCCCATGCGCGGGGCTGGCCGAAGTAAAGGCCACCCAGTAGTTCGCGCACAAAGAGGATGTCCGCGCCATCAACGATTTCAGGGCGCAGCGGGCTGTTGATTGCCAGCTCCTTGAAGGCAAAGGCGGGACGCAGATTCGCGAAGCCGCCCAACTCTGCGCGAATCTTCAGCAGACCCGCTTCCGGACGCTTATCCGGAGACAGAGAATTGAATTTGTTGGCGCCCACTGCGCCCAGCAGAACAGCGTCGCTGGCAAGTGCGGCTTTCAGCGTTTCGTCGGGAAGGGGAGTGCCGTCCTGCTCAATGGCCACACCGCCAATGCGCTTTTCATCAAACATAAACTCGTGCCCGCCCGCAGCGGCCACGTCCTTGAGGACTGCAACTGCTTCGTTCGTAACCTCCGGGCCGATACCATCGCCCGCCGTAACAAGAATCTTCAGCTTCATGCGTTTTCTGTTCTCTTTTTGTTGGTTGGTTCGCGGTTTCTGTTGGGAGTCGAGCTACGATACCGGCTCTGCGCGCCTTACACGAATCGCATCCGGCAGAATCTTGATGAGGTCCTGGTCGTAGATGTTCTTCTTGCGATCGGCCAACGCCACAAAGCGGTAGTAGGTTTGCTGCAGTTCGTCGCGGTCAAGCGTAAAGCCAAGCTCTTCCAGGCGGTGCCGCAGCGCGGCGCGGCCGGAGTGCTTGCCGAGCACGAGGTTGGTGCGCGAAACACCGACCAGGGTAGGTGTCATGATCTCGTAGCAGAGCGGGTTGGCCAGCATGCCGTGCTGGTGAATTCCCGACTCATGCGCGAAAGCGTTCGAGCCCACGATGGCCTTGTTCGGCGAGGGCCTGAAGGTGATGATCTGGCCGAGCACCTCGCTCGTCGGATACAGCTTCTCAAGCTTGATGGCCGTATCCACGTTGTAGTAGTCCTTGCGGACGTAAAGCGCGGCGGCAATCTCTTCGAGAGCCGCATTGCCGGCGCGCTCACCGATGCCGTTGATGGCGCATTCTACCTGTCGCGCACCGGCCTGAATCGCAGCCAATGAATTTGCAACAGCAAGGCCGAGATCGTCATGGCAATGCGCCGAGAGAATGATGTTCTGCTTGCTGACGGCTGGGATGCGTTCGCGAACTTCACGGAACATCTGGCCATACTCTTCCGGCGTGGTGTAGCCCACGGTGTCCGGCATGTTGATCGTCGTGGCGCCGGCTTCAATGGCAACCTTCACCATCTCCACCAGGAAGTCGCGCTCCGCGCGCGTCGCGTCTTCCGGCGAGAACTCGACATCTTCCACAAGCGAGCGGGCGAGGCGCACGGATTCCGCCGTGCGGTCGAGTGCTTCCTGGCGGGAAATCTTCAGCTTGTACTCAAGGTGCAGATCGCTGGCGGCGAGGAAGACGTGAATGCGCGGTCGGTCGGCATGCTCAATGGCGCGCGCGGCAATTTCAATGTCTTCCTGCTTGGCGCGGGCAAGGGAAGCGATCTTCGGCTTGCGAATGGCCTGCGTAATGGTGGAGATGGCCGCAAAGTCACCTTCCGAGGCCATGGCAAAGCCGGCCTCGATGATGTCCACGCCCAGGTCTTCAAGGGCATGAGCCATGGTGAGCTTTTCCTGCGTCGTCATGCTGCAGCCGGGAGACTGCTCGCCGTCGCGCAACGTGGTATCGAAAAATGCTACGTGATTTTCACTCATAGAAACAGTTGTGCGGGACAAACTTCACCGCCACTTTGGTTAGTTTCGCCTATCCGGGGCATATAAGGCAAAGTTATTATTTTTTGAGAGTGCATTACAATCATTTATCAAGCGGCCATTAGCTTCCAGCTCTTAGCTTTTAGCTGCGATTGCGGGACGGCTGGCGTCTGTGACGCTGTGCGATGGATCAGAGTTGAACGGCGGCAATGTCGAGCTAAGAGCTAAAAGCTAATAGCCAGGAGCTGTATTTTGGACCTGAATCAGTTGGAAACCTTTCTTACCGTTGCCGAAGAACGCAGTTTTTCCCGCGCGGCGGTGCGTTTGCACCGCACTCAGCCTGCGGTCAGCCAGGTTATTCGCAAGCTTGAAGAGTCTGTCGGCGAAATCCTCTTTGACCGGGCAGCCCGCGACGGCTCTTTAACCGCCGCCGGAGCTCTTCTCCGCGATTATGCCCTGCGCCTGATGGCGCTGCGCCGCGAGGCCACCAGCGCCCTCGGCGAGCTCAAAAACCTGGAGCGCGGCCGCCTGCAACTGGCTGCTAACGAATACACCTGCGCCTATCTGCTCCCCGCCATTGACGCCTTCCGCCGCACACATCCGCAGATTTCTGTCACAGTTCATCGCATGCTGGCCTCGCGCATTCCGGAGGAGCTCAACCTGCACACATTCGAGCTGGGAGTCGTGTCGTTCCGGCCAGACCCGGCGCAGTTTCGCACGATTGCGGTGTATGGCGACAGCCTGGTGCTGATTGCCAGCCCGCAGCATCCCCTGGCCAGGGTGGGGACGGTTTCAATCAGCGAACTGGGACAGGAGAGTTTTATTGCGCATAATGTGACCTCGCCGCTGCGGCGCAAGGTGATTGAGGCCTTTCAGCGTTATCGCACGCCGCTCAACATGGAAATCGAGCTTCCCACCATCGAGGCCATCAAGCGGTACGTTGCCATGGGCAACGGCGTGGCACTGGTGCCGCACCTGACGGTGGCACATGAGCTGGAAGCAGGCGAACTGGTGGCTGTGCCGGTAAAGGAGCTGGAGATCAAACGCATACTACGGCTGGCGCACCGGCGGCATGGCACGCTTTCGCACGCCGCGCTGGCGTTTTTGCGCACGATTCGCGAGCTGGCGCAGACACAGGGGCCGCCGTTTTACTATCAGGTGGAGAAAGCAAGCTAAACCTCATTCACCGTTTTTCGTCCGGTGCGTCTAAGTTCCAGAATCATTCGGGGGCTCGGCTGATAAACTAGGCCTCTCCGGCCATTTACAATGCTGTGAGGGGGCATCTCTGCGGCACGTCCCCGGAGTTTCAAAAGTCCCGCCAGTCGGGCAAGTTTTGTCACCAGCCGGCAAGGTTGGGCAGTCATTGAGGATCAGGAAACGAATGAAGAAGATTGTGCTCGTACTTTCCCTGCTGGCCGGAGTTGTGGCAGTGGGCCGTGCTCAGGAAAGCCGTCAGGATATCAGCATTAGCGGCATGGGCGTCATTACGCCGTTCATCGCCAGTTCTACCGATGTTCAGGTCCACTCCCGTTACGGTCTTGGTGCTCTCGCCAGCTACCGCTTCATGCTCACGCCGAGCAGCGCGCTAGAAGCCAACTACGGCATCACCTATCAGAACAAGTTCCGTTACCTCGTCGGCAATACGCTGTCGATTCCGATTACGGCCCGCGTGCAGGAAATTTCAGCAGCCTTTGTGCGCAGCTTTACCTACCGCAAGTTCAACCCGTTTGTGGAAGCCGGCCCCACGGGCCTCATCTTCCTGCCGATCCGCAACAGCGGCACCGGCACGCTGGACGCCAAGCAGCAGACGAGTGTGGGCGTGCTGTATGGCGCCGGTATCGCCTACGAAATCAGCCCCAGCTTTGACATTCGCGCCGAATACCGCGCCTATGTCACCAAGGTTCCCAACTTCGGCCTTGGCAGCGGCAACACCACTGAGAACCTGACCACCAACAAGTGGTGGAATATGTCGGTTCCCACGGTCGGCGTGGCGTACCACTTCTAAGCTAGGGACGAGTGACGAAGGACGAGGGACGAGAAAAACAAAAGGCGCGAATCGCAGATGCGATTCGCGCCTTTTTCATGTGGCTTGGATTGAGTTCTAAGGAGCGGACTTGTAATTTCGTCCCTCGTCCTTCGTCACTCGTCCCTAGTACCGGCCTTATAACACCCCAGCGACTTCACCATCGTGCAGTGCGGCTTGAGCGCCACAATCGCCTGTTGGCCAACTTCGGACGATTGCAACTGGCAGTCCACATAAAAGATGTACTCCCACGGCTTGCCCTGGACGGGCCGCGACTCAATCTTTGTCAGGTTCACTCCCAGCGCGGAAAGCTCCTTCAGCGCCGCCACCAGCGATCCGGGCCGGTTCTCCGTTGCAAACGCCAGACTGATCTTGTTCGCATCCGGCACGCAAACAGCCTTAACCGTGCGCCGAATCAAAAAGAACCGCGTGTAGTTTTCCGGATTGTCTTCAATATTCGCGGCCAGGATCTGCGCGCCGTAGTAACGAGCCGCCTCCACGCTGGCAATCGCGCCTGCATGCCGGTCGCGCAGCGTGACAAGCTGCTTCACGCTGCCGGCAGTGTCATAAAACGCAAACGACTCCATCTTCGGATGCGCCGCGAGAAACTTTCTGCACTGCGCCAGCGCCACCGGATGCGAAAAGACGCGGTCAATGTGATCCACCGCCGAGCCGGAAAGGCCAATCAGATTATGCCGGATGCGCAGCAGCGTCTCCTGTTCCACCTGCACATCATGCGCCAGCAACAGATCAAAGTGTTCCGAGACGGAGCCCGCAATGCTGTTCTCAATCGGAATCACCGCGCACTCAACGCGGCCTTCGGAAACAGCCGCAAAGACATCCGCAGAAAGCGCGCATGGCACAATCACGGCGTCCGCAACAAGCTTCAGCGCAGCCTCGTGGCTGAATGAGCCGGGTTCTCCCTGGATGGCGACTTTCATGCCTTCTGGAATCTCTCCTGATTGCGTATTTGTTTCCTGCGAGCGCAGGCCGGACTTATCCGCACCATACCACAGCTCGAATGAGGCAGTGTTATTTTCAGCAGTCGTATCGGGAGCCTGTTTTTCCGAATCCAGTCCAGCGCCCGGCTTGTGTTCGTTCGCCACAGCGTCAGCTCCGTATCAGCAAATCGGCGGCCACAAATACAAGAAAGACCATGGCAATCACGCCATTCATCGTGAAAAACGCCGCGTTCAGTTTGCGCAGGTCGCGCGGAGAAACCAGTGAGTGCTCATAGGCCAGCAGCAATCCCACCGCAGCCACGCCCAGCCATCCCGCCACATGAAAATGAAACAGCAGCCCGAACCACGCCAGCAGCGCGAGCATCGCCAGGTGCATCAGCCTTGCTACCCAAAAGGCTGCCGTAAGCCCCAGCGCCTGCGGAATGCTATGCAGCCCCGCTTCGCGGTCATGCTCATAGTCCTGGCAGGCATAGAGCACATCAAAGCCGCCCACCCATAGCATTACCGCCGCTGTCAGCACCAGAATCCGCGTATCGAGCGAGCCACGCACCGCAATCCACGCGGCCGTGGGCGCAATGCCCAACGCCAGCCCCAGTACGAGATGCGACAACTGCGTAACGCGCTTCATGTAGCTGTATCCCAGCAGAACAATCAGCACCGCGGGCGAAAGCATCAGCGTCAGCCGGTTCAGCATCGCCGACGCCAGCACAAACACCAGCCCGGTGAAGACCGTAAAGCCCAGCACAAACCCCCGCGTCAGCATCCCTGCCGGAATCGCACGCATCTGCGTCCGCGGATTCTCGGCATCCAGGTCCGCATCCGCCCAGCGGTTAAACGCCATCGCGCAGGAGCGTGCCGAAACCATCGCTACTAAAATCCAAAGCAGCGTGTGCCAGGTCGGCAATCCATGCGCCGCCAGCAGTGTAGCGGTCAGCGCAAACGGGAGCGCAAAGATCGAGTGCTCCCACTTAATCATTTCCAGCGTCGTGCGCGTCTTTTCCCAAAGGTTCGGCATTCCAAGTCCTAATTCAAGCCACAATCTTCAGTTTACTTGAGATGCGAGCTTTACTTATACCGCCGCGTATTCTTCAGCACCATTGAGAAGACGCCGGACTCATCGCGCTCCACCAGCACGGAGACATGCCGGTTAATCGCAATCTCAGCCTGCAACAGTTGCTGTGCCGACGTATCCACATTCGTCGCATACGTCAGCGTCACATAGCGTCCCACCTGCTCCTCCACCGTAATGCGAGTAGTAGAGTTGCCCAGTGCACCAAGATAACTGGGATCAACCTTTACCGATCCCGCGCCAAAGAGCTTCTGTACGCGGCTGCTCATGGTGGCATTCAGCGCGCCGCCCAGCAGAACATCGGTTGTGGAATTTGCCGACTGCTGCTGCTGCGTGTAAATGCCTTGCTCACTCTGCGTTCTGCCCACAGCCAGCAGCGCTACTACATCGGCCTCCGGCAGCGGCGGATCGCTGCGATAGCTCACGCTCATCTTGTCCGGCGTGCCATGCAGGCCCAGCGTAATGTCGTAGTCCTCGACGCGCGCTGTGGCGTTCAAATCAATGTTCGGTTGAATCCGCACAGGATTGCTGAAGTTGATTTCGCCGCGTTGCAGGTCATAGCGTGTGCCCGCAACCATTGCGCTGCCTTCCGTAACCGAAACGCGACCGAGCAGAGAGGGTGTCGCAACCGTTCCGCGCAGCCGCAGGTCTACGTCGCCGGCAAGCTTTGCAAACGCATTCTGAAAGTTGAGCTGCGGGGAAGAAGTTATGTGCACATCCAGCCGAATTCGGTTCGAAGGCGCATCCGGCGGTGCAATCGTGGGCGTCGTTTTGGCTTGCGCCGCCAGCGTGGCGAGGTCCAGGTTCTCGCTCACGGAGAAGCGCGTAATCATCACCGTGCCAGTGAGCTGGGAGCTCTGCTGCGTTCCCTGGAATCGCAGATTCGCATCGGCCTGCGAGCTGACGCCCTGCGGATAGCGAATGCGAATCCCTTTGCCTGTTGCCGTCAAATCTGCATAGATGCCGTGCTGGTAGGTAAGATAACCACCCAGTGCAAGCTGTCCTCCGCCGGTCATGGCTGTGAGCGACCGCACCTCAAGCCGGTTCTGATTAAACTCCAGCCGCCCCTGGATCTGGCTCAGCCCATTTGGAATATCACCCAGCGAAAGCGAGCCATTTTGAAAATCAATCTGCCCGCGCAGCTGCGGATTCGCAACCGGTCCATGCGCCTCCACCTGGAAGGTGGTCGTGCCGTCCGCCGTCAAATCCCTGTTCAGAGTCTCCGCCAGCTTCAAATTCACCGAGCCGTTCGCAGACATATCGAGCTTCCTGTCGCCTGTCAGCACAAGCGTGCCCTGCGCGCGAATATCCGTTTGGTCGCCCATAATATGCACCGGCGACAAATGCACAACGGAGCCTGCGAGTGTTGCCTGCACCGCGCCTTCACTGTGCAGATGCACGCCGGCAACTGTTGCCGCCGCGGAGTTCAGCAACACATCCCCGCGCAGCTTTTCCGGTTGCTTGAGTGGGCCGGAAACATTTGCCGTTCCCGCCAGTGCAGACTCCCCGGTGATGCTATCCACATGCGCATGCTTCAGCAACGCGCCAATATCAAAGTGCGAAAAGTTCACCTGTGCCTGCGTGGTAAAGTCTCCATGTAGCACCGTCTGCCCGTGCGCCTGCACTTCTGCCGTGTCCGTGTGCGAGGTCACGTCATACATCATTGCGCCATTCGTCGTATGTGCCGTTACCTGCACCGAGCCCAGCGCCTGCCCCTGCAGCGTCAGTCCATTGACCTCAGCGTGGCCTTCCACATGTGGATCATCCTTTGTGCCGGTAGCCGTGGCCGTAAAAGTCAGCCGTCCCTGTAGCGTGTCACTGAGAGGATGTGTGTTCTTAAGCTTTACCAGTTCGATATTGCTGCCGTGCGCACGGGCATCAAAGCGCCCGGAGGGAATGTCATACGTCCCCGAGCCCTCCACTGTGCCGGCAGGAGCCTGCGCAAGAAACGAAGTGATATGCACCTGGTGATTCGCAAGCGACCCTTCCGTGCGAATCTTTGAAAACTGCTCGTCGTACGCAACAGCATCCGAAAGCTGCGCCCAGCCTGACCCTCCCGGCGAGTGCAACGGGCCATCTGCTTCAAACTGCGCATCGAGTGTGCCGCTTACCGGGATGTTCAATCCAGTAAACGGCAGCAAATCCGCAACTGCAAGATGCGTTGCATGCACATGCGCATGGAGCAGGGAATTGGCGTCAAACGCGGGCCGCGCATTCACGCCCACTTGCCCCTTCACGTGCCGCACAGGTTTCTGTGAAGTAGTATCGCCCATCTCATCCACGGCGGTAATGGTGCCATCGAGAGCAATCTCTTCCGTGCCTCGTTGCAAATGCCCATGCAGAATCGCAATCTGCTGCGCATCATATGTGCCTTCGGCGTCGGCTTCGTCCCATGAAATCCACCGCGGCTGCGTATTGTTCTCGTCGGGGCGCACTGGAATCTCAAGCCCAATCTGCGTCGCCTTCAACTTACCTGTCAGTCGCGGCGAAATCAGCGAGCCTTCCCACAAGACATGGAAGTCGCCTTCGCCATGCAGCGCCACCGGCAGTGCGGAAACGCCAGACTTGCCCTCGCGCGCGAGGCCAAGGTCACGCAACACTGTGTCGAATTCCGATAGATCGTGCGACTCGCAATCCACATTCAAGCTCGTTGGACTGGTCAACGGAAACGCACCGACATGCCCATGCGCTTCAAGATGCGAGGCAGGCATCGTCAAGTTCAGCGCCTTCACATCCACGCCGCCATTGCGATGCGTATAGGTCGCATCAATCGTGCCGTTCGCAGGAACCTCGCCTATCGCTCTCTGCATGGCTGCATGTGCGCTCAGCGCCGCATGCACGGTGAGCGAGTTCACATCGCCTTTCGTCCACACAGCCTCCGCAGGTCCATCCAGTGTTACGGAAAACCCCAGCCGCTGAAACTGTTTCGGGCTCGTAAAGTCCATCACCGTATCCAGCGACACGCCCTTCAGGAGAGCGGTCACCTTGCCGTTGACAAGAATCGGCCCATTATCCGGCTCTTTCTTCAACACGTCATGCGACTGCGGTTTCTGCGGCGCAGGCTGCGGAGCTGAAACACTCGCTATGGGATTATGCGGCAGCCAGTCCTGCAGCAGAACATCGGCGTCAATCTCACCGCCGGTTGTGGGCTTAACAACCGTCTGCGCAATGTGCATCACCTCGTTGTCTGCGTGATAAACCGTCGTAATATCAAGGTTCTTCGCGTTAATGCCCGTGCCCACATATGAGGCATGCTCGATGCGCACCGGCCCATCGATGCGAAACTTATTACCTTCGCCCGCGGCTGTTACCTGCAGGTGCGCAATTCCATCCGGTGCATCCGGGTAGCCAAGAATCGGGTCCAGCATGTCGAGATCGAGATCGCCTGCAATCTTCGACTCCCACCGCGGATGCGAGAAGTTCGTCAGCGAGCCAGTGATATTCAGCGTGTGGTCCTTGGTTCCGGTCGCGTGAGCCGTCAAACGCATCGAGCGCAGATACGCTGCATTCTTTGTCAGGTCGAGCGACGCCTGCAGGATGCCATGCAATTGCGAACCCTGCGTGTGCACATGCAGTTTGCCGCGTGCTAGGTTAAGGTCCGTCACGCCCGCGTCAATGTGATAGCTCTCCGGCGTCGTGCCCCTCGCCGGCACATACTGCAACAGCAGCGAAGCATCATTTGCTTCAAAGTCCAGCGGCTGATACCGGCTCTGAAAATCAAAAGACTCGGCGCGGTTGTCCAGGTCAAACATTCCTTGATCCACCGCAACATGCCCGGCCTTTAAATCAAAGAAAGTATCCAGCCCCGACTTGGTTTGCTTTTTCACCACGTGCGGCTGCGGCTGGTTCGTTGTCTGGTCGGGATAAACAATCAAGTGAATCTGCGGATGCACCACCGTCAAATCTCGCAGCAGAATGCGCGGCGAGAAAATATCAAACACACTCAGCGCCACATGCAGATGGTCTATACGCGCAAATGGAGTATCGTTCGGCCCCTCATTGCCATGCAGCACAACATTGTCCGCATCTGCTTCCAGGTGCCGCAGGCTCCATTGAAATGAGCCAAGCTCCACGTGCCCGCCAATGCCATCCTCAATCGCCGCAATCACGTGCTCGCGCACCATCTGTGCAAACTGCGCCGAGTTCATCCACCACGCAAGCCCGCCAGAAACCACGGCAATCAGCACAGCCGCAATCACAGCACACCACAGCAATGGCCGCTTACGGCGCGGCGCCTGCTGCTTCTGAGGCTCAGGAGATGGCGTCAATTCACTCATTGCTGATCACCCTGTCCGTTCGCGCTCGTCTCCAGCGCAGGATCGAGCACTTCCACATTGCCCTGCTTGCGCAAATCGCTAAGCCAGGTGCTGAAGAGCGCGTTCACCTGCTGCTGCAGTAAAATTTCTTCAATACGCGGCGACACTGTTTCCAAAGTTGGCGGCGTTTCTCCCTTGGGATACTGCGGAAGCAGCGTCTCGTTGTAGTACTTCGCAATCTGCTCCTGCGAAATCTGGATGCCCTGCCGGAAGCGTGTCTCGATAAACCGCAGCAGCACCAGGCGCTGCCGCAGATATTCATCCACCTCGGCTTCTGTCAGTCCGTTTTCTTCCAGAAAGTGTGCCCAGCCCGCGTCCGTCTTGCAGTTTGCCTCTACGCATGCGGGCAGTTGTTCGCGCATGCTTTGCAGACGCGCCTTCAACTCATCCGGCGTAGGCTCCGGAATCGGAACGGTCCCCTGGCCAATCTGCTGCTGAATCAGCGCACGGCTGATGAGCATCTGCAGTGCACGTCTCGCACTCAAAGCGCGTAGTCTTCCGCGCTCCGGATCCAGCGCCGACAGATGCAGCTCATTCTGCACGTCACTTTCAAGAATCGCCTGGTTGTTCACAACAGCCACCACGCGGTCCAGCACCTGCGTCTGCTGCGCATGCAGCATTGCGCAAGCGGCAGTCAACGCAGCCGCGCCATACATCCACCGCATTGTGTTCCAGGCACGCATCAAAACGTTTGCCCCAGGCTGAAGAAGAAGTTGAAGTGGCTGGCCTCGCCAACATGCGGAGGCTGAGTGCTATCCGAGTAGTTATACGTGATCGGATAAATTGGCGGATTCAGGTTGTAGCTGAAATCGAACCGCAATGGCCCCACCGGCGTGTGATAGCGCAGCCCCACCCCCGGTGTATGCGTGAAGTAATTAAAACTGCACTTGCCGGAGATGCCCGTCGAGTACGTCGGGCCATTTGGATTCAGCGGCCCACCCTGGTCCGGCGGTACCTGCTCCTGCGGCATCTTGCACTCATCGCGATCCGGCTGATGCACGCGTATCGCACTCGGCCATATATCACCGGAATTGTTAAAAATGTTCCCCATGTCATGGAACAGCACAAAACTCACCGTGTTGCCAAAGTAGGGAAGCGTAGGTGGCGGCAGGCGCAGCTCAAGGCTGTTCACCAGTGCGCCAGCGCCGCCAATCGGATATCCCGTCTGCGGATCGCGTGGTCCCGCCGCATTCGTAGAAAACCCACGTAGAGAAGTAGCACCGCCCGCATACAACCGTTCAGGCAGCGGAATCAACTCATTACTGGCATTGCCAAACGCGCGCTCCTGGCCATAGCGCGTATTTCGCGCCAGCACCAGTTTGCCCTTGTTAAAGCTGTAAAAGTTCGAGTTCGAGATATCGATGCGGTTGAACTGCGCCTGCGCACCAAACTGCGACGCCGAAACAAACTCCTGGAAGCTCGTATACCCGCCTCGATGCGCATCCACGGGAGAATCTCGCGTGTCGTGAATCCACGTAAAGCCTGGTCCACCCACGCGTACCGCAGCCGACAGCGCTGCAATCGCATTCGGATACACCTGCAAGCTGTCTCCCGCCACCTTCACGCGCCGGTAATCAAACTCATACACAAACGTATTCGCCCGCGTAAGCCAGTGTGCCGGATTGTTGTATGTCTGCGTCACACGCAGACCCCCATCCAGCTTCGACGCCACATATGTCGTAACTGCCTGGCTGTTTGCATAGCCGCCCGTAAACGTCAGCGCAAACTTTCGTGACCCCAGCAGGTGTGGGTTCTGGTATATCAAATTTAGCTTCTGCTCCAGCGAGCCGTACGTGCCTTGAATGCTTGCCGATTGCTCGCGGCCGAAGAGATTATTTCGCGTAATGGCGAGCAGCCCGCGCAAGCTTATACCCGTGTGTCCATTGGTGCCGCACGGCTGCCCCAGCGCATAATATCCGCCGCAATTGGTTTGCGGCGTGCCCGTCTGTGCCTCAAATCCAGCGCCGTAGGTCAGCGTCCAGCGCCGTGCCTCCATCGTCTGAATCAAAACCGTTTTGTCCGTCTCGCCCCCATTGGGATTCTGCACCACGGTATTCACTTCATTGAACAGCGCCAGGTCGTAGAGATTCCGCTGCGTATCTTGCAGAGCTTCTATATTGAGCGGATCACCGGCCTTCAAAAGAATTCCCGGTGCCACCGTGCTCGGACGCGTATAGTGCAGTCCCGTCACCACCACTTTGCGCACAAAACTCTGCTGTCCTTCCGCAATGTGGAAGGACACATTCATCTTGTTCGCATCGGCCGGATCCACCGCTTCCGAAACGTCCACATGCGCATCGTTAAATCCCAGCGTCATGTAATAGGTCAGCAGCGCATCGCGGTCGCCCGCAAGGTTGCGCGGCGAGTGCAATTGTCCCGACACGGTGGTCAGCAGCCCCGTCAGGGTCAACGAGTCTACATGCTCATTGCCATCCAGCGTCACCGTGCCCACGCGCTGCTGTGGCCCTTCGTTAATGTGATAAACCACTGTCAGCGGCGCTGAAATCTGCTTCGGCACATGCGCTGCCTGTGTGCCAGTCTGCAATCCAGACCCGTTCTGCGTCCCCGCTCCGCTCGCAATCGGCCCCATCTCCGGTGTAATCTTTACCTTCGAAAATCCGTTATTGCGGTAAGTGCCACTTAGCGCCGCAATGTCGGCCTGCATCAGCGCCTGGCTGTAGAGCCCCTGCCGGTCAAAGGCATTCTTCGCCTGCACGTTTAACAGGTCCTCCAGCGTGCTGGAATCGAAGTAGTGGTTTCCATCCACCTTCACGCTCTCCACGCGCCGCCGCGAGCTTAGCTGCACGTCATACACAATCAGCACCTCGCTTGGGGAAGGAGCCTGCTGCGAGTGCGTTACCGCCACATCAAAATATCCCTGGCTCTGGAAGTAGTCGCGAATCCGCCTGCCGCCCTCATTCAGCAGGTCCTCATCCACCGTGCCTTCTTCATAAATCGGGACCAGCCTCTTGATGTGTTCCTCTGATAGCTTCGCGCCATCCACCCGAACATTTACCAGCGGCCCGCGCGCGGCCGTGAACTTGTAATTCACCTTGTGCGCTGCGTACTCCTGCGACTCAAGCTTCACATCCGCCTCAAGCCGCCGCTGTTTCTGGTAATGCTTCAGTATGCCGCTCAAGGCGCGGTCTACGGTATCGCGGTTCACCGTCGCCCCAACTTTCAACCTTGCGTAGCGGCGAAACTCCTCCGCACTCATCCCCGGATCACCCGTCACCGTCACAGTTCCCACACGCGCCTGCACTCCAGGCGTTACCTGCACGGCAATATTCACCAGCTGATTAGCCGCATCCGGCGTCAGCGTATATTTGATCCCCGCCTCGCGGAATCCGTTATCCGCCAGCACCTGTTTCATCAACTCCACGGCGCGCTGCATGTGCGCTTCCGTATAACGCGCTCCGGCTGTCAGCCTGCTGGCGCGTTCCAGCTGGGTATTTACCGTGGCGCCCTTGGCGCCGTCCACCGTCACGGTTCCAATAAAGGTGCGTCCCGACCCGCGAAAAATCAGCGCTACGCCGTCGCCCTCGCGCATGGCCGCCGCCTCAATCCCCTCAAACAGTCCCGTCGCAAACAGCACCCGCAGGCTTTCGGCAACTTTGGTCTCATCCAGCGGCTCACCCACGGCCTGCGGCAGCTTGCTTTTCAACGCTGTAAGCCGGTCCTCGCTCACGCCTTCAAAGGCGATTCGCCGCACCGGCAGCCCGGTCCACGACTTCCAGCTGACCGCTTGATTCTGATCCTGAGCGGTTGCCTGTCCCCCGGAACTTGTTCCCCCGGCCGCGGGGGTGTTCTGCCCCATGGCAATGCTGCTCCCACCCCACAAAACAATCCCAAGCAGCAACCAAAGATGAGCGCCCAGCACAGACACAATTCCCCAGCCGAAACCGCCTTTTTTTTCTATACACAACAGAGGATTCGGCCGCAAAATTTCCCACCTCTTCCATTCGCAAGTTAATATCGAAGCTACTCAACCAGCCCGAACCCATTGCCGCGGTTCGGTTTTTTTGTACGTTACGGCAAAGGTTCGTGTTGGGCCGCGGTGGGCCTCTGCCCCCGAAACTGGTCTCATGCATACCTCTGCTCTTACCAGGGCATGTATGAGACCTGACAACTAACGGTAGGTCTCAGGAATTCACCAGCATGTTCAGGCTGGCTGATGAGACCAGTTCTATACTAACGAGGAATCATGTACTGCGCAGCTTCCCTGGAACTTCGAACGGAAACCAAAGGAAAAAGATGACGCAATCGAAGATTCCGATTTCATCGCCACCGGCCGCCACGGTAGAAGCCGGGGAGAGAATTGCTCCTTCCGCTGCTCTGCCGAAAAATGGCGACGCCGATACTCTCGCGCGGGCTCAGGCTGGCGACCCGCATGCCTTTGCTCTCATCTACGCACAACACAAGCGCCGCATCTACTCCCTCTGCCTGCGCATGGTCAACAACGTTGCAGAAGCCGAGGATCTTACCCAGGAAGCATTCCTGCAGCTCCATCGCAAGATTGCTACCTTCCGCGGCGACTCCGCTTTCTCCACCTGGTTGCACAGGCTTGCTATCAATGTTGTGTTGATGCACCTGCGCCGCAAGGGGCTGTCCGTCGTCTCGCTGGATGAGGCTATGGAGCCCTCACCCGAGGAAGGCCCTGGCCGCAGCTTCGGCGCGCCCGATCTTTCTCTCGCCGGTTCCATTGACCGCATGGCCCTCGAACGCGCCATCGGCGGTCTTCCCGCCGGCTACCGCCTCATTTTTGTCCTTCATGACATCGAAGGATACGAACACAACGAAATTGCAGCCATGCTGGATTGCTCCATTGGCAACAGCAAGTCGCAGTTGCACAAGGCGCGGCTCAAGCTGCGCGATGCAATGCGCAACTACTCCCGAACGGAGGGGCGTAGATGAGCGAAATGCCTCACGATCCCAAAGACATGCCGTGCGAAGAATTCCAGTCGCACCTGCCCGAACTGATCGCCTCCGGAGAAGACGTCTCGGAGCACCCGCACCTGCAGGATTGCGAGCTCTGTCGCGCCCTGCTCTCAGACCTTGAATCCATCGCCGCTGCCGCTCGGCAGCTCTTCCCGGTTGAGGACCCCCCGGACCGTCTCTGGGAACAGATCGAATCGGCAATCCGAGAAGACGCTACCCGTCAGAAGTAAAGCGCAGTCCCTTCCCCCCAAACGGGTCTAAAAACGAACCGGATACACTCCTTTCTCCCGTCCTTGCGGCCCCACGGCCCCAGGGGGTGGGAGCGTACTTCATTTTCCTCCTCCTCCCGCCGATAACTTTCCCGACAACACATGCTCTCCTACTAACTATTTGCTTTTTCTAATGGTTGCAGGAAAAAGCAAATGCGATAGACGAAGCGTGCAGCAACGGCATCCAATTAAGAGGAACGAGCAAGGTGGCTTCATCGTACTGGGAAACAGACCCGTATCGGCTCGTTCGGGTCCTCGATCACGGAATTTGCAACTTTTGCCGAACTGCGTTGTCTAATGTAAGGTAAGTTGATACGAGGACACTCAATGTCAAATCCCTCTATTCCTATCCCTCCTACCGGCGCCGAAAACACCGCCACCCAGGCAGCTAGCCAGGTGCGGCGTGTCCCCGTTTTGCCGGTCCGCGATACGGTTCTCTTTCCCCATGCAGTTCTGCCGCTTACGGTAGGCCGCGAAAGCTCCATCCAGCTCATCGAGTCCCTCGGTGAAGACCGCACCATTGCCGTCGTCGCGCAGGTAGACCCGCGATTAGACACGCCCGAGCCCAAGGACATGCACGCCGTCGGCACTCTTGCCACGGTCCACAAGATTGTGCGCATGCCCAACCAGAGCCGCTTCGTCTTCACCGAAGGCGTCGAGCGCATCCGCGTCCTGCGTTATGTGCAGACCGAGCCCTACATGGTTGCCGAAGTCGAAGCCTTCGAAGCAGCCCCGGAGGCCGGTGAGGGCGAGCCTGACGCGAACCTTGACGCCCAGACCCGCGTCGTCGTCTCGCAGTTTCAGCAGATCGTCACCGAATCTCCGACGCTCTCCGATGAGCTGCGCACCATCGCCGCCAACATCGAAGACCCCGCGCGTCTCGTCGATTTCGTAGCGTCCTCCCTGCCGTTCCTCACCACGGACGACAAGCAGAAGCTTCTCGAAACCGAAGACATCGTCGCGCGCATCGACCTGATCAACACACATCTCGCCAAGGAGATCGAAGTCCAGCAGCTTCGCAACAAGATTCAGAATGAAGTGCAGGACCAGGTCCAGCAGTCGCAGCGCGACTACTATCTCCGCGAGCAGATGAAGGCCATCCAGAAGGAACTCGGCGAACAGGACGAGGGCCAGAAGGAGACCGAAGAACTTCGCAAGAAGATCGACGACGCCAACATGCCCGAGGACGTGAAGAAGGAAGCCCTCAAGGAGCTGGCGCGCCTCTCGCGTATGTCTCCCATGGCGGCTGACTACTCGCTCACGCGCAACTACATCGAGTGGCTTGCCGTGCTGCCGTGGTCCAAGAGCTCGGGCGAAAAAATCGACATCAACAAGGCCAAGGAGATCCTCGACGAGGACCACTACGAGCTTAAAAAGGTGAAGGACCGCATCCTCGACTACCTGTCGGTGCTTGAGCTCAAGCCCGACATGAAGGGCCCGATCCTCTGCTTTGTCGGACCTCCAGGCGTCGGCAAAACCTCGCTCGGCAAGTCGATTGCGCGCTCGCTCGGACGCAAGTTCCAGCGCGTAGCTCTCGGTGGTATGCACGACGAAGCCGAAATCCGTGGCCATCGCCGCACCTACATCGGAGCCCTGCCCGGCCAGATCATCCAGAGCATTCGCCGCGCCGAAACCAACGACCCGGTCATTATGCTCGACGAGATCGACAAGCTAGGCCGCGACTTCCGTGGAGATCCGGCCAGCGCGCTGCTCGAAACGCTCGACCCCGAGCAGAACAATACGTTCCGCGATAACTACCTCGACGTGCCGTTCGACCTGTCCAAGGTGCTCTTCATCTGCACCGCGAACATGCTCGATACAGTACCCGCTCCACTGCTCGACCGCATGGAGATCATTCCGCTCCAGGGCTACAGCGAGGAGGAAAAGGTCCACATCGCCAATCGCTACCTGATTCCGCGCCAGATCAAGGCCAACGGCATCACCGAAGAGCAGATCGAGTTCCCCGAGGAAGCTACGCGCCACCTCATCCGCCACTACACACGGGAAGCAGGCGTGCGCAAACTCGAGCAGGTCATCGGAACGGTCTGCCGCAAGGAAGCGCGCCGCGTAGTCGAAGGCAAAACGGAAAAGCTCACGGTGACCAGGGAAATCCTCAAGGACTTCCTCGGCAACATCATGGTCCGCGTCGATACCGAAGTCACCGACCGCGTCAACCGTCCCGGCGTAGCCGTAGGTCTCGCATGGACTCCGGCAGGCGGCGACATCCTCTTCATCGAAGCTAACAAGATGAAAGGGAAGGGAAGCTTCACCATCACCGGCCAGATCGGCGAGGTCATGCAGGAATCCATGCAGGCCGCGCTGACGTGGGTTCGCTCGAACGCTGAGCGCCTCGGCCTTGAACAGGACTTCACCAAGGATGTTGACCTTCACATCCACGTCCCCGCCGGCGCTATCCCGAAGGACGGCCCCAGCGCAGGCGTAACCATGGCCACAGTCCTCGTCTCTCTGCTCACCGGAACCACGGTTGAGCCGGCGACAGCCATGACCGGTGAAATCACGCTCAGCGGAAACGTGCTCCCCGTCGGAGGCATCAAGGAGAAGTTCCTCGCCGCCCGCCGCGCCGGAGTCAAGCAGGTCATCCTGCCGCACGAAAACCGCCAGGACGTCGAGGAAGACCTTACGCCCGAGCAGATCAACGGCGTGCAAATCCACTACGCCAAGCATATTGAAGATGTGCTGGCCGTAGCCCTGCCGCAGTTCAAGCCGCAGCCCAAAGCCGTGGCCCCTGCCGCAGAAAAGCCTGCAACAGCCGCCGCATGAGTTAAGAGCACAGCAAGACGGCAAACAGAAAGGCCGGCCAACCAGCCGGCCTTTTCTCTTTGTCTCTTTGCTGCGTCCAATACAAGGGACGTTATCCTAAATCAAGCATGCAAGTAACCATCCTCCCCTTCGGCATCCTGAAAGAATCTCTCGGCTCCGCTGCGTTCCCGCTCACACTGCCGGAAGCTGCCACTGTTGCTGACCTTCTCGCCAGTCTCAGCCCCCGCGCGCAACTCCGCGGCATCGCCGTAAGCGTCAATGCCGAGTACGCCCAGCCCAGCCACAAACTCAGCGAAGGCGACGAAGTAGGTCTCCTGCCGCCAGTCAGCGGAGGCAAAGATGAAGACACCATCTACCTCACCCGCGAAGCCATTCCGTCAGACGCACTGATTACAGCAGCCAAAGCCGCAACAGACGGAGCAGTCCTCACCTTCGATGGCATCGTCCGCAACCACTCCCGCAATCGCGAGACGGTCTATCTCGACTACGAAGCCTACGAAGAGATGGCGCTGAAACAAATGAAAGAGCTCGCAGCCCAGGCCCGCGAAAAATTCGCCGTCCGCCACGTCACCATCGTCCACCGTCTCGGCCGCCTCGCCGTCGGAGAAACAAGCGTCCTCATCGTCGTAGCCAGCTCTCACCGCCCCGCCGCTTACGAAGCCTCCCGCTTCCTCATCGATACGCTCAAGAAAACCGTTCCCATCTGGAAGAAGGAAACCTTCACCGACGGCGTAGTATGGGCTGACGGCGACCCATTCCCCGAAGGCGTAGCCATCGAGCAAGCGGAGCCGAAGCATGGCGCGTAGGCTGGTACTTGCGTTTGTTGTGTTGGCGCGGGTCTTGTATGCGCAGGACCCCCAACCCGACCTCCGCATCGAATCCAAGCTCGTCACCGTCTTCACCAACGTTACGGACGCAACCGGCGCCATCGTAGGGGGCCTAACCAAGGACGACTTCAAAATCTACGAAGACTCGCGCCCGCAGACCATCGCTGTCTTCGAGCGCCAGTCCGAGCAGCCCCTCACGCTCACGCTCGCCATTGACACCAGCGGCAGCACCTTCAAAGATCGCGCCCTTGAGCAGGACGCCAGCAAGCACTTCCTCCACGCCCTCGTGCGCCAGCAAGACCAGGCCAGCCTCCTGGAATTCTCCGACGATGTTCGTCTCCTTACATCCTTCACCAACAAGCTTTCGCAGCTTGACCACGCCCTTGCCAATCTCCGCGGCGGCAACTCCACGGCGATGTACGACGCAATCTATCTAGGCTCGCAATCGCTGGCCCGCAAAGAAGGCCGCAAAGTCCTGGTTCTGGTTTCCGACGGCGGCGACACCGCCAAATCCACCACCTACGCCGAAGCCCTCGAACAAGCCCTCCGCGCTGAGGTAATGATCTACTCCATCATTGACGTTCCCATTGAAGCCAGCGCCGGCCGCGACCTCGGCGGCGAACACGCGCTTATCACCTTGGCTGAGCAGACCGGCGGCAAAAGCTTCTACGCCGACGCGGGCGGACTCGACAAGGCTTTCTCCCAGGTCAGCGACGACCTCCGCACGCAATACGTCATCGGCTACTATCCCCACAACCAGGAGCCCGGAAGGGCCTTCCACCGCATCACCGTCACCGTCCCCCGCGCCGCTGCGGACGCCTTCAACATCCGCTACCGCACCGGCTACTACGCCGACGCACCCGCAAAACCCCGTCATTCCCCTACGAATACAAATCCGGATTGAAACGTTTTCGCTGCCCGCAGCGCCACAGTTTTTCTGGAACTGATCTCTGGCCACTGATCCTTGTTTCTGCATCTAAAGTTGATATATATGACTCCACCACTCTCCACCCGCCGCCGCTCCAAGACCCCTCCCCCCGGAGAAACCGGGCAGGAGGCGCTCTACCTGCGTTCTTTAAGCGAGCGCAAAGTTCCCGTTGCCATCAAGCTCCGCGACGGAGACGTAGTCAAAGGCTGGATTGAATATTTCGATGACGGCATGATTCGCCTGACCCGCGAAGGCAAGCCAAACTTATTTATCTACAAGCACCAGATTCGTTCCATTACAGAAGCCGGCCGCCACCGCGGCCACGCCGAAGGCGTCTTCCACAGTTAAAACCACAGGAACCAAGGGAACGAGGGACCAGGGGACCGATAAAACCTCTCGCGCCCCACAAAGGTGTCATCCTGAGCGAAGCATTCTTCAGCGGAGCGAAGGATCTACGGTTGCTTTTGCACTTGCATTTGCTTGTGTAGTTGCTTTTGCCTTTCTTGGTCCCTTGGTCCCTTGGTCCCAATTTCTGCAACCTGTAACCTGTCCTCTGTAATCCGCTCTCTACAATGAACACATGACTGCATCCATCATCCCCGCCGCCTCTGAAATCGCCCGCGAAGCTGGCTCCGTCCTCCGCGACTTCTACGCAAAAGGCGTCACCACCGAGTACAAAGGCGCCGCCGACATTGTCACCATCGCCGACCGCACCGCGGAAAAGCTCATCGTGGAGCGCCTCAGCGCAACCTTCCCCAACCATGGCATCTACGGCGAAGAGGGGACCCGCGACCGCCTCGATCAGGAGTTCCGCTGGTACGTCGATCCGCTCGACGGCACAACGAATTTCGCCCACGCCGTCCCGCACTTCGCCGTATCAATGGGACTGGAGCAAAGAAAGCCCGGCACAAAAGAAGACGAAGACGGCATTCTGGTTGCGGGCGTCATCTACGACCCCATGCGCGACGAGCTCTACACAGCCGAGCGCGGCAAGGGCGCCTTCCTCAACGGCAAACAGATCCACGTATCCAAGCCCGACACGCTTGCCGAGTCGCTGGTAGCCACCGGCTTCCCCAGCCAGAAGCGCCACCTGACGCCGAACATGCACTTCTACCACGAGTTCACGCTGCGCTCGCACGGCGTCCGCCGCATGGGCTCCGCCGCGCTTGATTTGGCGTACATTGCCGCTGGCCGCCTCGAAGCCTTCTGGGAGTTCAACCTGAACCCCTGGGACACCGCCGCCGGAATCCTGCTGGTAGAAGAAGCCGGAGGCAAAGTGACCTATTTCGACGGCACCCCAGTCCGCCTCGAAAGCAAAGAAGTCCTCGCCTCCAACGGCAAAATCCAAGCCGAGCTAATCGGCCTCTTCGCCGACATGTTTGCCGGCCGCAATCTGAGCCACATCGTCACGCCGGAAGAGTACGCAAAAGCCAGGCAGTAGGGAATAGGGAGCAGGGAGTAGAAAACCTAAAAGGCCGCATCGCTGTCGATGCGGCCTTTCTTTATTCTTCGCAATGGTGGCGCAATTGCACAATCGCTGGCGGATAGGTAGGCCGGGGATTTATCCCCGGCAATAGGCTCAGTCGGATGAGTAGGGCCTTTAGGCCCTGAGGTATGCTTTACTTTGCGGTAATATAGGGTGCGATTTTTCCACGCCACCAGGAAAGAGGGGTGCGTTATTCGTGAATCATCTTGCTCGGTTTCTTCACAAGCTTTTCAGCCCGCCATACGGTTTCATGCTCTTTGGGTGTCTTCTCTTTCTCATAGGTGTGTTTTCTACAAACAGCGGAAGAATATCTACGCGCTTTCATGGTTATATCTACCGTTCTAAAAACCCGAAAACGTTTTGGTGGAACGTAATAATTTGTTATTTAGGTGGTATTGGTTTCATTGCATATTTCATGTATCTAGGAACAACCGTCGGCTACCCTCCTCTTTGGTAAATGTTCTGAAACAAGAAGCCCCAGACTTCATGATAAAACTTGGGGCTTTCTGCTTTCATTCGCGATTGAAAACCATCACATCCGGTTTATCACGCCCCGGCACATGAACAGTCATGGTAAGAACTTTCCCGTCCGGAGAAAGCTCAATCTGCTGCGTGTAGAGCGTCTTGCCGTTAACCTTGTCAACGCGTTCGACGGCATGCTCGTTGAGGCGATGTCCTGAAGAGGCATAGCCTGCGGGGGCATTGGCGCCGGAGCCGGGGTAGTCTTTGCCATCAAACCGAAGGCTCTGGACAACCTGCCCGCCAGCCTGTGAGAAGGAGAGCCCATCGCCTTCGTAAGCTTTGATTTCCAGCTCATAGGTAGAGTTGACGTCCTCGGTAGTGCTTTCCCATGTACCCACAAAACCGGATGTGCCCGCAGTGCGCTGGTAGATATAGTGCAGGTTTGTCATCGTGCCGTCGGCGTGGTAGCCCGTGAAGTTGTCGGTTAATGTTTTGCCGTCGGGAGAAAGCTGCCACAGGCCGATGATGGTGGTGCGGCCATTGGTTTTGCGAACAACCTTCCAGCTGCTTGCATCTTGAACAATGGTGGCGAGGGTGGAGTTGAAAAGCCCCGGCTGGTCCGTGCCGTCAGCCACCACAGTTTCAACATTGTCACCGGAAAAGATGAGGTTGTACTTGTTCGGCCCGGCAGCCTCAACCTTCATCTGGTCGGTAAGGCGGCTGTGCGAGGGGTCGAGCTTCCACTTGCCGAGAAAGGAAGCGACAGATTCGCCGGGCGCCGCGTGAAGTGTGATGGTCAACAAAGCAAAGGCAAGCAGGAGGTAGAGAGTGCGTTTAGCCATGGCGTGCTCCAGGAATGGTCTCTGCTGTGTATCCGCGCTGTTCATACATGCACGAGCGTAGCCAATCGGGAATGTTGCCGGGAAATGGAGCTGCAACAGGCTAAATATTCCAGAGGCAATGGTTAGACACGCCCTGGCAGGGCGTCCGCAGGTGCGCGGTGCAGGCTGGGGCTGTTCATCGACGGACAGAGGTGTGCCGGAAGCGGACAGTGGATACGATTGCGGGTGAGGTGGAGACTGTACGAAACTCTTCGATCAAACGAAAGACCGTCGTTGGCCCACTTGCGAATTGGCGACAAACTGGAGCTAAGTGACAACAACGGCGTTTCTTAGGACTAATCTTCTCGCTGCTGTCCAGCCGTAGATGTCAGCGGAGGGAAAGTGTCATAGACCCGAAATCCACGTCGACGCTTCGAGCTTGGTTCAGCAGATCCATCCCTAGATTGCCTTTGAACCAGCCGCTCGTGCTGTTGTTCTCTTCCAAAAGCACCGTAGCGGGTTTGAGCGTCACTTCACGTCCACCAAGTAGAAATTCTAGTGAAGGGAGGGTGAGGGACCGTATAGAGGCAGAGCCTCCCACGCCCGTGACTTTGTGTTGCTGCACCGCACTAGCGTTCTGCAAATCGGAAAACTGCCTCGCGAAAGACGGATAAAGAACCGTATTCTGAGCGCCGCTATCAAGACTTAGATCAAGCGCCGTTCCCCGAAACTTGAGCTGAGTGAACACGCTGGAACCATCGAAAGCCAGGTTGGTGTCAGGCGAGGGACGATCCGACGTGCCTGAGAGGATCGCAAAGGTTCCAGATGCCGGCTGCCACATAAAATGCTCCAACGCGATGACGACCTGAAGACCCAATATGCCACGATGGCCAGGAGCCAGTTGATTGAAGGGCGGCTGGTCGTCCGGGAAAACATAAAAGGCGACATTCTTGAGATGAGTTTCGCCAAGGGCGAGATCGGGAACGACCGCGATGTGGATGTTGACCTTAGCACCACTCATGCTGTCCACCTGCGTCGGTACCAAATGAACGGAAAGCCGCAGCCGCTTTGCTTCGGATTCGCTCATGCCCGAAAGACTGAAACCATTGTCGAGTATGTAGTGAGCGCTCTCCCCGTGAACTGTTACAGGCAAGATGAGATTCTGATCCAAAAGCTGGCAGTGAAGCGTTGATGGGTGATGCCGGGTAGAAATCTGGCGCACAGACGGAGCCAAGACTTCCAAGGTCGGAAGGAAGTTTGCCACGTCCTTCGCATCAGGCTTGAGAGCAAGAATCTGTCGAGCTTCGATCAGTGCATCCTGGTAACGGGCACTTCTAAAGTCCATCCCAAGCAAAAGCTCGCGTGCTTCTACAAGCATAACGGGCTCGGGATGCGAGGCGATGTATCGAGTGAGATCGCGCCGCGCCCTGTCGTCTTGATGAAATGCAGCTTCAGTAGCGGCTTTGTAGAAGAGATCAGCCCGTCCGTCCGCTACAGCTTCACGCAACGCAAACCAACGGTGTGCGTCGTACAGGCTCTGAAGATCAGGATGGGACGACTGCGCTGGAAGGATCGCTGCCAGAAAACTTAATGCCAACGCAAGCGAGGCTGAAACGCGCATCTCAGAAAGAATACCTCGACTTCGGACAGCATACAGATTACTCCCGTGAAGTCGGCATCTCGCCACTGATCCGTTCCTGACGAGAACGGCGTTTACGAGGACCGGTCTCAACCTGATAGCAATACCGTGCGATTCAGATCCCTTCCGAGGAGAACGCGTGTCTGTATCAGGCGCAATTAATCTCCCAAGGCGTTCCAAACCTGTCGGTGAGCATCGCATACTTGTTCGCCCAGAAGGTCTTCTGCAATGGCAGCTGAGTGACTGCATCGATTGAGAGCATTTCATAGATACGTTTCGCCTCTTCTGGAGTCTCGATGTTGAGCTGCAAGGCGAATCCAGCCGGCTTTTCGTATTCTGCGGCAAGGACGTCCGCTCCCGTCAGAGTCTGATCTCCGACTTTTAGGGTTGCATGTACGATCTTGCCTTTCAGTGCGGGGTCACGGGGACCGCCGGGGACAGAATCGTAAAGCATCATCAGTGTTATCTCTCCACCGAGACATTCTCGATAAAATTCAAACGCTTTTTCGCATTCACCGTTGTACGAAACGTGAGCATTGAAACGCATCAGTCAGAACCTCCAAACGAAGCACTAAGAATCCTCGGGCATGAGGTCACAAGACGTATTGTTGCGCCCCCCGATCTCGTAGTCTTGTAAAAATGGGAGTTCGCGCGTGATCCATGCTTTGGGTGAACACCCGGCAAACGCATACCAATCGCGCGTGAGATGCGCCTGATCGTAAAAGCCGCTGACGACCGCAACCTGAGCAAGATCCAGACGATTGTCCGCAATGAGTCGACAGGCACGGTTAAACCGGAACACTCGGGCAGCCAGCTTTGGCGCAATGCCGATAGCCTCTCGAAAACGCTCACTGAAATACCGCCGGCTATAACCGATTTCATCCGCGAGCCGCTGAACCGGTATAGAGCCACAGCTCGTTGCCAACCGATCCCACGCCCAAGCGATTTCGGGTTGCGGGCTGAATGGGTGGATCTTTGACAGAAATGCACGGTCCAGAGCTGCGAAGCGCTCGTGCCAGGTATGGGCAGAAAAGACCGTATCCAAATGACTTTCGGTCCGGATTCCCCAGATATCGAAGAGGTTTACAACGAGCGATGATAGTTCCATGCTTGGCACACCCAAGAGTGCTCGAACACCAATTGGCTTGATGAATACATGTAACCCAAATGCATCGCTGTCCTGCTGCAGGATCGCCGGCGCATCCTGCAGACCGCTCACGAACGCGGTCAAGGATGACGACGGTTGCTTGGAATTGGGCATGCGGACTACTTTGATTGGCTGGCCCAGGCTGATGATTAAGTGAACGTCGCTTGAGGGCAGCCCAACATGAACGCCGGAGGGTAACCCGGCTACTCGAAAACCAGCATACTGCGTAATGAAGGGACGCAACGCCGGAGCCGGTAGTTGTACCGCTGTATCCGCTACCGGCTGGTCAAGTGGCAATAGAAATTCCTCCTGAGAACCATGTTCTCCTACTCCGTCAGATACGCCAATCTGATCCTGGGATGTCAGCATAACGTCAGCGATCAATGAGTCAACGCAACCGCGTTTCACAGGACTATGATCCAAATCCGAGTCCGATGAGCGCATTAGCCTGTTGGCGTCAACCGAGGATCACGCCTGGGAAAGGCCGCCGGGACACTAGCCGACCTAAGAGTAGCAATCCTGTTCAGTGAGTGCATTGGCGATCTATCACGCGTCGGTGTAACGGTTCAGAGACCAGGGAATGGAAATCCGGCTCGCACAATATCAATTGACATTCAACGGAAATCCACTACCATATGGTTGTGGATAGGTTAGGTACGACATTTGCAGCTTTGTCTGATCCGACGCGGCGGGCGATGATCGAACGGCTCTCGCGTGGGCCTGCCTCTGTGCATGGATTGACGGAACCGTTTGCGCTTTCGCAGCAGATGATTTCAAAACATATTGCCTGCTTGGTGCGAGCGCGGATTGTGATCAAGACGAAGCGTGGACGGGAAAGTATCTGCAGGCTCAGGCCGGAGGCGATTAAGACGGTCAGCGACTGGGCGTTCAGCTATCGCCAGTTCTGGGAAGAGAGTTTCGACAAACTGGATGCAGTTGTAAAGCAAATGAAGAAAGAGGAGGTCAGAGATGACAAAAAACACGGGGAATGAAACAGAGCCGATGGTTATCACGAGAGTTTTTGATGCCCCACGCGAGTTGGTTTGGAAGGCGTGGACAGACCCGAAATATGTGATGCAGTGGTGGGGGCCGAAAGGCTTTAGCTGCCCCGCTTGCGAGATTGATTTTCGCGTGGGAGGAAAATTTCTCCTTAGCATGAGAACGCCGGATGGGTGGGAGGGCTGGAACGCTGGTGAATACTATGAGATTGTTCCGTACGAGAAGATCGTCTCATCCATGTACTTTTCCGATTCGAAGGGAAACAAGATTGAGCCTGAGCAGCTGGGAATAGAGCTTGAGGCCATAGACGATGCGCACAACGTGATTCTTTTTGAGGATATTGGAAACGGCCAGACGAAACTCACTTTCATTGGAAATGAAACCATGCAGAACGCAATCGAGAGCGGGCAACTCGAGGGCTGGGCGGAGCAACTCGATAAACTTGCTGCCGTTGTTGCAGGACTGGTGCAGACGAAATAAGAAGCTGAAGCTTTGATTCGCGAAACTCAAGCGTGGAGAAAGAAATGAAAAGGATACCGTTTCTCGCTATCGTCCTGCTGGCATTTGCATTTCCCGCCCATGCCCAGGACGCGATGAAGAAAGATGCAGCCGACAAATCTGCCGAACCGGAAGTGAAAGTCGTGCTCGATTCCTGGAATGAGATTGGCCGCAAGCTCACGGCGATGGCCGAAGATTTCCCCGAGGACAAATATGACTTCAAGCCGACACCCGCGCAGCGGAGCTTCGCCGAGCAGTTGCTGCACGCGGCGGGTTCAAACTACTACTTCACGGATACGGTGATGGGGCGGAAGCCTGCCGCGGACGCAGATCCGAAGCGCGACCAGTACAAAACAAAGGCGGATATCGTCGCATTCGTAAAGAAATCCTTTGCCGACGGAGCCGCCGCCATTCAGTCCAAAGGCGAAAAAGGCATGATGACGGAGTTTGTTTATTTCCCTCACCAGAAAGCGCGCGTTCTCGACATCGCATACGGCATCATCGAGCATAGCGGTGAACACTACGGCCAGCTCGTTGTGTACTACCGCCTCGTGGGTCTTGTGCCGCCGGAGTCGCGGCCCAAGAAGTAAAGCTCAAGTTCGATCCTTCGATCTTCCACAGGGTGCCAATGAGTGCATTATCGCCAATGCGCTCATTGAGCACCCGATTAGTACCTATATGTCGGCTTCTCGTCAGTGATCCGTGCAGGTAAGGTGAGGTCAACGAGTTTCGTAACAACCTAGAAGGGGCCCGCTTTTGTTTTCGAGCCCTTAATCTCCCTACTTCAACGCCTGTGCATCCAGCTTCCCAATCCGCCCCTTCGGGCCCACAACAAAGGGCAGGGAAATGGCATTCCAGTCCTTGTCCGACCCATCCACACTCTTCACAGGCCGCCATGCATTTCCATCGGTCGTAGAAATATCCGTCCCATTCGGTCCCACAGTAATCCACGCCCGCAGCGCCGCGTCATACGCCACCGCTGAGCGATACCCATTCGGTGGAACCGCCGCCGCCTTCCACGTCTTGCCTCCATCCGTCGTATACGCAGCCGTTCCCGTAGCCTCATTGGGCTGCTGATAATCGCCGCCCACCGCCACGCCTTTCAAAAACCGCAGCGACTTTCCCGGCACTTTTTCTTCCGGCCGAAATACCAGCCCAAAAATCCCAGCCGAATCACTCCCATGCGCCATCGGAACCTTAACCGCCGGATACCCATACCGCGTAAATGGCCCTGACGTCTTCACCACGCGCCGAATCACACGCGCGCCATCCTTGCCGCCCGTCCCAATCCAGAACGTGCCAAAGGTCCACTCGATAAAGATCGAAGAATTGCTTGCCGCAAACGCCGCTTCCTGCCTCTTGGCATCTGGCCGCGGCTGCACCGTCGAAACCGGAAAATTCGTCTCATCCAGGTTCACTTCCCACACAGGAAAATGCCCCTTCACCGGATCGCCCATCAGCAATCCCTCGGTCGTCTCCTTACCCGACCCCTGATCCGGCCCCATCCTCAAAGCATCCCAAAAACCATCTCCGTCAGGATTCACAAACACCAGCGTCCACGTCTTGCACCCGTCATTGGTCTTGTACAGCCGCGAATCCGTCCCCGTGCCTGAAGACATCACCAGCGCCGTGTGCGCGCTGAACCCCTGCACCGCGCGAAAGTCCAACTTCTCCGCGCCCTTCGGCACCGTGCATTTCTCCCACGTAGCACCGTTATCCAGAGTCCGCAGCACCGTCCCCTCAGTCCCAGAGGCCCACGCCACGCCATTGCCCACCGCATGAATCCCACGCAAGCCCGCCGTAGTATTCGAATTCTGCAAAGTCCATTGTGCCCGCGCCGAACCAACCGCCACCAGCGCCATCAACCCGATTCCAAAAAGCCGCATGACGCAAGTGTAACGAATCAACTCCTATCTCCCTGAATATCCGACTCTTCTTGTCCCTATTTTTCTAGATTCCACATCGCAAAACGCGTCAACCGCATCTTCACGCAGCGCAAGGTGTCCTGTGCTATTCTCCTCGTCGTAGCGTTCGACTCCCCGCGAAACACTTCGGAGATAACCAGATGGCATATGTGATTGCAGAACCCTGTATCGGCACCAAGGACACCGCCTGCGTGGACGCCTGTCCCGTCGATTGCATCCACCCTAAGAAGGACGAAGACGGTCACGGCAACGCCGATCAGCTCTTTATCGATCCGGTCGAGTGCATCGACTGCGGCGCCTGTGTTCCGGCTTGCCCCGTCTCGGCCATCTTCGCCGCCGACGACCTGCCCGAAAAGTGGGCCAGCTTCGCCGAAAAGAACGCCTCCCACTTCGGCCGCTAATCTTTGTCAGAGTGGCCTGGCCGTACGGGGACTGCGCAGATCGCGCGCCATTCGTGTGACGGCATACGGCAATGATTTCAAACGCGCATTCTGCAATTGCGGAATGCGCGTTTTGCTTTTCGCTGAAATCTAGATGCGATGATGGAGTTCGTGGCCGCACTCACTTCCGACGCCGTCATCCTGCGCACCTGGCCCGTGCATGAAGCCGATTTAATCGTCAGCTTCTTCACCCGCGACTACGGCAAGCTGCGCGGCGTGGCCAAATCCGCTCTCAAAAGCCGCAAGCGTTTCGGCGGCGCGCTTGAGCCCATGACCCTCGCCCGCGCCTGGTTCGTCGAGCGCCCGCGTCAGGAACTGGCTCGCCTCGACCAGCTCGAAATCCACCGCTCGCCGCTCTCGCTCCCCGTCGACGCCGCCCGCATGACCGCGCTCTCGCTCTACGCCGAAATCATTGATGAAGCCCTGCCCGAGCACGACCCGCAGGAAACCGTCTTCCGCCTGCTTTTGGCTGTTCTCGACCACACCACCGCGGAATCCCCCTGGATGCCCGTAACCTACTTCGTTCTCTGGATGACGCGCCTCATGGGCCTGCTCCCCGACATAGCCCACTGCACAGTCTGCGGCGAAGCATTGCATCCCAATGAAGTCTTCTTCTCAAGCCACGCTGATGGCCTCTTCTGCGCCATCCATCGCGGCAGCAACTCCAACCCGCTCAGCGAAGACTCCTGGCGCCTAGCCCAGCGGATGCTCAAACACCCCGTCGCAGACTTCGCAGCAGAACCATTCCCACGCCGCCGTGCGCAAGACCTCCGCCGCTTCGCCATCCAGGCGCTGGAACGTCACATGGAGCGCAAACTCCGCTCCGCCGAAGCCCTCGCCCGCCTCACCTTGTAATCCAGGAAAACAATAGAGCCGGAGAATCCAACCGGAGGGAGCAGGGGCCTTCAGGCCCCTGAAAATAGGCACGCAAAAAAGTGGCTTTAGCCCCGGGCCTTGATTCCAGCCACAACCTTTTGCGCTTTGTGCGTGGATGCGTGCAATCAGGAAATCTATTTCTGCGGTTTCTCAGTCAATCCAGCACCCGAAGCCGCCTCAGCCTTCGCCGCCGCAGCCTCTTCCTTCGCCTTCTCAATCGCTGCCAGCTCCTTGGCCTTTTCCTGTTCCGCTAGCTGGTTAATCCGCGCCTGTATCCGCGCAACCGAGTCCGTATCGTAAGCCACAATCTCGCCCGCCTGCGAGTTGCCTTTGAGCTTCTCAATCCGGTCCTGGTGCCAGTGAATCAGCTTGACCAACTGATCCGTCGAATTCCAGACGTTCTTCTCGACCTCAGCCTCATGCTGCTTCGTCTCTTCCAGTTGCTGGTGCAGCTTCGTCGCGCCCTGCTCCTGGGCATTGAGCGGCGTCGTCACCGGAGCCGTATCCGCGCGCCACACTGACCACGCAATCGCGCCCATCAGCAAGCCCAGCACCACCACCACTAACGCCAAAATCCTCATCGCCTAACAAGTTTATCGCGCCAGCCACTGACGTACCCCCTGATAAAATCACCATGAGTTTCTTCCCAGAGAGAATCCAAGTGCCATCATCCACATCCGCAGCGCCCACCGCGCTCACGTTTCAAGACTTGCTCTTCCGCCTGCAACGTTTCTGGGCCGAGCGCGGCTGCGTCCTTCAGCAGCCCTACGACGTAGAAGTCGGCGCTGGCACCATGGCCCCCGAAACCTTCCTCCGCGTCCTCGGCCCCAAGCCATACAAAGTTGGCTACGCGCAGCCCTCGCGCCGTCCCGCCGACGGCCGCTACGGCGAAAACCCTAACCGTCTCTTCAAGCACACCCAGTTCCAGCTCATCTTGAAGCCGCCGCCGGCCAACGTGCAGGAGCTCTATCTCCAGTCGCTCGAAGCCATCGGCATCGACCTCAAGAAGCACGACCTCAAATTCGAAGAGGACAACTGGGAGTGGCCCGCCGGCGGAGCCTGGGGCGTAGGCTGGCAGGTCATGCTTGACGGCCTTGAAATCACGCAGTTCACCTACTTCCAGCAGTGCGGCGGCCTCGACCTCGACCCTATCTGCGCCGAGCTGACGTACGGCCTCGAACGCATCGCCGCCTTCCTGCAGGATGTCGACTCCATCTACGACATCGTCTGGGCCCGCGATCCTGAAACCGGCGCACCGATTACTTACGGAGAAGTCCGCCTGGCAGAAGAGCTGCAGTTCTCGGTCTACAACTTCGAGTACGCCGACGTCCCGCGCCTCTGGGAGCACTTCAACTCCTACGAAGCCGAAGCCAAGTCGCTTCTCGAACAAGCCAACAAGCTCCTCGCCGACGATAAAGCCGATACAGATGAAAAAAAGCGCTTCCCACTGTTAGCCACATACGAGCTGGCCCTGAAGTGCTCCAACCTCTTCAACCTGCTCGACGCCCGCGGCGCCGTCAGCGTAACCGAGCGCGTAGGCGTAATCGGCCGCATCCGTACCTTGGCTGTAGGCGTAGCCAAAGCCTATGCCTTGCAGCAAGCTGCGTAGTTAAGAAACGCTGTCATCCTGAGCGAGGAGCGCAGCGACGAGTCGAAGGATCTGCAGTTGTTTTTCGTTCGCTCAACAATAACGCTGGGTGCCCCAGGTCCCTGATGTTGGGACCTGGGATAGCACTCCCGCCAACCAAAGTTTTGTAATAGGCACAATACCGGGTGCCCCATCCATGCGACGTACTTGTTTTTGTTGCATGGGTGGGATACCACGAAAGCTGAATCACCAGTTTTGTAACAGGGCACGACTTTAGTCGTGCCATCAGTGTCCGCAAAAAGATTTGGGAGCTTTAGCCCCCGAGGGAAGTTTTGAAAGACAGCTTATGTCAGATTTTCTAATCGAAATCGGCCTCGACGAAATCCCCGCGCGCATGATCGCCAGCGCGGAAGCCGAGCTAGGCAAGCGCGTCACCGACCTGCTCACCCGCGAGCGTCTCCTCGCGGAAGGCGCCAAGGTAACGACCTACTCCACCCCCCGCCGCCTCGCCGTGCTGGCGCAAGGCGTCCTCGCCGCGCAGGCTGACACCGAAGAACAGCTCACCGGCCCCTCGTGGAAGATCGCTTTCAAAGACGGCGCGCCAACCCCTGCCGCCGAAGCCTTCGCAAAGAAGGCAGGCGTGGCCGTGGAAGCCCTCGAAAAAATCACTAATGCCAAGGGCGAGTACGTAGGCGCAACGGTCAAGCGTACCGGCCGTGCCGCGCAGGAAATCCTCGTTGCCGACCTCCCCAAAGAAGTCCTGTCCCTCTACTGGGCCAAAAACATGTACTGGCGCGAAGGCAAGCCCGAGCGCTTCGTCCGCCCCGTCCGCTGGGTTGTCGCACTGTTCGACGCAACCATAGTGCCGCTCGAAATCGCAGGCATTGCAGCAGGGAACCAGAGCCGCGGTCACCGCATCCTTCACGGCGAAGCTCCGGTCATAATCACGAACCCCTCCAGCTACGCCGAAGCCCTCAAATCCGCCAAGGTGATCGTAGATGTGGCAGAACGCCGCCAGATCATCCGCAAAGCTCTCGACAAGGTCACGCGCACTGTCCCCGGAGCTCGCTGGCGCGAAGACGAGCCTCTTGTAGAAACCGTCACGCACCTCACCGAGTGGCCCAGCGTCATCCTCGGCAACTTCGCCAGCGAATTCCTCACGCTTCCGGAAGAAGTCCTGGTAACGGTCATGCGCGACCACCAGAAGTACTTCGCCGTAGAAGACTCGAACGGCAAACTCGCCCCGCACTTCCTCGCCGTCCTCAACACCGAAGCCGGCGAAGAAGGCAACGCCATCATCCGCCACGGCAACCAGAAGGTTCTCGTCGCCCGCTTCAAAGACGCGCAGTTCTTCTGGGACTTTGACCAGAAGACGCCGCTCGTGGACCGCCTCGAAAGCCTCAAGAACGTCACCTTCCAGAAGGAACTCGGCAGCTATCACTGGAAGACGGAAGAGAATTTGGCGGTTGCACGGAACCTTGCAACGAAATCCATAAATGGAATCGCAAAGTTCTACGAAACAGACCTTCTCAAAGCCGTCGAGCTTGCCAAGACAGACCTTACAGCCGAACTTGTCAAAGAGTTCACCGAATTGCAAGGCATCATTGGCGGCCTCTATGCCAAGGCTCAGGGACTCGACGAGAATGTTGCCTCCGCCATTTATCACCAATACACCCCATCTGCAATCGATGATGCCATCCCTCCAACTGTAGAAGGCCAACTCCTCGGGATCGCTGACCGCATCCAGACGATTACGGCAATGTTCGGCATCGGCCAGACTCCCACAGGCTCCAAGGATCCATTCGCCTTGCGCCGGGCTGCTAACGCTATCGTCAAAATTCTCGCCGAGTCGGATCTGCCACTCACGTTGACCGACGTAGTAAAGGCTGCTCCCGCTGATGCACGGGTTGTAGCGGAGGTTTTGTCCTTCCTGAATGAGCGCCTGCAGTTCTTCCTCAAGGACTACAAAAGCTATGCTTACGACGTTGTGAATGCCATTCTGGCAACTGGCGTAGACGATGTCCGCGATGCCATTGCTCGCGCCGACACGCTTTCTGTTGTCCGCGGTTCTGAGGACTTTGATGCTGTTTCTGCTGCTTTCAAGCGTATCCAGAACATCCTGCGGCAGGCAGAAGAAAAAGGATACGAAATCGGGCCGCTGGATGAGACAAAGCTTTCTCCTGAGGCGCGGCAGTTAGCAGCAAAGGCGGAAGAGATTCGGCCTGAGTTTGTGGGACTGCGGGGAGGTCATGCCTACGATGAAGCACTACGCTTAATCGCCACTCTCCGTCCCGCCGTCGACGCCTTCTTCGAAAAGGTAATGGTCCTCGACAACGACCCGGAGGTCCGCGGCGCGAATCTAGGCCTTATCAGCGGCATTCACAAAGGCTTCTCCGGCATAGCCGACTTCAGCGAGATCGTAACGGGGTAGGCAGAAAGAAACCCTGCAAATTTCCAAAGAAAGTTTGCGGGGAATTTCGGGGTTTTATGCCACACTCAAAGTAGGTAGAAAGAAACGGCCCGATTCCAAACGGAATCGGGCCGTTCGCATTTCCGGGGCAAGACCCCCTACCCCCATGTTCGGTAACCATGCCTGTTAATCGGAAGGTAAACAGGAAAATTTCGCGCAAACTATTGATTGTGTTGAATAATGAAGCATCCAATTCATAATTACAAAAAACAATAGTCCGGGTAGAAATCCGCATTTCATACCACATCATGAAGTTTCGCGGTCTCTGTCTTACTTTTTGAACACAGAACCTACTGCGGCGGCGCAATCCGCACCGTATTCGCCCGGCACGACCGCACCGCCGGGCAAGCCATCGGATACAGGTTCTTGTCGAGACACACCTCAACTGCAGTCAGATAGTTATGTCCGCAGCTGATAGCAATGTTCTCGGCCCGAAGTCCGGGGTTAGCTTGCGTAAACAGTGCCGCAATCTGATCTGGCGGCAGGGAAGTCTGCGACGAAAGATTTGCTAGCTGCGGCGGAACCTTCACCGACTGGTAAGCCGCCCGCGCGGCAGTAAAGAAGTCCGTAGCCGAAAGCCCCGTGCAGACGCCATGCGTCTTCCACTCATGCTGGAGCAATCCCGGCTCTGGATAAATATCGCTGAACTGCGAAGGATCCGGTCCCTGCTTTTCGCCACAGTTCTCCGGATACGTTCCATCCTTGTTCTGCGGCCAGAGCCCATGCAGAACAAACGTATCCCGCCGTGCACACTCCGCCGCCTCTGGATGCGAATGGCAATACTCCGGCGACCACGAAAGATTCAGCAGGTAAAAATCAAAGCCGGAAGCCGACGCCAACCGCGGATTCGCCGCCTTCGGTGCAGCCGCACCACTGTCCAAGCCGACGGAAGAATTATTGGCAGGAGGCACAGACTTGCACGCAGCAAGCGCACAAAGAAGCACAAGAGCAATCAAGGGGAGAACGTTCCGCTTCATGCGGCCCAGCATAGCAGAGAGAAAGCTCGGAGCACTGAAATCATTGTGTTTTTGCGCTGAAGGCGCGATCCGCCGTGCGCAAAGCACCGTCTACAATAGTAGTAATGGCCGACGCGCTTTATTTAAGTCTGTGGTACCCGAATCTCCGCCTTGCCGCATTGCCGGACAAGCTCGCAACAGTGCTTTCCACCTTTGCAGCCCACGGCGGCGATCCCAAGGTCTACGCCGTCACCGTCTGGCCGGTCAACTGGCATGAAGCGCCCGTCTTCCAGCGTGTCTACGGCTACGCTACCGAAGGCGCCGAACCGAAGCAGGCCATTGAAGAAGCGCTGGAATTGCTCCACGACGACTACGCCTACGAGTTCCAGATCGGCTGGTATCTCTGGGAGCTCGAAGAGTCAGGCAATCTCGACAGCCGCTGGGTTCGCGTCCAGCGCCTCGTCCGCGTAACAGCCTTCGGCCCGCTTTTTGACGAAGGCACCTACGAGCAGGAAGGCCACATCCGCATCGACTTCGGCCCCGACGCGCCCTTCCTCGAAGAAGACGTCGAGCTCGACGAGACAGCCGAGCAGCACATCGCGCAGAACATCCGCCAGCTCGTCGATCTGACAGCAGCGGTCGAAAAAGCCTCCGGCGCAACCGCGCGCCTGCTCTGGAGCGAACTCGGCGAAAGCCTCGCGCAAAAGCTGGCCGCACGTTTAGGCCAGGGGAATTAAGCCCGTGCGCATCGCCCCATTCCGCATCACCATCGAGCGGCTGCGAACGCTGGTGCTCGTTGCCGCAGGCTTGCTCATCGCCGCGCTTATCGGTTCACTCGCGTTTTCAAAGTGGAAGAACCGCTTCAACCTGAGCGAAGTGCCAAAGCGTCTCGGCGTAGACATTCAGCAGGAAGCGAATGGCGTGACGTATACGCAGTCGCGAGGCGGCCACACACTTTTCAAGATTCACGCATCGAAAGTCGTCCAGCTCAAAGACGGCGGTAAAGCCCTGCTGCACGACGTACAGATTGAGCTCTACGGCGAAGACGGCAGCCGCGTAGACCGCATCACCGGCAACGAATTCGAATACGACCAGAAGGCCGGCATCGCCACTGCCGCCGGCCCTGTAGAAATCACGATTATGAAGCCCGGCGTAGTACCGGCTGTCGCACCCAAAGCCGCTGCCAATCAGACCTTGACCGATAGGCAGAAGGGCACGGTCTTGGGCAATGCCGCCGAAACCGCCGCCGCAGGCCAGATTGAAGTCAAGACCAGTGGCCTCACCTTCAACCAGAAATCCGGCATCGCAACAACGGAGCAGCGTGTGGATTTCTCGCTCGCGCAAGGAAACGGCACTGCCGTTGGCGCAACCTTCGACTCTGACAAAGGCTTGATGGTTCTTGATCACGCCGTGGAGCTGAACACCAATCGCAACGGCGAAGACATCACCGTGCATGCGCAGCATGCGGAGTTTGACCGCACCACGCTGGAGTGCAACCTGCGCAGTGCCACGGCGGACTATCGCAAAGGCAAAGCCACAGCTGCTGAATCCAAAATCCTCTTCCGCCAGGATGGTTCAGCTGTCCGTCTTGATGCACATGGCGGATTCACGCTGGCCACAGCCACAGGTAGCCATGTTGCTGCACCGCAAGGCTGGCTTGAGTTCAACGAGAAGAGCCAGCCACAGCGCGGACACATGGAAGGCGGCGTGACTATGGATTCCGTCGCCGGAAGTCGCCAGTCACACGGCACTGCTCCAACAGCAGAGCTCGCGTTCACATCCACAGGCGACTTGAAACACGCGCACCTAGAACGTGACGTTACGATGCACAGCGAAGAAGACGCCAGCGGCTCGCATATCAGCCGCGACTGGCGTTCTTCTGTGGCTGATATCGATTTCCGCCCGACCGCCAAGGGGCAGATGGAGATTGCTTCCGTTACCGGGCAAGGCGGCGTAGTGATGAGCGGCCAGACGCGCCGCGGCGACGGCATCATGACGCCTTCCCGCATGTCCGCCGACCAGATCGTCGCGCAGTTCAGTTCAGACCAGCAGCTATCCCAGGTCACGGGAACAGGCCACACCAGCTTTGAGCAGACCACTGCATCCGGCACCGCGCAGACCACAACCGGAGACAAGTTGGAAGCCCGCTTTGTGCAGAGCGCCAAGCTGTCCTCGAAAGGCTCACAATCGCAGGCCGCCTCGCAGATCGATTCCGCTACCATCGACGGCAATGTCGTCATGACACAGCAACCGTCCGCAAAGCCCGGTCAGCAGCCGCAGCCGGCTTTGCGTGCCACCAGCGGCCACGCAGTGTATGAAGGCACAGGCCAGTGGCTGCACCTGACGGTGAATCCACGCATCCAGAACGGCGGACTCGAGCTGACTGCGGACAAGATCGATGTAGCACAACAGGCCGGAAAGAACGAAGGCGACGCTTTCGCCCGCGGCAATGTCAAAGCCACCTGGCTCAACGATGGCCGCGACAAATCTGCATCCAGCTCAGTCGGCCTCGGCGGTCAGATCCCCGCGCATGTTATCGCCAGTGAGGCACAATTTCACCAGGCAACCGGCGAAGCAACCTTCCATGGCCAGGCACGCCTCTGGCAGGACGCGAACTCGGTAGCCGCACCTGTCATTGTGCTCGACCGTACGAAGCGCACGCTGGTAGCGCATGGCGCTGGCACAACCGACCCGGTGCACCTTGTGCTGCTCAGTTCTGGTGGTACACCGGGCCAGAAGCCAGGCGAAAATAAATCCGCAACACCTTCTGTCATCCGCGTTCGCGGCGACGATCTGCAGTACTCCGACACAACGCGAAAAGCGCTGTTGCAGGCAGTACCAGGCAGCGTGGTGATTGCCGAAACCGGCACCGCAACGTCTAACTCAGATTCTGTTGAGTTGATTTTGCAGCCAGCGGGAACGCATGCAGCAAGCAAGGGTAATCCCGCTGCACAGGTGGAGCGCATGACGGCGCATGGCAACGTTGTGCTTACTTCGCAGGGAAGACAAGGAACCGGGGAGCAGCTTGTTTACACCAGTCAGACCGGCCAGTATGTGTTGACTGGAACAGTGGCAACACCGCCGAAGATGAGTGATCCGGAGCACGGAATCGTAACCGGTAATGCTTTGATTTTCAATAGCCGCGATGATAGCGTCAGTATCGAAGGCGCGGGGACGAAGACCACAACAGTGACGCATGCGCCTGCAAGATCAGGCAAGGAATGAAGCGGGTTGGATGGAGACACTGATCGCCGAAGGACTCGGCAAGACATATAAAGGGCGGCAGGTGGTGCGTGGTGTTGATATTCGCATTAGCCGCGGAGAAGTGGTGGGCCTGCTTGGCCCCAACGGCGCCGGCAAAACCACCAGCTTCTACATGATTGTTGGCCTTGTAGAGCCGGAGACCGGCCACGTTAAGGTGGACGACACCGAGATTACACGCGTTCCCATGTATCTGCGCGCCCGCAACTACGGCATCAGCTATCTTCCGCAGGAGCCCTCTGTCTTTCGGAAGCTTACGGTAGAGGAAAACATCCTGGCCGTGCTGGAAGCGCAACCGCTCAGCAACAAGGAGCGCCGGACTCGCACGGACCGGCTCATTCAACAGTTGAATCTTGGCCACATTCGTGGCACTCGTGGTTATGCACTTTCCGGTGGCGAGCGCCGGCGCGTGGAGATTGCTCGCTCGCTCTGTATTCAGCCGAATTTCATCCTGCTGGACGAGCCTTTCAGCGGCATTGATCCCATCGCCGTTCTTGATTTGCAGAAGATTATTTTTGATCTAAAGGCCAGCGGTATAGGCATTCTTATCACGGACCACAACGTTCGCGAGACGCTCAGCGTGACCGACCGGGCTTATATCATTGCGGAAGGCAAAATCTTTCGTTCCGGAACTCCGCGCGAACTGGGTAACGATGTAGAGGTTCGGAGGGTCTATCTGGGAGAGGGATTTTCACTGGATTAATATCGGCCAAGCCTGTGAACGTGGGGAGGATGCGTTTCGAGGCGCATTCTGAAACAATTCTCATAGACATTGATTCATTTTGGAACGTTGCCATAGGCCGATGTTCTTTTCTACTGGATGCGTTTTCCGTACCAGCTACACTTACATATATTTCATCAGGAGAGTTGAGCGATTCTATGGCGCTGTTGCAGCCCAAATTGAATTTGAAAGTGGCTCAACGCCAGGTCCTTACCCCGGGCCTGATGCAGATGGTCAGTGTCCTTGCGCTCAACAAGCTTGAGCTCAAGGAGATGATCGATGCGGAACTGGTTGAGAATCCAGTGCTTGAGGAGATCAACGAGTCGGTTCCCATGCTGGATGAGGTAGCCAGTCGTGAAGAAGCACTGGACCGCAGCCAGGAGCATTCTGGAGAAGAGGTTGCCACCAAGCCGGCTGATCCCTTTGAAGAAGTTGATTTCGGCTCATATTTTCAGGAGTACCTCGACCCGGGCTATAAGACACAGCCCGAGTATGAAGACAGCGAAAAGCCTTCGTTTGAGAATTTTCTTTCGCAGCCCACAACACTGACTGACCACTTGGAGTGGCAGCTTGGAGCGCTCTCTCTTGAACCGGAATTGCTCATGGCTGCGGAGTTCATCGTTGGCAATCTCAATGAGGATGGCTACCTAGCCGCAAGCGAAGAAGAGTTGGCAGCTTCCTACGCCGAAGCTGACGTTGCGGATGAAGCAACGCAGCATCTTACCCACCGTGCGATCGACTTGGTGCAGCATCTTGATCCGGCCGGCGTGGGAGCGCGTGATCTGCGTGAGTGCCTGCTAATTCAGATTGCCGCGCAGCAGCATGAGTTTGCTCAGTTGTATGCAAAACGTCAGCAGCTGGAAGCGGAACCGGAAGAAGACGACGAGGCTGAAGCGGACCCGCATGGCAGCTTCCGCGCTGAGGCGGAGGCAAAACTGGAAGAACGCCGCTGCGCGATGGATGTGGCTGCTGCCATTGTGGACAAGCACCTGATGCTCCTGCAGAAGCGTGACGTGAAGGATTTGGCGCGTGCCGTGCAGGCTACTCCGGAGGAAACGCATGCAGCGGTTGAGTTCATTCGCACACTAGATCCTCGCCCTGGCCGCATGTACAACCGCGAGCAGACGCGGCTCATTGAGCCGGATGTAGTCTTTGTGAAGCGCGGGGGGGAATGGGTCGTCTCCATGAATGAAGAAGACCTGCCTAGTTTGCGTCTCAGCCGGCGTTATCGGCAAATGCTCACTTCAGACGGTACTGACCGCGAAGTGAAGGAGTACGTGAAAGAACGCTTCCGCTCCGCGCTGCAGCTGATGCGTAATATTGCCCAGCGCAAAAGCACTATTCTGCGCACCTGCGAAGTAATTGTCCGCCGCCAGCAGGAGTTTCTGGACAAAGGACTCGAAGCGCTGCGTCCCATGATGATCAAGGAAGTTGCCGAAGAGATCGGCGTGCATCCCTCCACGGTGAGCCGCGCCGTTGCCAACAAGTACGCCCACACGCCACAGGGCGTGCTTGAGCTACGCTTCTTCTTCTCAGAAGGATCGAATGGCCCTGAGGGCGCCGATACGCCACTGGTTGTGCTCAAGCGCAAAGTGCGCAAGCTCATTGAAGAGGAAGACCCGCGCAAGCCGCACACAGACGACCAGCTTGCCGCCATGCTGCAGGCGCAGGGAATCCAGTTAACGCGTCGCACGGTGGCCAAATACCGTGAAGAAATGAACATTCCTTCGACGCATCAGCGCCGCCGCCGCGATGCCTGAAGTCGCCTGCATCCCTGTTCACTGATTTCATCGTGCTATAGAATCCTAGATTCTCCTCAGGGCTGATATTCTGAGAAGTGAGAATTTTTCGATTGGAGGATGGTTATGGACGTTGAGTTGACCGCCAGGCAAGTAAAGGTTTCGAAGGCTCTGCGCCAGCAGGCTGAAGAAGGCATGGAGCGGATTTCGCGCATCATGGGCAGGACAACGAGTGCGTCTGTCACTTTTCGTGTGCAGCGTCATCTTCAGATTGCCGAACTGACGGTTTCGGCTCGGCATCACACAATCGCTGCCACTGGCCAGGCCACAACGCAGGAGTCGGCGCTACGCGATGCTTTGGCGCATGCCGAGCATCAGGCGTTGCGCTATCGTGATCGCCATTTGACGCGCAAACGGCTGCCGAAAGAAGAGAAGGTGTTAACGGAGCCGCCTGTGGCACGGCCCAAAACACGGCCTGCCCAGCCGGAAGTGACAGAGGATGGCTTACCCGTGAAGTCGGCGTCCAAGCCGCGCGCGGCAATTCCTGCGCACTCTTTCCCAGCCAAGCCAACTGTTGTAGAACCGCACATCGTCAAGAGCGGGGAGGCGATTGCGCTCAAGCCCATGACGATGGAAGAGGCGGTGAAAGAGGCGGAGTTCCGTGATCGCGATCTGCTGATCTTCCGAAATCAGGCGGGACAATTGTTTGTACTGCATCGCCGTCGTGACGGCCAGATGGAGCTGGTTGAAATTCCGTAAAGTCAGGGACGAATGAGGAGTCACGAAGGACGAGTGGAAGTATGCCACTCGTTCTTCTGTCATTTGCCCCAAACTACCTGCAGTGGTTTGGGTAAAAGCATGCGGCAGCGAGCTTTTTCGTCACTCGTCCTTCGCCTTTAGCGTGTACCATGAGCGCATGGCGCAGTCGAACGATCCCAGCCAGAAGATAGCGCGTTCCACAGAAGACTCCGCGAACGTGGAAGGAAAACAGAGCAAAGAGCTGGTTATTGTGACCGGCATCTCCGGTGCAGGAAAGGCCACGGCCCTCAAGGCGTTTGAGGACCTTGGCTTTCACGCCGTGGATAATCTTCCGCTGGAATTGCTCGTTGATTTTGCCAGGCTCGTTGAAAAATCCAGCGAGATTGAAGACGCCGCCATCATTGTTGACATTCGCGAGGGGCAGACGCTTGACCAGCTGCCGGAGATTCTCAAGAGCGTCAAAACGGTGCTTCCCACGCGGGTTGTTTTTCTCGACTCAAAGGATGAAGTGCTGGTGCGCCGCTATTCTGAGACGCGCCGTCCGCATCCATTGCGCAAGCAGGACACTGTTTCTCGGTCCATCGTGGAAGAACGACAGTTGCTGGACCCGATTCGCAATGTAGCGGATACGCTTATCGATACATCGAATTTCAATGTGCACGAGCTGCGCGCGCATATTCAGGCACGGTTCGGGCGTGATGAGCAGGTGAATCACTTGCTCGTTTCCTGCCTCAGTTTTGGTTTCAAAAACGGCGTGCCGCTGGATGCGGATATGGTCTTTGATGTCCGCTTTCTACCCAATCCTCACTTTGTGCCGGAGTTCCGCAAATTGACGGGCCAGGACCCGAGGGTTGCGGGTTATGTGCGTGGTTTTCCGCAAACCGCTGAATTTCTGGAACGCGTGACCGGGTTGATGCTCTACCTGCTACCGCATTATGTGGCTGAGGGTAAAAGTTATCTGACGGTGGCATTTGGCTGTACAGGCGGCCAGCACCGCAGTGTGATGATGGCGGAGGAAATGGCAGAGCGCTTGAAGGTGGCAGGCTACCAGGTGAAGGTATTTCATCGGGATATGCCCCGCTGAACTGCAACTTTTTCTTGTTTTTCAACGTCCTAACAAGGGTCTAGGCATGGAGGCGAGGTGCATTCACATGTGCGCATGGCCTCGATGATAAACTTAGCGATTTGGAGGCCTTATCCATTCTCAGGTCCGCGCTTCGGACCGCAAGCTTGAGGACGGCCTACAGGTTCCCCTAATCCACGATTTTTTGCGCACCACACACGAGACAAATGGACGCACAATCATCTGCTTCGCACGTTACGCCGGGGGCGCCACAGGCCGGAGACGCGCCCGCGCCTGAGAAAAAGCGCCGGCACTGGTGGATATGGGCCGTGGTCCTTATCCTCTTTGGCTTGCTGTTTTACTGGGTCATCCAGCACCAGCAACAAAGCCAGGCAGCCAAGACTGGCGGCGGTGGCCGTCGCGGCCAAATGGGCGGCCCGGTGCCAGTGACTACAGCCACGGCACGCAAGGGATCGATGAACATCTACTTCGACGCCCTTGGCACGGTTACGCCCGTGTATACCGACTCCATCACTGCACAGGTGACAGGCGTTGTGACCACGGTGCATTACCGTGAGGGCCAGACGGTCAGCAAGGGCGCTCCGTTGATTGATATTGACGATCGTCTGTACCGTGCCCAGTTGACGCAGGCGCAGGGAACACTGGAGCACGACCAGCAAGTGCTGGCGCAGGCCCAGATGGATCTTGAGCGCTATCAGCAGGCTTGGGCCAAGAACGCCATTCCGCGGCAGACTCTCGAAGACCAGGAAAAGCTGGTGTTGCAGCAGCAGGCCGCGGTTAAGAATGATGAGGGCGCCGTGCAGTATGACCAGGTGCAGGTCGCTTACTGCCATATTACGGCTCCTATCAGTGGCCGTGTCGGTTTACGGCTTGTAGACCCCGGAAATCTGGTGACGGCGAACTCCAGCTCAACGCTGGTGGTAATTACGCAAACGCAACCGATTACTGTTGTCTTCACTTTGGCCGAAGATGATTTGCCGAAGGTGCAGGCGCAGGTCCGGAGCAAGCAGGGGCTGACTGTGGAAGCTCTGGATCGCACCCAGTCCGGCCATCTGGCGTCAGGCAAGTTGTCTGCTATTGATAACCAGATTGACACTTCGACTGGCACAGTGAAGCTACGCGCGCAGTTTGATAACCGCGACGGCTCTCTCTATCCCAACCAGTTCGTCAATACACGCATGCTGGTGCAGACACTGGACGACCAGGTCCTTGTTCCTTCTTCCGCGGTACAGCATAACGGCAGCGAGGATTTTGTTTATGTAATTGCGGATGCAAAGACGGGCACCCCTGTCTCTGATACTTCAGTGTGCAAGGGCGGCGCGGGGGGCGGTCACGGCGGCGGACAGAATGCGAGTGCGGGGCAGGGCAGTGGGCAGGCTGGTGGTGCACAGTCAGGTGGCGTGGCTCCGACGTGCAAAGCCGTGATGCGTTCTGTCAAGTCAGGCCATTCTGAAAACGGCGACACGATTATTCTTGATGGCCTGCAATCCGGTGAGATTGTATCCGACAGCAGTTTTGAGAAGCTGATTGATGGCTCACAGATCACGATCTCGAAAATCAAACTTCCATCCACGTCAGATACGAGTACGAGCACAGCCCCATGAATCCTTCCCGGCCATTTATTACACGGCCGGTGGCGACTGCGCTGCTGATGGCCGCCATTCTGTTGGTGGGGATTGTCGCATTTCTCCAGTTGCCGGTCTCGGCGCTACCGGAAGTGGACTATCCCACCATTCAGGTGCTCACGTTTTATCCCGGCGCCAGCCCGGATGTAATGGCCACGACGGTCACTGCTCCGCTCGAGCGTCAGTTTGGGCAGATGCAGGGCCTGAGCCAGATGACATCGACGAGCGCCGGTGGCGTGTCTGTCATTGTGCTGCAGTTCAACCTGGCGCTGAGCCTCGACATTGCCGAAGAAGAGGTGCAGGAATCGATTAACGGGGCGGGTTCGTTTTTGCCAGCCAATCTGCCGACGCCGCCTATCTATAACAAGACCAATCCCGCTGATGCGCCGGTGATGACGCTGGCGATTTACTCGCCGCAGATGCCTCTTCCCGATGTTGAGGATCTTGTAGATACGCGCCTGGCGCCACGCCTGTCGCAGTTGAGCGGTGTGGGCCTCGTAAGCATCAGCGGCGGCCAGAAACCGGCGGTTCGCATCCAGGTGAATCCGACCAAGCTATCTGCGCATGGACTGAACCTGGAAGATGTGCGCACGGCGTTGACGGATGCGAGTGTCAATGCAGCGAAGGGTAACTTTGACGGTCCGCGTCAGGACTACCAGATCGATGCGAATGATCAGATTACAGAAGCCGAGGGTTATAAGAATGTAGTTGTCTCATTCAGTAATGGCGCACCGGTTTTCGTAAAAGACGTAGCGAACGTTATTAACGGCGTGGAAAATACTCGCCTGGCTGCGTGGATGAATGAGACGCCGGCTGTCATTCTGAATATTCAGCGTCAGCCGGGCGCTAATACCATCACAGTCGTCAATCGTATCCGGCAGATTCTGCCGCAGCTTGAGGCCAACCTGCCTGCATCCATCAAGGTCGTCACCATGACAGACATGACGACCAGCATCCAGGCCTCGGTGCACGACGTTGAGTTTGAACTGATGCTGACTATCGGCCTTGTGGTCATGGTCATCTTCCTCTTCCTGCGTAATCTCTCCGCCACGATCATTCCCAGCGTTGCTGTACCGCTTTCTCTCATCGGTACGTTTGCAGTGATGTATATGCTGGGATATAGCCTGGACAATCTCTCCCTGATGGCGCTCACCATCTCGACCGGCTTTGTCGTTGACGACGCCATCGTGATGATTGAAAACATCTCTCGCTATATTGAAGAGGGGATGTCGCCGATGGAAGCCGCACTTACTGGCGCAGGCCAGATCGGCTTCACAATCGTTTCGTTAACGGTGTCGCTCATTGCAGTGCTGATCCCGCTGCTCTTTATGGGCGATGTGGTGGGCCGTCTCTTCCGTGAGTTTGCGGTAACCCTGGCAGTTACCATCATCATTTCTGCGGTGGTTTCACTTACGCTGACGCCGATGATGTGTGCGCGCATTTTGCGGCACGACCCATCTCACCAGCAGACCCGCTTTTATCTAGCATCCGAAAAGGTCTTCAACAACATGATCGCCTTTTACGGGCGTACCTTGAAGGTGATTCTGCGGCATCAAGGATTAACTTTGCTCGTCGCGGTAGCCACGCTAATTCTCACCGTTGTGCTTTACATCTTTATTCCGAAGGGATTCTTCCCGGTCCAGGATACGGGGGTGATTCAAGGTATCTCGCAGGCGCAGCAGTCCATTTCCTTCGAGGAGATGTCCAGGAAACAGCAGCAGCTTTCGCACATCATTCTTCAGGATCCTGCGGTGCAGAGTCTGTCGTCATTTATCGGTGCCGACGGTCTGAATACAACACTCAACAGCGGCCGCATTTCCATCAATCTCAAGCCAATTGAAGACCGCGATCTGAGTGCCGCCGATGTCATCCGTCGCCTTCAGGGCAAGCTCGCCAATGTACAGGGAATCCATCTCTACATGCAGCCTGTGCAGGACATTACAGTGGATGACCGCGTGAGCCGCACGCAATACCAGTACACGCTCGAAGACCCAGACATCAATGAACTGAATGATTGGACCAACCGGTTCGTAACAGAATTGAAAAGGTTGCCGGAACTGGAAGATGTAGCTACGGACCAGCAGACCGGCGCACGAGCAGTCTCGTTGATGATTGATCGCGCCACCGCATCCCGTCTCGGCATTGCGCCAACGACCATCGATAATACACTCTACGATGCCTATGGTCAGCGTCAGATCAACACGCTTTATACACAGTTGAATCAGTATCACGTGATTCTGGAAACAGAGTCGCAGTGGCGCCAGAACCCGGTTAACCTGGGTTCGCTTTACATCCAGTCAAGCGCATCTTCCGGTGCAAGCGGTGCCGGTGCAGCCACATCGTTTTCAGCCTCTGCTTCCGCTTCTGCCGGTTCCAATGCTCTTACGTCGGGCGTGAAATATACGCCGTCGTCGAACGTTATGGGGCCCCCGGCCACGGTGCTGGCAGGTACCACGGCATCTAGCGGTTCTTCAGCGAGCAGCGGCACTACCAGTGGAACAACACCGAACACGACAACTGCTTCTGTTGGCGCAAATGCCGTTCCCCTGAGTGCATTTACCCAGGTAAGTACAACCACGGAAGCTCTTTCGATTAACCACCAGGGCCAGTTCCCATCCGTAACAGTGTCGTTTAACCTAGCGCCAAATGCCTCCCTTGGCACGGCCATTACCAAGATTGACGACACTGCCAAAAAAATAAATTTCCCCCCGACTATACAGGCGGATTTTCAGGGCACAGCTGCTTCCTTCCGCAACTCGCTATCGAATGAAGCAATCTTGATTTTGGCGGCGCTTGTCACGGTTTATATCGTGCTGGGCGTTTTGTACGAGAGCTTTATTCATCCCATCACGATTCTTTCCACGCTACCTTCTGCTGGTGTGGGTGCACTGCTGGCCCTCATAATCTGCAAGCAGGACCTCAGCGTCGTAGCTATCATCGGCATCATTCTGCTGATAGGCATTGTGAAGAAGAACGGCATTATGATCGTGGACTTCGCTCTCGAAGCAGAGCGGGAACACGGCAAAAGCTCGACTGACGCAATCTATGAGGCAAGTCTTCTGCGTTTCCGGCCCATTATGATGACCACAATGGCCGCACTGCTCGGCGGAGTGCCGTTGGCATTTGGCTCAGGACTTGGTTCGGAGCTACGGCGTCCACTGGGCATTGCCATGGTTGGCGGCCTGCTGCTCTCACAGGTGCTTACGCTTTACACCACACCGGTGATCTACATCTTCTTTGACGCGCTAGGCCAACGGCTCACTGGCCGTAAGCCTTCGCACGCGGTCACGGATAGCACGCCGCCTACAGGAGAGCAGCCTGCATGAGCCTGTCGTCTCCATTTATCCACCGGCCAGTTGCTACTACGCTGCTTACCATAGCGTTGGCGATTGCGGGTGCAATTGCGTACACGGTCTTGCCAGTTTCTCCGTTGCCGCAGGTGGATTTTCCGACGATCAGTGTTTCAGCGAGCCTGCCGGGTGCGAGTGCACAGATCATGGCAGCTTCAGTGGCGACGCCACTTGAGCGCCAGTTCAGCCATATTGCTGGCATCACAGAAATGACTTCGTCCAGTTCGCTGGGCAGTACATCAGTTACGCTACAGTTTGACCTGAGCCGTAATATTGACGGAGCAGCGCGCGATGTGCAGGCTGCAATCAATGCTGCACGCACGTATCTCCCCACAAATCTGCCATCGAACCCTTCCTATCGAAAAGTGAATCCGGCAGATTCGCCGATCATGATTATCGGGCTCACGTCCAACAAGTACAACATAACGACTGTTTACGATCTGGCCTCGACAATTCTGGAGCAGAAGCTTTCGCAGATTCAGGGCGTTGGTCAGGTCTTTGCAGGCGGTGGCGCCACGCCTTCTGTTCGTGTGGAAATTGACCCGATGAAGCTCCAGAGTTTTGGTATGACTCTGGCGAATGTGCAGTCCACGCTGAGTCTTCAGAATGCGCATTCGCCGCGCGGGCAGCTTGCCGATGGAAATACAACGCTTGACATTATTACCAATGACCAGATTTCCAAGGCCGACGATTATAAGCCGTTGGTTATTGGCTATCACAACGCCGCCGCCGTGAGACTCTCGGATGTAGCAGATGTAGTGGATTCGACACAGAATGTCCGCACTGCGGGTTATATGGACGGGACCAGGGCTGTTTTCATCATCATCTTCCGCCAGCCTGGCGCCAACATTATTGATACTGTTGATCGCATCAAAGCACAACTGCCGTTCCTGAATGCAGTTATGCCACAAGGCATTACGTCCACCATCGTGATGGACCGCACCACGACGATTCGCGCCTCGGTCAGAGATGTAGAACGCACACTTGTTGGCTCGATCATTCTTGTCATTCTGGTGGTGTTCGTCTTCCTGCGCAGTCCGCGGGCTACGTTGATTCCAAGTGTTGCTGTCCCGGTTTCATTGATCGGAACCTTTGCGGTGATGTATCTTTGCGGCTACAGCCTCGACAATCTCTCACTCATGGCGTTGACGATTTCGACCGGATTTGTTGTCGATGATGCCATTGTGGTGATGGAGAATATTACGCGGCATCTTGAAGATGGTATGGAGCCGTTTGCCGCGGCGCTCAAAGGAGCTAATGAGATAGGTTTTACGGTTTTCTCCATCAGCATGTCACTTATCGCAGTGTTTATTCCTATCTTGATGATGGGCGGCATTGTGGGCAGGCTCTTCCGCGAGTTTGCGGTGACGCTTTCAACAGCGATTTTGGTTTCGATGGTGATTTCGCTCACGACGACGCCAACGATGTGTGCACATTTGCTGAAGGCGCAGAAAGAAGGCGAAAGTCACAATTGGTTCTATCGCGCCAGCGAAAAGGCATTTGACAGACTGGTCGCTATTTATCGTGTCTCTCTTTCATGGGTACTTGATAATCCAGTTCTTACCCTGATAGTTCTTGCGCTTACCGTTGCACTCAATCTTGTTGTGCTTGTGCGTATTCCGAAGGGCTTCTTCCCAACGCAAGACACTGGCGCTGTGATGGGGATGGTACAGGGTCCACAGGATGCTTCGTTCCCATTCATGAACTTCTCCGTGCAGCAAATTGTGAATGTGATCAAGGCCAACCCCAATGTGGCGCATGTGAACGCATATACAGGAGGCAATGGTTCAAGCAACGGAGGGTTTATTTATATTGCCCTGAAACCGTTGGGCAAAGAGCGCAATACGTCCGCTATGGATGTCATTAACCAGATACGTCCGAGACTTAATAGGCTGCCTATTGCCTCTGCATTTTTGCAGCCCGGGCAAGATCTGCGTATTGGTGGCCGTGGCAGTGCAGCACTTTATCAGTACACAATCCAGACTGAAAATGTACCGGACCTGGCACACTGGGGACCAGTTTTGCTGAACGAAATGAAGCGCTTGCCTGGACTGCAAGATGTGAACAGCGATCAGCAGAACAACGGCCTGCAGGAAATGCTCACCTTTGATCGCGCAACTGCGGCGCGCCTAGGACAGACAGCGCAATCGCTAGACAATTCCTTGTACAGCGCCTTTGGCCAGCAGGAAGTATCTGTGATTTACACGCAGCTCAACCAGTACTACGTGGTGATGGAAGTTGCGCCAAAGTACTGGCAGGATCCTTCGGGGCTTCACAGTATTTTCGTGAAGCCGTCCTCCAGTTCATCTGGCTCCGGAGTGAACACGATGGCTCCATTGCTCAGTATCATGACACCGCAAACCGGGACTACTCCCCTGCAGGTCAATCACACTGGTCTGTTCCCTTCAGTGACGGTGTCGTTCAATCTCGCGAATGGCATGTCCCTCAGCGATGCGACGCGCGAGATTACGGAGATGGAAGCAAAGCTGGGAATGCCGGCAACCATTCACGGATTTTTTGCCGGAACGGCGCAGGCATATCAGGACTCGCTGGCCACCGAGAAATATCTCGTCATCACCGCACTGCTTGCGGTTTATATTGTGCTAGGCATTCTGTATGAAAGCCTTGTGCACCCGTTGACGATTATTTCCACGCTGCCTTCCGCCAGCGTAGGCGCAATGATCGCACTAATGCTCTTCAGCATTGACTTGAACGTGATTTCAATCATTGGCATCATTCTTCTCATAGGCATCGTGAAGAAGAATGCGATCATGATGATCGACTTTGCATTGATGGCTGAGCGCGGCGGGAAAAATACGCATGATGCAATCTTCGAGGCGTGCATGTTGCGCTTCCGCCCGATCCTGATGACGACAATGGCAGCGATTTTTGGAGCATTGCCTCTGGCATTTGGTACTGGCACAGGATCGGAGCTGCGTAAGCCGCTCGGGATCACGATTGTAGGCGGATTGATTCTGAGCCAGCTGCTTACGTTGTACACAACGCCGGTTGTTTATCTGGCTATGGATCGGCTTCGTTTGCGCGTGTTGGGGCGCTCGCATGATACGCCGTTGCCGAATGGAGCGGCAGAGGCTACCTCTTGATTCGAGAGAAAATATGACTATGTTTGACATGAATCGACCGGAAGGGAAGCTGGCAGGAGTTGCTACACTGGCGCTGATGGTGCTGATGGCTGGCTGTCACGTAGGTCCTGCCTATCACGCTCCGGCTCCGCCTGCCGTGACTGCGCCTAACTACAAGGAATCTACGGTTAATTTCCAGGATCAGGATGGGTGGAAAGTTGCCACTCCGCAGGACGCGGTGATCCGCGGCAATTGGTGGGAGATCTTTAATGAGCCCGAATTGAATGCGCTCGAAGAGCAGTTGAATGCGAACAACCAGAATATTCAGGTTTCATATCAGAACTACATGGCGGCTCGTGCAGTAATTGCAGAGGCGCGTGCGCAGTATTGGCCGACAGTTACGTTTAACCCTTCGTGGTCCCGCTCGCGTAACTCTTCCAATACAGGTGGCAGCAGCGGCTCAAATGGTAGCAACAAAGGCAGTGCCACTTCGTTATGGTCGCTGCCAATTGATGTTTCATGGACGCCTGATTTCTGGGGCAAGATCAAGAATGAGGTTCGTGAGGCGCAGTACAGTGCACAGTCTAGCGCTGCAGATCTGGCAACGGAAAAACTTTCGATGCAGGCCAGCCTTGCTCAGTACTTCTTTGAGATTCGCGGACAGGATAATCTGCAACAGATTCTGGCCGCGACGGTGAGGGCGGATAAAGAATCTCTCGATGCCCAGCAGGGTGCTTATGACACGGGAACGGGTGACTCGATTGCAGTCGTGGAGGCAAAAAGCGCGCTTGAATCCGCCCAGGTATCGTTGGTGAACGTCGGCTTGTTGCGTGCACAGTATGAGCATGCAATTGCCGTGCTGGTAGGTAAGATAGCAACCGATTTCTCAATTCCTGTGAAGCCGATGATTTATACGGCACCCGCAATTCCGGTTGGCGTGCCCTCACAGTTGGCGGAGCGCAGACCGGATATTGCTGCTGCGGAGCGGACTCTAGCTGCGGCGAATGCAACGATTGGCATTGGTTATGGAGCATTTTTTCCGGACGTCACACTGTCAGCCTCTGGTGGATTAGAAAGCTCTCTCTTCAAGCACCTTTTTGATTGGCCAAGCCGTGTCTGGTCTATCGGTCCGTCAGTGTCTGAGACGGTCTTCAATGGATGGCAATATCGAGCCCAGCTTCACCAATATGAAGCACAGTACAACGCAGATGTGGCCACTTACCGCCAGACTGTATTGACGGCATTTCAGCAGGTGGAGGATGCGCTTTCCGGCACGCGTATTTACTCACAGCAGATTTTGCATCAGCAGGAAGCCGTGAAGTCAGCGCAGCAGTCGTATGATCTGGAAAAGGAACGGTACAACACCGGCATCGATCCGTATGTGGATGTTGTGACAACACAAACGACGCTGCTGGGCGATCAGGTTACACTGAATTCGCTTCAGGTGCAGGAGATGCTTTCCGCAGTGCAGCTTGTGCAGGCACTTGGCGGTGGATGGGATCGCACTCAGTTACCGTCTCCTACTGAGGTTGGTGCCAAGGTACCTGCTTCGTCCTACAAAATGCAGCAGTAACAAAATGCCCTGCGTATGGTTATACGCAGGGCATTTTTCTCAAGGCGCTGTCTTAATCATTGTTTCCGGGATTCGTGATGGGAATTGCGCTGGCCGTTTTGCGAAGTATCTCTTCCACATCCTCGAGCTTGTCTGTAATCAGGCTTAGACGGCGGGAGAGTGACTGGATTTCTGTCTCAGCCCGACGATTCACTTCAAAATCAAGCTCACTGCGAAGCCGGTCCTTCGAGTCCTGACGGTTCTGGCTCATCATGATGACTGGCGCTTGAATGGCTGCCAGCATGGAGAGAAAGAGATTCAACAGGATAAATGGGTACGGGTCCCATGCGCGATTCCTGAGCACTATATTGATTGTTGAATACGCGATAAGTGCAGCAAGAAACGTAAGAATGAATGCCCACGACCCTCCAAAGCCGGCAACAGAATCTGCAATACGCTCGCCGAAAGTCTCCTGTTCTTCAATCACTTCATTCGGGTTGCGATTGGCACGACTGCGTACTAACTTTTGCGCGGCGTGAAACTGGCGGGCCTGCATGGTGAGCATATCCATGCCGGCCATCGGACGGCGAGTAAAGAGCACGGCGAGGTCATCACGGCCAATTTCCAAGCAGGATGTCTCTTCAAGCGCCATTGCGGAAGTTTGATGCTCCGTTTGCTGGAGCATGGACGCAAAGCCGAAGAAATCGCCATGTGTCGGCTCATCCACAACTACTTCCTGGTGGTCTTCATCCATGGTGGCTACCTGCACCTTACCGGACATAACAACATAGCCATGTTCACCGGGGTCGCCGGCTTTGAAGATACGCTGGCGCGGAGCAAACTTCCTTACCTCAACCTGAGCGGCGAGAACGGCGGCTTCATCGTTGTCCAGAAGCTCAAAGAGAGGGACGTGGCGTAGTTCATCGGGGTTGCAGGGCATGGGCTGACTCGCTTGGTGAATTGGTGGTGCTCGGCAGTTGCCGTGAGTATTTTATTTCGAAAGTATGAGGATTGGATTTACAAGATCAGAACGCAGCGGGCATTTTTCGCAATTCGGTGTACTGCCGCAGTGTGCCTTGCCTACGGCGACGGTGAGCGCATGGAACTCGTTGAAGAGTTGGACATGCTTTTCATGCGGGTCGGATGCAAATGCCTGCCGTGTAAGCTCCGAGAGCGTTTCATAAGCCAGGTGATTGCGAGGTATCGGCGATTTGCGTAAACCGTGGCGCTCAACGATGCGGCGCAGATATTCATCCGCAACTGGAATCTCATGCCCCAGCGCGTAAAGAAGAATTGCGTCGGCGGTCTCCGGGCCAACTCCGGGCAGTGCAAGCAACTGTCTGCGAAGAATATCTGTTGGAACAGTAGCCATGGTGTCTAGAGAGCTGCCGAATTGCGCATCGAGGAAGGTGACGAATGCTTTGAGCGCCGGAGCTTTGCGTGTAATGAAGCCGGAGGGACGGATCAACTGCTGGAGGTCTTCAATGGACAATGCGAGCAGGCCGGCCGGAGTGAGGGCATTGGCAGTTCTAAGAGCGTTAAGCGATCGTTCGACAGCTTTCCAGGAGGTGTTCTGGGTCAGATAGGCGCCGACGATTACTTCAAAACTTGTCTTGGCGGGCCACCACGCTTGCGGGCCATAGGCTGCGAAGAGCAAGTCGTAGAGACGGCGCAGACGCTGGGCGCTGTTGTGACTCATGATATCTCTTGCGGAGGCTCTGCTAGTTGGCGTTTCCATTCGAGAATCCGTGCACGGCCGGCTGCGGCTTCTGCCTCAGGCACATGGCCCGCAGTCTGCAGTGAAATGGAGAGTGCGGTGTGAGCCAGCGGATCGTTAGGCGCGAGTGCTGTTAATGCCAGTGCTGCTGCAATGGATTGTTCGAGTCGGCCTGCATCGCGCAGGGCGCGAATCAGGCCGTGGTGTGCTTCAAAGTAATGCTCATTGGCGGCGATGGCGGCACGAAATGCCTGTGCTGCTTCTCCGGCACGGCCAGCGGCGAGCAATTCCATCCCTTTCTCTGAGAGCATTTCAGCGGTCTCTGTCATCCTTCATAGAATAAAGGGGGAGGGAAGAGAACGGGATGAAGAGCCACACGGAATACCTGGTATTTGAGACACGCAAACGCCGCGAAATGGTACATATTACCGATCAGGTAGAGGCAATTGTGCAACGCAGCGGTGTGCGTGATGGGCTTTGCTTTGTTTCGCCGATGCATATTACGGCGGCGGTGTATGTAAACGATCTAGAAAACGGATTGATTGAAGATATCGGCAAGTGGCTGGAAGAGCTTGCCCCGGCGCGGCCTGATTACAAGCATCATCAGACGGGTGAAGACAATGGCGACGCGCATTTGAAGGCGTTGCTTCTGCATCATGAAACTACGCTGCCTGTGACTGCAGGCAAGTTGGATCTGGGCACATGGCAGCGGGTCTTTTATGCGGAGTTTGACGGGCAGAGGCGCAAGCGGGTGATTGTGAAGGTGCTGGGCGTTGAATAGTTCTGGGGATATCGACATACCGGATACCGGGCGTGAATATCTTTGCGCGTTCGGCACGGTGGCCCCGATTCCGGGGCTGTTTGTTTTGTGATGGTTGGAGGCGATAGCACAGGGACTGTGCAGTTTCTTTATTCCGGAACTGTGCAACTGTGCGAAAGACAGGGTGCAGGGTACCGAGTGCAGGGGACCGTGGATTGTGCCGGTTGCTGACTGCATTGCCTGATCCTTTCTTTGGGTCTTTGGGGTAAAAACAGAACGGCCCGATTCCTTGGGAATCGGGCCGTTCTTTCTGCTTATTTTGAGTTTGGCATAAAAGGGTGTAATTCACCGCAAAGTTTTTCCACAGATTGGGGATTTATTTTTTAGGCGGGTTGGCGGGAGTACCATCCCAGGTCTCCAAAAGAAGGAGACCTGGGGCACCCGCGGTTTGTGAGAGAACTGGCATAAGGCCCGGAGCTAAAGCTCCTTTTCTTCTTTCGGCAGTTTTCAGGGGCCTGAAGACCCCTGCTCCCTCCGATTCCTGCTTCCTTCGGAAACCCTGAATACGGATTCGTCTGACACTGTCAAAGCTTGTCCATTTGGGGCATTTTCGGCACGACTGAAGTCATGCCCTGATACAAAACACGACTGATCTGATTCGTCAGACACTGCTTAGTGCCGGTTCGGCATATGGATACGCTCTAGTTCGTTGCAGCTTTGTTGTCGCTGTCGGTGATTTTTTGCCATGCGCCTGTGGGATGAACCGGTTCGGCAGTTGCGAGATTAACCTTGGTGCGCGGCGTGATAACTAAGTCAACGCGACGGTTGCGGGCCCGGCCTTCTTCGGTGTCATTTGTGTCCACGGGGTGATATTCCGCATAACCCGCCGCGGAGAGCCTGTCTGCAGGCACGGCGTTGAGCATCAGGAGAATTCGAGCAACATTTGTGGCTCGAGACGAGGAGAGCTCCCAGTTCGAGTCGAATTTGGCGGTGTGAATCGGGATATTGTCTGTGTGGCCTTCTACGCGAAGGTCGTAAGGCATCTGGTTTAACTCGGAGGCAATTGCACGCATTGGGTCAAGCGCATCCTTGCGTGGCATCGCGGAGCCGGAATCAAAAAATCCCGCTTCGCGCAGGCTGATGACAAGGCCATCTTTGCCTACCTTAAGAGAGACGGTGTGCTGGGCCACCTGGTTCGAAAGACGTTGATCGAGCTCGCGCTTCATCCGGTCGAGATCATTCTTTACCTGTGCCGGCGCTAACACATCTTCGCCCATCACAATGTTCATTGCCATTGTGGCTCGTTCTGCAGCGTCCGAACCGATTTTCGACGATGAAACCCGCGAGACCTGCCCAAAGATGCCGAGGGACTTGAAGGCTGTATCAATGGCTTCCGAGACCTCAGCCTGGCGTTTCTGATCCGATTGAGCAAATGCATAGAGGACAACAAAAAAGGCGAAGAGCAGAGTGATGAAGTCTGCGTAGGAGACCAGCCAGCGCTCATGTGAGACGTGTCCCTCGTATTTCCGGCGCCTCATGCGGCACGCTCCATGCGGTCCTTATCATTCGGTTTGTCTTCAATGAAGCCGCCGAGCTTGACCTCCAGCATGCGCGGGTTCATGCCTTCGAGGATGGAGACGACGCCTTCAATCATCATTTCGCGCTCCATGTAGTCGCCGCGGATGCGAAGGCGCAATTTGCCGGCAAGCGGGAGAAAGAAGAGATTGGCAATTCCTACGCCGTAAACTGTTGCGACAAAGGCGACCGCGATTCCGCGGCCGACTTCCTGCATGTTGTCCAGGTGATGCATGACCTGAATCAACCCGAGGACAGCGCCGAGAATGCCGATGGTTGGCGCAAATCCGCCGGCGGATTCGAAGACTGCCGGCAAGCGGTCTTCGCTTTCTGACAGGCAGTCGAGACTGACCTGCATGATCTTGCGCAGGTCATTGGGCTCGGTGCCGTCCACGGCAAGCATGAGTGCCTGGCGCAGAAACGGATCTTCAATCGTCTGCAGGTCGGAGTCGAGTGAGACGACACCATTGCGGCGGGCCTTATTGGCGAAGTTCACCAGCATCTGAATTGTCTGGTCATGCTGCTTGCGCGGCGGGATAAAGGCATGCAGCATACGTGCAAATGCAGCAAAGACGGTGCGCATAGGAAATTGCAGGAGAACAGCTCCCAATGTGCCGCCAAGCACAATCAGAGCTGCCGTGGGCTGCAGGATCTGCCCAATGTTGCCGCCTTCAATCAGGAGCCCGGCCAGAATGCCGCCCAGCGCCAGAAATATTCCTGCAAAGCTTCCCTTATCCATGAAAGTACTCCTTCTTGCCGTGCTTAATCTCTTGAATCAATCGCGCGTTGTCCGTTGATGCGAAGCTTTACCTGTTCTTGCTTTCAGCGAGGAGGACGTTGCCATTGGCATCGACTTGCAGGCTTGTCATGGAAGCCATGCGTGCAATGTCCGCGCCATTGCCGAGCCGTTGTGCCACCTGGGCAAGCAGGCCGGCTCGATACACCATCATGCGCTTCATGACTTCCTGGCACTCTTCGCTCACGATGAGCTTTTCGCCGGTAATCAAAGTCAGCATGGTGTCCGGAGAAGCTTCGGCGGTTTTAATGAGGTCGCTGTTCACCATCAGTGGACTTCCATTCAAGCGCGTAAGTTGAATCATCCCTGGACTCCTTCGAGCAAAATCCGAGAAGATGTGCCCTTTGAGATGTGTGCAAGGTTGCCGCTCGCGGATGGCCGCGTCAACTCGGGCGTTGTGGCTCCGGGGTACAGCATCTCGGATTTTGCAGTCGTGCATCCTGGTTATCGGCATGCAGAAACAAAGGTTCAAAAGATTAAGGCGGCGGGGCGTAAGTGTCCTTGCCGGGACAGTTGCCTGATGGGGTAAAGTCCCCTGCCTGGAAGCCGAAAAGATGCCAAGATGCGACGGCAGTGTTCCGCGGCAGCCCCCAGGGAAGGCAGCAGAATGGGAGCGGGCAGTGAGGGCAGGGCCGCAATTCCACGCATCCCTTAAGGAGAACCTCGATGTCCCTGGGCGTTTTGAATAATCTGCCCGCGATGTTTGCGGCTTATAACCTGAACAACACTCAGTCTGACCTGACGAAGACGCTGCAGCAGCTCTCGTCCGGTTCGAAGATCAACTCCGGCGCGGACGATGCCGCGGGCCTCTCGCTCGTGGACGGCCTTGCTGCCAACTCTGCCGCACTGTCACAGTCTTCCACCAACGCCACCGAAGGTGTGGGCCTGCTCCAGGTGGCCGATGGCGCTCTCTCGCAAGTTACCAGCCTGCTCAACCGTGCCGTTACGCTGGCCACCGAGGCCTCAAACGGTACCCTCAGCACCAGCCAGTTGACGGCTGCCCAGGCGGAGTATTCGTCGATCATGGGCGAAATCAACAACATCGGTTCGACGACCACCTACAACCAGACCGCCGTCTTCGGCAATGCCGCCGGTGTGGCCATCTTCACGGGTGACTCATCCACGGCTGGCTCCTCGACCGACACGCTGAGCATCGGCAGTCTGAACTCATCCACCGCCCTGGGCTTCTCCGCCAGCTCGGTGACCTTTGCTACGGGTGCATTCACGGCGACCAACACCGCCGGTACCGCGACGCCTGGAGCGGACAACATCAGCACCAACACCGGCGCGCAGACGGCCCTGACGGACCTGAACTCGGCGATCTCCGCCGTGGCCCTGCAGGACGGCTACGTGGGCTCGCAGATCAACACACTGAACGCGATCTCGAACGTTGAGGCGACGGAGCAGCAGAACATCGTGGGCGCGCAGAACGCGGTGCAGGCCACGGACTACTCGACGGCAACCTCGAACCTGTCCAAGTACGAGATTCTTACCCAGACGGGCATCTCGGCCCTGGCGCAGGCCAATAGCGTGCAGCAGGAAGTTACCAAGCTGTTGCAGTAAATCAACTAACTTAAATCGGCGAACCGGCCGATATACAGGAGGGACGGCCCGGACGGCGTCCTTCCTGTTTTCTTTGTGCGGACGATGGTGCAAACACTAAAGCCTTCCAATCTGCCGCACACACCAGTTGGTCCGTTATCTGCATGAGCATGCACGGGAGAGTGATATGGGCACAGTCGGCTTGAGTTTTGGATCGCCTACCAGCGGCGCGGGCTTTGATGTGAGCTCTACGGTTTCATCGATTGTGGCGAATCTGCAGAATGTGGAGACGCCTTGGAAGAACCAGCTGTCGAGCCTTGAGAGCCAGGATACGGTGCTGTCTAATCTTGGGACACTGTTTTCGAACCTCTCGAATGATATGACGTCGTTGACAGACTTCCAGGGGGTGCTGGCGCTTAAGGAGGGTTCCAGCTCGAATCCTGATGTGGTGGATATCACTTCGGCCTCGTCGTCAGCGGTTGCCGGGAGTTATACGATGACGGTGACCTCGCTGGCTACTACGGCGAATGGTTACCTGGCACCGATTACGAATGGCTCGGATGCGTTGACGGGCTCGTTGGCGATTACGACTGCCTCCGGTACGACGACGATCGATGTGCCTGCGACGGGCTCCGGCAATGACAATCTGCAGGGACTGGCAAATGCGATTACCTCCGCGGGGATTGGCGTGAATGCCACGGTTCTTACGGATGCGAATGGATCGCGGCTAGTGCTGACTTCGACGACTTCGGGCTCGGGTGGAAGTCTTAGTGTGAGTTCGTCGGTGATGGATGGAAGCACGACGCTTGGCTATACCTCGCAGCTTGCGACGGGAGCCAATGCTTCGCTGACGGTGAATGGCGTGACGCTTTCGAGCGCTTCGAATACAGTCACCAATCTTATTCCCGGTGTGACTTTGCAGTTGCTTGGTACCAGCTCCAGCGATGTGCAGGTGACGATTGCGAATGACAACTCGGCGGTGGAGAGTACGGTGAACCAGTTTGTGGCGGATTACAATTCGCTCATCTCTGCCATCAATGCGCAGGAGGGGAATGACGCCTCGGGGAATCCTGAGCCTCTTTTTGGCTCGCCTACGCTTTCGTCGTTGCAGCAGGAGCTTCTTACGAGCATTAACTATCAGAATCCGGGCGGCTATCTGAGCGCGGTTGCGAATGCTTCGGATACGTTGACGGGATCTGTGACGATCAATGGCACGCAGGTGAATGTTCCGGCGGCCGGGTCCGGCAATGACAACATTACGGGGTTGGCTGCGGCGATTAACTCGGCGAATGTGGGTGTGATTGCAAGCGTGGTGAACAACGGCTCGGGGCCGCAGCTGGTGCTGGCTCCGACGACTTCGGGAGCGTCGATTACGGCCAGCTCGAATATTACGGATTCCACTTCAGGAACGTCGCTGACTTACACCAGCAATGGTGCCGGCGTGAGCGGGCTGACGAGCTTGGGCATCAGCATGGGCAATGACGGAACGATCTCGCTGGACGAGACCTCGCTGGACTCGGTTTTGAACTCGGATTTCAGCGGGGTGCAGGCGTTCTTTCAAAATGCGAACAGCTGGGGCATGACGTTCAATACGATGTTGAGCAATGCAGGGACGAGCAATCCGGTGGGTGTGCTGAAGCTGGCGCAGAACTCGAACAGCAGTATTGAGTCGAGCCTGAATTCGCAGATTTCCCGCGAAAACCTGCTGATCTCTTCGCAGCAGGCGAGCCTGACGAATGAGCTGAACTCGGCGAATGAGATTCTGCAGGAGCTGCCTACTCAGTTGCAGGGCGTGGATGAGATGTATTCGGCGATTTCCGGGTACAACGAGAACAAGAGCTAGCCAGGGACAAGGGGCAGGACGCAATGGACGGGTATCCTCAGCAGGCGCTGAAAGGCGCTTCCGCAGTTGAACTGGTGGTGGCGCTGTATGACGGTATCATTCGCTTTCTCTACTCGGCATGCGATGCGGTGGAGCGCGGAGACGAGGCGGGGCGGCGTGCGGCGGTGAAGCGGGCGTTGGACATCATTCTGCATCTGCAGGCGCGGCTGCGGATGGATGTGGGCGGAAGGCCGGCGCAGGCGTTGAGCGATTTCTATGCTTCGATCTTTGCGCAGATTCTGCAGGCTTCGCAGGGGGCATCGAAGGCGAAGTTTGTGCATGCGATTGATTGCGTGCGGAATGTTCGCGATGCGTGGCGGCAGGTGGCGGCTGATCCGGAGTTGAATAGGATTGCGCCGATGGGGGCGGGGCTTCCGACGCCATCGGTAGAGGGGCAGGGCGGGTGGACTGCCTAGCCGGAGTTCTGTTTTGGAAATTTTGGTTTGATTTGACTTAAATTGTTGAATTATTGGAGGATAGTTTTGTTTGTTGATGTTTACTATTTGGTAATCTAGTGATTACTATGGTGTACTTTTCGGAATTTGAGGGCAAATTTTTTCGGCGGTAGCGGGCTTTTCGTCGGCTGATTTGGGCTTACAGATTTACAGAATTACAGGGGTACAGATTCTGAGGTGGGGGGAGGGGGGATGTTTCCCGCCTGAAAATACTACGGCCCGATTCCGTTGGGAATCAGGCCGGTTTTCTGCTCATTTTCAGTGTGGCATAGAAGGGGGTAATTCACCGCAAAGTTTTTCCAAATGGGGGAGATTTATTTTGCGGCGGGGTGGCGGAAGTGCTTTCCCACATCTCCAACTGCGGGAGATGTGGGGCGCCCGGGGTTTGTGGTTGAACTGGAAAAGGCAAAACCTCAGGGGCTGAAGCCCAGTGCTTTTCGTTTGCCTTCAATTGCCGGGGATAAATCCCCGGCCTACCAAGTACGAAGCGACAGTTAGGCTACCAGTTAGGAGGCTACGGTTAGTTCTTCTTCTAGTTGCTGCTTTTGGAAGAGGCTGGCATAGTAGCCGTCTAATGCTAACAACTCGTCGTGAGTACCTAATTCTACGATACGGCCTCTTTCGAGGACGGCGATCTGGTCGGCGTTCTGGACTGTCGAGACTCTGTGGGAGATGAGGATGCGGGTGGAGTTGGCGGTGTAGTTGCGGAGGCCGTTGAGGATCTGCTCTTCGGTGTAAGTATCCACTGAGGCTAACGCGTCGTCGAGGATCAGGATCGACGGACGGCGCAGGATGGCGCGGGCGATGGCGGTGCGCTGCTTCTGACCGCCGGAGAGAGTGACGCCGCGCTCGCCGACGATGGTTTCAAAACCCTGGGGAAACTCTTCAAACTCCTTGCGGATGTGGGCGGCTTCGGCTGCCTCCAGCACGTCTTCGGTTGTGGCGCTGGGCGCGCCGAAGGTGAGGTTTTCGCGGAGGGTTTCGCTGAAGAGGAAGGTTTCCTGCGGGACCATGCCGATGTTATGGCGGAGCACGCTGAGGGGATATTGGCGGATGGGGCGGCCGTCGATGTAGAGCGTGTCGCTGGGGGCTTCCAGCATGCGCGAGATGGTGCTGACGAGCGTGGTTTTGCCGGAGCCGGTGGGGCCTACGATGGCGAGGCTCGAGCCAGCGGGGATGCGGAGGGTGACGTTGTCGAGGACCGGGTTGAAATTTGGTGCTTCTTCGTAGCTGTAGTTGAGGTTGCGGAATTCGATTTCGCCGCGCAGGACAGCGGTTTCGGGAATCGACATGTCGGCGTCGCGGTTGTCGATGGAGGGCTGCTCGCGGAGGAGCGCGTCGATGCGTTTTACCGAGGCGGTGCCGCGCTGGAAGATGTTGACGACCCATCCGAGGGCGATGATGGGGAAGATGAGCAGCAGCATGTAGGTGTTGAACTCGACGAACTGGCCTACGGTGATGCGGTGGGTGATGACCTGGTGGCCTCCGGCGAGGAGGGTGAGAATCATGGCTCCGCCGAGGATGAATTCAAGCGTGGGCCAGAGCATGCCCATGAGCTGGACCAGTTTGAGAGCCCGGGCGATGTAGCTGCGGTTGAGCTTTTCAAACTGCTCCATCTGCGCTTCTTCCTGCGCGAAGGCGCGGACGAGGCGGTTGGCCGAGTAGTTTTCCTGTGCCTGCGAGGAGATTTCCGAGAAGCCTTCCTGGATTTTTTCGAAGCGGTCGTGGATTTTATGACCGAGGTATTGCACGAGGACCGACGCGATGGGCGCGGGAGCGATGGCGATGAGTGTGAGCCAGGGGCTTACGTGGAGCAGGTAGTAGAGCGCGCCGACCGAAAACATGATGGTGTTGGCGCTGTACATGATGGCGGGGCCGAGCAGCATGCGGACCGCGTTGAGGTCGTTGGTCATGCGGGCCATGATGTCGCCGGTGCGGTAGTTGCGGTAGAAGCCGGAGTCCATCTTTTCGAGATGGAGGAAGAGATCGTTGCGGAGGTCGAACTCGATTTCGCGGGAGATGCCTATGAGGATCCAGCGCTGGGCGTAGAGGAAGATGCTCTTGGCGATGCCGATGGCTACGATGAGCCCTACGTAGAGAAGGATGCTATTGCGGGTGGTATTCGCGTGGGTGAGAGAGTCTACCGTTTTGCCTACTACGCGGGGGAATTGCACGGAGATTGCGTTGGTGGCGATGACGCAGAGAGTGCCCCAGACGTAGCCCCAGCGGTAGCGGCGCATGTAGGCGAAAAGGGGGCGGAGGTCGCGGAGCATATGTATCTATTGTATCGATGCGTGGTGGAGGCGAGATTGAGCGGGATTTTTGGGACTAAAGAGACTTGGGAGACTGAAAATAAAAGCAGGTCCCTCCTTCCACCTGAAGAACGGTTAACCACCCCACGAAACAAAGATCGTTTCGCGGGGGCCCCGGCTATGGTCAGGATGACATCGCTTTGTTTATTGGGAGAACTGGCGGGAGCGCTATTCCATGTCCCCAAATTCGAGAGACACCTCGGCAAGCTCTGGGCAGGTTGTTGGGTACTTGGCTTTTGGGGTGGAACTAACGAAAGGCAACGGCAAGAACAACTGCAGATCCTTCGACTCCGCTCCACTTCGTTACGCTTTGTGCCAGAGTCCACGCTAATGCAAATAGGAAGTCGCAAAAAAATCCACCACGACCCCTTGCACTTCTACAATAGAAACTATATAACCCCTGTAGAAGCTAAAGGGGAATAAGTGGCGGATCAACATATTGATCTTCTGCAGGGCACGCTGGACCTGCTTATTTTGAGGACGTTGTCGCTCGGACCGCAGCACGGATGGGCGATCTCTGAGCGAGTGCAACAGGTATCGAGCGATGTGCTCAAAATCCAGCAGGGTTCCTTATATCCTGCACTCCATCGGCTCGAAAGATGCGGCTGGATCAAAGCCAAGTGGGAGCTATCGGAGAATAACCGTCGGGCAAAGTACTACGAACTGGCCCGTATTGGTAAAAAGCAGCTTGATGTAGAAACGGACAGTTGGCGAAAGCTGACCACGGCGGTCGCCCAAATTCTTGAAAGTGCGTGAGGTCGTGTCATGCTACAGGATCTGCGTTTTCGTCTCCGTGCCTTATTTCAGAAGAATGCTATGGACCTCGAGTTGGACGACGAACTTGGCTTCCATTTCGAAAATGAGGTTGAAAAATATAAACGCGCGGGCATGCGCGAGGACGAGGCTAGAAGGCGTGCCCGCATAGCCTTCGGCGGCCATGCGCAGATCAAGGAAGCTTGCCAGGAGGCGCGCGGCATCAGCTTTCTTGAAACAACGGTCCAGGATGCTCGATATAGCCTTCGTGCGATGCGAAAGAATCTTGGCTTCTTCAGTATTGCTGCGTTTACGCTTGCTCTAGGTATTGGCGCAAGCATCGCTGTCTTCAGTCTCGTCAACGCGATCCTGCTGAAGCCGCTGCCCTATCCGAATGCAAACCGGGTGGTGATGCTCTGGCGCGAAGGCCCGCTTGCCGGTATTGGCGATATGCCGTGGGCGCCAGGGGAGTACAGTGTTCTGGCAAGATCGGTTACTGTATTTCAAAATCTGGGAGCCTTTAAAAAAGACTCCTTCAACTTCACGGGGGCGAGCAACTCGGAACTTTTCGAAGGCGTGCGAGCATCCGCCGGATTCTTCCCGGCGCTAGGCGTATCGCCTTCTCTGGGACGCACGTTCAGCCCCGAAGAAGACCAGCCTGGACATGATCATGTGGCCGTGCTAAGTAACCGGCTGTGGCAAAGCCGGTTTGGCGGAGATGCTGGCATTGTGGGCAAAACAATCAATCTGAATGGCTATGCCTACACCGTGATTGGTGTCATGCCTGCGAGTTTTACTTTTCCCAATCAGGATGGTATTCCTCCTATTCTCGACCTGCCCAAAGAGACACAGCTTTGGGTACCCTTGGCGCTCCCAGCTGCCCCCAAAGGAGCTAATGAGCTTGGGATTATTGGACAACTGAAGCCGGAAGATACACTTGCTCAGGCTGAGCAAGACATGAAGATGACTGAGATAGGCCTCGAAGAGCAGATACCACAGGAAAAGGGCTGGTCTTCCCGCACCGTTCCTCTGTCCCAACAAACAGTGAGAGATGCGCGAACTCCACTGCTATTGCTGCTAGGAGCGGTGAGCGTGGTTCTGTTGATTGCCTGCGCCAACGTTGCCGGATTGACCCTGAACCGTTCCCTCGGACGGCGCCGGGAACTTACCCTGCGAGGTGCCTTAGGCGCTGGGCACAGCCGATTGGTGCGACAGCTTATGACCGAATCACTTCTATTGGCCATTGTCGGTGGGCTTATGGGGATTATCTTTGGGCAGGCGAGTCTGTATCTTGTAAAGCACTTCGGTCCGGATAGCATCCCACACCTGCATGAAATCGGACTCGACCCGCGGGTGATCGGTTATGCACTGGGCATCACGCTCATCACAGGTTTGCTCTTTGGGCTGGCACCGGCCGTTGGAGCCACGCGTATGGATATGGTCGAGGCGCTGAAGGAGGGAGGTCAGCGCTCCGGTGGGAGCGCAACCGCTCCGCGAATTCGCAACGTGCTTCTAGTGGCGCAGGTCGCAATGGCACTCGTGCTGGTTATCGCCGCAGGGTTGCTGATTCGAACCTTCTACTCCATGTTGCATTCAGACGCCGGATTTGATGCTGCGCGCGTTGTTACGTTCGAGCTACCTTTGCCAACCTCTAAGTACACTGATACAAGTCGCATGGCACAGCTCTACCAGCAGGTTCTGTTGCGGCTTCAGTCTGTGCCGGGTATCCAGAGCGCCGGGCTGACCTCCGTTGTTCCCATGGGCGGTGCACCTGACGGCACGGTCATCCGCATGCCGGAGCATCCAGCCAGGAATCGCTCGGAACAGCCGTATGCGAACTACTCCTTTGCTTCACCCGGCTACTTCTCCACCATTGGAACACCGTTGCTGCGCGGGCGGGATTTCAGCGATGCGGATACTCTCAGCTCGGTGCCTGTAACCATCATTACCAGCAGCATGGCGAAAAGATACTTCCACGGCGAAGATCCGATCGGCAAACAAGTGGGAGTTGCCACAACAAAGATTCCATTGCGAACAATCATCGGCGTAGTCGCGAACATAAAACACGCATCGCTGCGGGAAGAACCCGATCCCGAGATGTTTGTGCCTTATACGCAGAACGAGATCAGGATTTGGCCATCGATGCAGACCATGCAATTCGCGGTACGCAGCAAGGCTGATCCAGCCACAATCACAGAAAGTGTGCGCCAGGCGGTCCGCGCCGTTGATCCTGAGCTGCCGGTCGCAAAGTTTGCAACACTTACAGCCCTCGTAGACAGGTCCATGACCGCCGACCGCTTCTCGATGCTTCTGGTAGGCTCCTTTGGATTATTGGCGCTCATTCTCGCCTGCATTGGCATGTATGGCGTGATCTCATATTCGGTCATGCAGCGCACCCCGGAGATTGGTATCCGTATCGCGCTGGGTGCGCAGCGCACGCAGATTTTTGTCATGATTCTTCGGCAGGCAAGCCGGCTTGCTGTCGCCGGAATCGTAATCGGGCTGATCGCGGCTCTGGCTGTGACCCGCCTGATGACACGCTTCCTCTATGGAGTTCAGCCAGCGGACCCGATGACATTTATTGCGGTGTGTTTTCTTCTGGTATTGGTGGTTTTCCTGGCCTGTTACGTTCCGGCCCGCAGGGCAATGAAAGTGGATCCGATGATTGCCTTGCGTTACGAGTAGTTCGCCTGAAATCTATTCTCATTACTGGCACTTTGCGCAGAGATACATCTCGAATGCTTTGCCTTTGTTGGTTGCCGCGAAGCAGCCAACTCACTCATCGAGTGAATCGCAATTAGACTTACGCATGACAATGTCTTGTGCGATGCAGAAAGCAGGCTGAGGGAATACCAGTTATAACGTCCTTTATCATGCGCCCAAATTAGAGGCGGCAGCAGTTGGTTAGGACGGATCAAGGGTGCTGGCACATCGCCATCCAAAAGACCATGAATCGTCCCTCTAAAGTGGTGCCTCACGTTCAATACATTCACAAAAATCGAAAATTTACCCACACAGTTCCTACACAGCCAAAAACAGGTAATTTATCTCTCAATAAATCAGAAATTTCTAAAAATCTATTTACCTGCTCAGGGATGACAGTTTTTCCTTGTCCCTGCTCTATGTGGGTGTGCGGAGGAGCAAGTAGCCGCCGGTTAGGCCGAAGAGGATGTCGGAAGACCAGGCGGCTAAGGGGGCTGGTAAATAGTTGACGTTGCCCATGGCGCCGAAGAGGCCGTCTACTACCCAATACGCTAACGCTACGCCGATGGCTATGGCTATGCCTGTGAGTGAGCCGCGGCGGCCCATGCTTAGCGCGAAGGGGATGGCCAGCATGGCCATGACCACTGCGATGAGCGGGTAGGCCAGCTTGTGCCACAACGCTACTCGCAGGCGCATGGTGTCGAAGCCGCTCTGGCGGAGGTCGCGGATGTAGCGGTCGAGCTGGCTGAAGTTCATCTCTTGCGACTGCCAGTTTTCCTTGGAGAAGTAGCTGGGCTCTTCATGGATTTCGCTGAAGCTGGTGTTGATGAACTGGCGGAAGTTGGTTTGGTTGGCGCCGTCGAAGTCGCGCTCCCAGCCGTTCTGGAAACGCCAGGTGTGGGCTGTCGAGTCCCAGATGACGCGGGCGGCGAAGATGCGGCGCGTTACGGCGAAGGTCTTCGGGTCTAGCTCGAAGACGGACATGTTGGCGAAGGCTTCCTGGTCGCGGTCGAAGAACTGGTAGTAGAAGATGCGGTCGGGCTCACCGTGGTTGGGCTGACCGAAGATCCATTGGCGTTCTGGGTTGAGGAAGGTTCGCGGTGGGCGGCCCTTGATGGTGGAGCGGAGCGCTTCCTGCGTGCGGTTGGCTTGCGGGAGATAGAACTCGTCGAAGAGGAAGAGCGAGACGGCGAGGATGGCGGCGATGGAGACGATGGGAATGACGAGGCGGTAGAGACTGATGCCGGTTGCCTTCATCGCGATGATTTCGCTGTTGCGGTTGAGCACGCCAAAGGTGACGAGGGTGGCGATGAGCACGGCCAGCGGGGCGATGGAATAGACCATGGACGGCGTGAGGTTGAGCAGGTAGTCGCCGACGAGGGTGAGCGGGGGGTGGTTGCGGATGATGTCGCCGATGAGCTCGAAGAAGGTGAAGACGAGCATGAGGAGGACGAAGCCGCTGAGGACCATGAGGAATGTGCTGAGGAACTGGCGGATTACGTACTCGTCGAGGATGCGCGGAAAGACGCCGCGGGATTTGCGGAAGGCGCGGGGCTGGATGCGCTCGATGAAGTTGCCGAGTTTCTCGCTGCCTTCATGGAGAGCCGTGGCGGGGTTGAGGCGTGGCGTGCGTGAGGTAAGTGAGGCGAGGGCGCTGAGGATGCGGCCGCCGGTGGCCATTTGCCAGAGAAGAAAGATGCCCGTGACAGCAAACAGGATGTTGGCCATCCAGACGCCGGCGAAGACGGGGAACTTGCCCTGGCGGGCGATGGCTACGCCTGTGTAGGACAGGATGTAGTAGAGAACGACGAGAAGCAGCGTGAAGACGAAGCCGGAGCTTTTGCCTCCGCGGCGCGAGACCATGCCGAGCGGGACGCCGACGAGCATGAGCACGAGGCAGGCGGCGGGGTAGGAGAAGCGGTTGTTGAGCTCGATGAGGAAGCGGCGTTTGTCGGGTGTGGATGTGCTGGAGGCGTGGATGCGGCTGAGCAGATCGTTAGTAGGAATGGCGTAGATGGCCGTGTCCATGCGGCCAAGATGCGCAGTGCTTTGCGGGTTGAGGTCGAGCGCGAGGTCGGTGGTGGTGAATTTGGAGACGGAATACTGGTCAGCTTGCTCGGGCGTGTTCTCGTGGCGTGCGCCGTCGCGGAGGCGCATGATGAGCTCCTGATTAGCCGCGCTGGGTGTGGAGCTATTGACGACGGTTGCTGACGTGGCCGTGGTGATGCGCGGGGAGGATTGGTCGGTGACGTCGGCCATGAAGACCTGGCGCCAGTTGGCTGCACCGGTGCCGCTGCGGACGTCCTGCACGTAGAGGACGTAGTTGCGGAAGTCTTCGATGAAGACGCCGCGCTCGATCTGATAGGAGGCTTGCGAGGCGGCGAGTTGCTGCTCCATGTCGAGGATGGCTTGGTTGGCGCGGGGGGCGACGTAGAGCGAGTTGATGAGGCTGAGGATGCAGCCGCTGACGGCGACGACAGACGAGACGCGGACAAAGTAGCCGATGCCGAGGCCGCTGGCGCGCATGGCGATGACTTCGCTGTCGGCGGCGAGACGGCTCAGGCCTAGCAAAATGCCGACGAGTACGGACATGGGGATGGTTACCCAGAGGAGATTGGGCAACGTGAAGAGGAAGAGCTCAGCGACGCTGGTGAGCGTGGAGCTGTTGCGCACTACCGTTTCAAGAATCTGCGGCAGGCGTGGCATGAAGAGGATGAAGGTGAATAATGCGCAGCCGATGAGGGCGTGGGAGAGTATTTCGCCGAGGATGTAACGGGTCAGGATGCGCACGTGTCAGGCTCTTTTCTAGTGTAGCTTGTGGCGGAACAACTTATGTGTAAGATGGGCAAGCGAGACTAATATATGGCGAATTCATTGAGCATTTTGCCTGATGGCGGACGCACGCGTGTCTTTATTTGTCCCGTATGCAAAGAGACGATTGCGCTCGGAACCGAACGTTGCCGATTTTGCGGCGTCGTGATCGATCAGCAGGCTGCCGGAATTGCTGCCGACCTGATGGATAAAGTGAATCTGGCAATTAGTGAAGCGGAGGATATCCGAGCAATGCTCGTGCCTCGCGAGGGCTTGACGCTCGGAGGGACACGCCAGGGGGATTGGTATTTTCTCCCGGTGCTTCTTGTTCGTTGGTGGGTGCGTTTTGGCAAGGTTCGGATGGACGATCCTGAACTGCTTCAAGCGCGGGCTGACATGAGGCTCTATTCGTGGATTGCTGCAGGCGTGCTTGCCGTTATCCTCATAGGTCTGGCATTTCCAGTGCTGCAAGATTGGCTACGCATTTTTTGAGAGCGGGATGTCATGCCAGTTGCGGAGGCGGAGGCTGTTGGCGAGGACGCTTACCGAACTGAACGCCATGGCTGCGGCGGCGGCCCAGGGGCTGAGCAGAATGTGGAAGGCGGGATAGAGCACTCCGGCGGCGAGGGGGATGCCGATGAGGTTGTAGCCGGCAGCCCAATAGAGGTTCTGGCGCATGATGCGGAGGGTTTGGCGGGCGAGGCTGATGGCAGTGGGGATGGAGGTGGTTTCAGAGCGCAGGAGGAGGACGTCGCCGGCTTCCTGCGCGAGATCGGCTCCGGCGCCCATGGCGATTCCTGCGTCTGCTTGCGCGAGGGCTCCGGCGTCGTTGATGCCGTCGCCGGCCATGGCTACTTTATGGCCGGATTGCTGGAGGGTGCGGATGCGGGCTAGCTTGCCGGCGGGGTCTAACGATGACTCGACTTCGGTGATGCCGAGTTGCGCAGCGATGGATTGGGCGGCGAGGGCGGAGTCGCCGGTGAGCATTTGGATTTTGAGGCCGGAGTGTTTGAGCTGGGCAATGGCTGCTGCGGCGTTGGACTGCAGAGCGTCTTTCGCGTCGAAGTATGCGGCTGGCTGATTGTCGATTGCCATCCAGAGGCGGGTTACGCCGGGAGCGGGGGCTTCGACGTTTTCGGGGAGCTGCAGGAACATTTCAGCGAAGAGGACGGCGTTGCCTAAGGTGACTTCGTGGTTTTCTACGCGGGCGGTGAGGCCGCGGCCAGGGATGATTTGTACGTCTTCTGCCGATGGCCATGTGAGGCCAGCGGCGCGGGCGTGATCTACGATGGCGTGGGCTAAGGGGTGGTTCGAGCGCTCCTCGGCGGAGGCGGCCAGGCGTAGGATTTTTTCTTCGTTTTGGTCGAAGGCGTGGATGGATTGGAGAACGGGGCGGCCTACGGTTAGCGTGCCGGTTTTGTCGAGGGCGATGGTGTCGGAGTTGGCTAGACGCTCTAATGCTTCGCCGCCTTTGAAGAGGACTCCGAGCTGCGCGCCGCGGCCTACGGCCACGGTGAGGGCGGCGGGGACGGCGAGACCCATGGCGCAGGGGCAGGCGATGACGAGGACCGCTACGGTGCTGGCGATGGATTGGGCGAGGGAATGAGTTGTGATTAGCCAGGCGGCGAAGGTGATGGCGGCGAGGACGAGGACTACGGGGACGAAGACGGCGCTGGCGCGGTCGGCGAGGCGCTCCATGGGGGCGCGGGAGCTTTGGGCCTGTTCGACGAGGCGGGTGATGCGGGCAAGGACGGTTTCTTCGCCGAGGGATTCGGCGGTGCATTCTACGGCTCCGTCGTAATTCAGGGAGCCGGCCAGGACACGGTCGCCGGTGGTGCGTTCGAGGGGTGTGGATTCGCCGGTGAGCATGGATTCGTCTACGGTGGTGCGGCCACTGGCTACGGTGGCGTCTACGGGGAAGCGCTCGCCAGGGAGGACGAGGACACGGTCGCCGGGACGGATTTCGGAGAGCGGGACAATGGCTTCGGTTCCGTCTACGATGCGACGGGCTGTGACAGGCTGCGCTTTGCTGAGGGCGTTGAGTGCGGCGAGGGCACGGTGCTTGGCTCGTTCTTCGAGTGCTTTGCCGAGGAGCAGGAAGCCGAGGATCATGAGGACTGCGTCGTAGTAGACCATCTGTGCGGGGCCGTGATTCAGATGCGGCCAGATGGTTACAAAGGCGGAGTAGAGGAATGCCGCGCTGGTGCCGAGGGCTACGAGCGTGTTCATGTTTGTCGTGCGGTGAAGTAGGCCGCGCCATGCGCTGACGTAGATGGTGCGTCCCGCCCATGGGGCGATGGCTGCAGTCATGATGAGGAGCAGCCAGTCGATTAGGCTTGGCATGCTCATGTTCATCTGCTGGCCGGGGCGCATTGTCAGGAACATGGCGAGGAGGCCGGCGGCGATGGCTACGGCTGATTTGAGGGCGAAGTGCGTGTTGGGGAGTTGCTCTTGCTGCTGCTTGTCGCCGGTGTGCGGGAGGACTGCGTCATAGCCGGCGTTGCGGATGGCGGTGACAAGGGCGTCGGGTTGTGCGAGAGAGGGATCGAAGACAACGTGGGCGCGGTGCGCCATGAGATCGACACGGGCCTCTTCTACGCCGGAGGTGTGAAGCAGGGCTTCTTCCACGTGGTGCTGGCAGGCGGCGCAGGTCATGCCTACGACGGGCAGTGTAATCGATTCTGTTGCCTGCGTGGGCACGTTAAAGCGGTTCTCCAGTACTCTGTGGCGTTTCCGGGCTTGTATAAGGTGGCTTTTTCTTGAGGAAAAAGCCACTTGGCAGTTGTGACTTCATCTTGCATTCACTGGAGAACCGCTGAATTTGCTCACGGTTGCTTCGGTATGGGCTTTGTAGCCTGCCTTGGCGATGGCCTCGATGGCTTTTGCCTCGGCGTTGGGCTCGTTGGATTCGATGCGGGCTGCGCCTACGCGTACTTCGACTGTTTTAAATCCGGTGACAGCGAGCGCCTGGCTTACGCGGCGAATACATGCGCCGCAGTGCATTCCGTCGATTTGCAGGGTGATTTCTGACATTGTTGACTCCCTACTTAAGGATGCCACTGGAGGGGAAAGGATGCGTAGGCGGGATATGCAGATATTGCGGAATGTTGTGATGTGGGAGGGACTCGGGGACTAAGGGGTTGGGGGGACTGAAAAGCAAAAGCAGAGGTCCTTCGACTCACCACCCCGAGCTGGTGGCTCTATCTTAGAGAGGTATGCAGCGAGAGTTTCCAACTGCGCCGTTGATTGGCGTGGGCGCGGTGATTGTGCATGAGGGGCGGGTGCTTCTGGCTCAGCGGGGTTCGGAGCCTGCGCGGGGGCAGTGGTCGCTGCCGGGTGGGTTGGTGGAGCTTGGTGAGTCTGTTACGGATGCGATTGCGCGTGAGGTGCGCGAAGAGACGGGGCTGGTGGTTGAGGTTGTTGAGCTGATTGAGTTGGTGGACCGGATTTATCGCGATGGCGAGCGGATTCGCTACCATTACGTCATTGCGGATTATCTGTGCAAGGTGGTGGGCGGGGAGTTGCGTGCGGCCTCTGACGTTGCTGCTGTGCGATGGGTGGAGAGGGCGGAGTGGAATAGCCACTCGGCTTTAAAACTGGATCCGATGATGGTGCGGATTGTTGAGGCCGGATGGCAGCGGGCACACAGGCTGCAAATGGGGGACCAATAAAGATGGTTTGGCGAAAGAGGCTTTGGATTCCGGGCGTGTTTTTGCTGCTGGTTGCGGCGCTGGGAACGGCGTTTTATCTGCGGCCGGTGGGTTTTTTTAATGCGCAGGTGGATTTCCAGATGCGCGCGCAGGGAATTGAAAGCCGCTGGGTTAAAGTTGCGGGATACAAGGTACACTACATTGCCTTGGGACCGGAAAATGGGTCGCCGGTTGTGCTGGTGCATGGGCTGGGCGGGCATGTGGAGGATTGGCGCAACCTGATGCCGTATTTTGCCGGCGCGGGGTTTCGTGTGTATGCGCTGGATTTGCCGGGATATGGGAAGAGTGAGCAGCCGAAGGATTTTTCCTACTCGGTTGCGGACGAGGCCAACGTTGTTGTGGGCTTTCTGGATGCGCTGGGGCTCAGGCAGGTGGACCTCGGCGGGCACTCGATGGGCGGATGGATTGTGCAGCTGGTGGCGTATCACCATCCGGAGCGGGTGCGGCGGCTGATGATTTTTGACAGCGTGGGATTGGATGAGAAGCCGACGTGGGATACGAAGCTGTTTACACCGGTAAATGCTGACGAGCTTTGGCAACTGGAATTGTTGCTCTACCCGAATCCGCCGCGCTCGCCGGAGTTCATTACGAAAGATATTTTACGAATTTCTGCGAAGAATGCGTGGGTGATAAAGAAGGCGTTGGCGGCGATGTTAAGCGAGGCAGACGATGTGACGGATGAAAAGCTGCCGCAGCTGAAGATGCCGGTGCTGTTTGTGTGGGGCGATTTGGACAAGACAACGCCGCTGAGCCTGGGAGAGAAGATGCATGCGCTGGTGCCGCAGTCGAAGCTGGAGATAGCCAAGGGGTGCGGGCATATGGCCCCGGTTATGTGTGCGGATCAGATTGGGCCGGTGTTGCAGGGATTCTTAAGATAGGGACGAAAGATAGGGACGAGTGACGAAGGACGAGGGACGAAAGAGCAAAGGCGCGGAGGTTTGCTCTGCGCCTTTGGGTGGTTGATTTAGAAGATCCAGCGGGCGGTCATTACCAGCGAGTGGTTGTAGCTGTGGAACTGGCTGGTGGCGATCTGCATGCCAGCGCCTACAGTGAGGCCAGGGCGGGATTTGGGGTCTTCCGGGTGGAGCTTGAACTTGCCCGCGATCAGGCCCGGAGTGATGAACTCCTGCATTTTGCCGTGGTTGGTGCCGCCTTTGAACCAGGTGGCGTTGCTTTCGACTTCAGGCCAGAGATATTTGCTGAGGTGATACTGCGTAGCCGCGTTCCATGCGACGGGATTGCCGGTTGTGGTTGTTGCGGGTTTGCTGGTGTAGAGCGTGGTGCCTGCTGTGGTTTGAATGTCGAATTTGCCGAAGCCTTTGCCTACGGCCAGGTTGGGCGCGATGCTGGCGTTGGCGGAACCATTTTTGTAGTTGCCGGTGGGCACGGTGGCAAGGGCGAAGACACTGATGACGTAGTGGCCGTGCTGCTCATTGCCGCTCAAGAGACGGACTTTGCCGAGGAAGGACATGTCGCCCCAGCCGTCCTTGACTGTTGGCACGTTGTGGAAGATGTAAGGCGGCAGGTTTACGTCGATTTCTACCGGGTTGAAGGGGATGAAGCTGACGCATTTGCTGTTGCCGATGTTCCATGTGTCGGTGCGGGTGGGAGTGATCTGGTGCACGATGTCCGTGCGCGCGACCTGGAAGAGGCCGGTGTAAGTGGTGACGAGCGGCGGCGGCCAGCTGGGTTGTTTGGATTGAATGGCGCTGGTACGGGCGGAGTAGCGCGCGTAGAAGTTCTGTGAAGAGTCCTGCGCGAACACACTGGCGGAAACAAGCAAAAGAAGCAAGAAAGTCGAACGTAGTTTCATAGAGTCCCCTGAGAATCACAGTTGAATGTGACAAGGCGCAACGGAGAGAGGGTGGAGCGGGTTCTCCATCGAAAGTTGGATAACTTGTATGAATTTGGCGGGGAAGTCGGCCTGGACTTCAGAGGGAACAGCCTGGAGGGGTACAACTCAAGGGGCGTTGCGTGGCCCCTTGAGTTGGTTTGTAACTGAGATGAAACGGAAATGCAACTTACTTTATGCGCTCTTTATACACCGATGACAGCGCAGAGCTCCTTGACGGCTTCGGCGGACTTTTTGAGGGCTGCGTCTTCTTCGGGGGTGAGCTTGATTTCGATGATCTGCTCAAGGCCCGCGGCGCCGAGCTTGCAGGGTACGCCGATGTAGTAGCCGCTGATGCCGTACTCGCCCTGAAGGTAAGCCGCGCAGGGAAGGATTTTCTTCTTGTCCTTGAGGATGGCTTCGACCATCTCCGTTGCAGCGGCCGAAGGTGCATAGTAGGCAGAGCCGGTCTTGAGATGCTTGACGATTTCTGCGCCACCGTCGCGCGTGCGTTGAACGATCTGTTCGAGACGCTCGGGTGCGATGAGTTCGGTGATGGGGATTCCAGCGACCGTCGAGTAGCGCGGGAGGGGGACCATGGTGTCGCCGTGGCCGCCGAGGACGAATGCTGTTACGTTTTCTACGCTGACGTTGAGCTCTTCGGCGATGAAGGTGCGGAAGCGGGCAGAGTCGAGGACGCCGGCCATGCCGATGACGCGCTCGCGGTTGAAGCCGGCCTGCTTGAAGGCGGTCTGCGCCATGGCGTCGAGCGGGTTGGAGACGATGATGAGGATGGACTCGGGCGATTGCGCTACGACCTTCGCGACGACATCCGACATGATTTTGAAGTTGGTGTTGAGCAGGTCGTCGCGGCTCATGCCGGGCTTGCGGGCGATGCCGGCGGTGATGACGATGATGTCGGAGTTGGCCGTGGCGGCGTAGTCATTGGCGCCGATGACGGCGACGTCGCGCTTTTCAATGGGCATGGCTTCGGCTAGGTCGAGCGCCTTGCCTTGAGGAATGCCTTCCACAACGTCGATGAGGACAACATCGGCAAGCTCCTTGGAGGCAATCCAGTGGGCAGCCGTGGCGCCTACGTTACCAGCGCCGATGATGCTTACTTTTTTACGCATTTCAAAATTCTCCAGTGAGGAACAGTTGACAGTGAACAGTATAGGATTCGCGCGACAGGGAGCGTCTCATATTGTCATGCGACGGTTTTGTTCAAGCTGAAGACGCATACCTCAGGGCCTAAAGGCCCGTTGCATTGTTTGCTGAGATTTGCCGGGGCTAAAGCCCCGGCCTACCTTCGACAATTACATGTTGCCGATGATGCGCGTTGCAAATTCGCTGGTGCCTACCTTGGTTGCGCCTTCGGTCTGGCGTTCGAAGTCGTAGGTGACGAATTTTTGCTGGATGGTCTTCTCCATCGCTGATTCGATCATTTTGGCGGCTTCTTTCCAGCCGAGGAATTCAAACATCATGACGCCCGAGAGGATGACGGAGCCGGGGTTGATGACGTCCTTGTCGGCGTACTTGGGCGCGGTGCCGTGGGTGGCTTCGAAGACTGCGTAGCCGTCGCCGATGTTGGCGCCGGGGGCGATGCCGAGACCGCCGACCTGTGCGGCTGCGGCGTCGGAGATGTAGTCGCCATTGAGATTGCTGGTGGCGAGGATCGAGTAATCCGAGGGGCGGATGATGATTTGCTGGAAGATGGAGTCGGCAATGCGGTCGTTGACGAGGATTTTCTGCTTCCATGCGCCGTTGCCATGTGACTTGCCGATGGAGTCGAGGACGCCTTTGACTTCGGCGTAGAGCTCGTCGCGGAAGGACTGCGGGGCGAACTCGAGGCCGGGCTCGATGAGGGCGGCGTTTTGCTCGATGGTGAGCGAGGGGTTGGCTTCGACGTTGCCCAGGATCCAGCTTTCGCGTTCGGTGACGGTGTGCTCGCGGAACTCCTGCGTGGCGACTTCGTAGCCCCACTCGCGGAAGGCGCCTTCGGTGAACTTCTGGATGTTGCCTTTGTGGACGAGGGTGACGGTTTTGCGGCCATTCTCAATGGCGTAGTTGATGGCGTAGCGGACGAGACGCTTGGTGCCGGTGATGGAGATGGGCTTGATGCCGACGCCGGAGTCGAGGCGAATTTTCTTTTTGGTTTTGGCGAGGAGGCCGTTGTTCAGGAAGTCGAGGAGCTTGGCGGCGTCTTCGGAGCCTTCTTTGAACTCGACGCCGGAATACACGTCCTCGGTGTTTTCGCGGAAGATTACGATGTCTACCTTTTCCGGGTGCTTCACCGGGCTGGGGACGCCCTGGTAGTACTTCACCGGGCGGACGCAGGAGTAGAGGTCGAGGATCTGGCGGAGGGCGACGTTGAGGGAGCGGATGCCACCGCCTACGGGCGTGGTGAGCGGTCCCTTGATGGAGACGCGGAGGTCGCGGGCGGCGTTGACGGAGTCGTCAGGAAGCCAGGTGTTGAACTGTTTGTAGGCTTTTTCGCCGGCGAAGATTTCAAACCACTTAATGGAGCGCTTGCCGCCGTAGGCTTTTTCTACGGCGGCGTCGAAGACTCGCTGCGAGGCTTTCCAGATATCGCGGCCGGTGCCATCGCCTTCAATAAAGGGAATGATGGGGTTGTCAGGGATGGTGTACTGACTGTTTTCGTAGGTGATGGGCTGCCCGTCGGTGGGCAGGGATAGGCCGTTATAAGTGGATTGCATGATTTGCCGGTTTCCTCGCTGATGGAATCAAGAAAAAGTCGAAGAGGAAGGCTAACATTCGCAAATCACGGGTGGCAACGCGGCGCGTCACATGGTGGTGTGAGCAGGAGTTAGCGCTGGGTGGGGTCGTCGAACTTGGGGATTCCAAAATGGCCGCGGAGATGGAGGATATCGACCGGGCTGAGGTTGCCAGCTACAGTGACGAGCGTGACGGAGCGCGGCGTTTCGGCGAGGAAGACTACGCCGCGAACGTTCATGCCGTCTAGGACGGTCCATACGTCGGTGTGGCCGTTGTGGACGGGGCCGCCGTCGGAGCTCGTGGTGACGAAGTGCTTCCAGCCGCGGAGATGGTAGGACTCGCGGATGGAGTTGACGGCGGCTTCATCGGGGCCGCCGTTGCCGAAGCGGAGCAGATGGACGCTGACGCCGTCGAGCTTGTTGAAGGACTCGCGCGTGGGTTCGTCGGCGTTGGGCAGCAGGCCGACTGCCAGGTGCAGCATGTTGCGGTCGAGAGTGAAGCTGTCCTTGAGGGATGCCTGAGCGCTTAAAGCTGTGAGGGCAGGCGGGGTCCATTCGAGGGGAACGGGACTTGTGTCGGGCACGGCCTGGGGGGCTGCATTTTGCGGTGCGGGCTGGGTGGGAGCCTGTTGCGCCTGCACGCTGGCTGCGACTAGCGCGCCGCAGCAGAAAAGCAGACCGGTCCTGACATGGTGATTCATGCTCTTACGGACACTGTGGCGCGGAAAAAGTTGCGAGGGAAGAGGAAAAATCATTTGACAGAGTAGACGCTCAGGTTGAAGCCTGCGCTCTCCTGGCTGCATCTTAAACTCACAACTCGCACGTGTGAACACTGCGTGAAATTTCGCGTGGCTAGTTCCGCGAGAACAGAATGCGATAAACTCAAGCGGTAACGTTTGGTTCGAAAATGAGTTTGAGCCAGGCTTTTGAGCTAAGCTTGGGGTGTATATTCAGCACGCAATCAGCTGAGGCCAATTCCGCACGGCGGGGTTGGCCTTGCTTATGAATGGGAAGAAATCCAGATGACTACCGCACGCAAATATAAAGTTGGCCTTGTGCAGATGAGCATGGGCCCGGACCCGGCGAAGAATCTTGCCGCCGCGGAAGAGCACATTCGCACCGCTGCCGGAAAGGGCGCCAACATTGTCTGCCTGCCGGAGCTGTTCCAGGCGCAGTACTTTTGCCAGCGCGAGGACACACGGCTGTTTGACCTGGCGGAGCCGATTCCTGGGCCCTCGACGGAGCGGCTGGGCAAGCTGGCGGCGGAGCTGCGTGTGACGGTGATTGCTTCGCTCTTTGAGCGGCGCGCGCCGGGGCTCTATCACAATACGGCTGTCACACTGAATCCGGCGGGTGAGATTTCGAGCGTGTACCGGAAGATGCATATTCCGGATGATCCGCTTTATTACGAGAAGTATTACTTTACGCCGGGCGATCTGGGTTTCCTGGCTGTGGATACGCAAGTGGGGCGTGTGGGTACGCTGGTGTGCTGGGACCAGTGGTATCCCGAGGGAGCGCGGTTGACTGCGCTGCAGGGGGCCGAGGTTTTGTTTTATCCCACGGCGATTGGCTGGCATCCGGCGGAGAAGGCGGAGTACGGCGAGGCGCAGTATGACGCTTGGCAGACGATTCAGCGCGCGCATGCGATTGCGAATGGCGTGTATGTGGCCGGCGTGAATCGCGTGGGACATGAGAATGGCGATGTGCTGGGGAATCGTGTGGAGGGCGCAGGCCTTGAGTTCTGGGGCGGGAGCTTTCTGGCTGATCCGTTCGGGCGCATTGTGGCGAAGGCTTCGCATACGGATGAGGAAGTGCTGGTGACGGAGATTAATCCGGTGCTGATGGAAGATACGCGGCGCAACTGGCCGTTTTTGCGCGACCGGCGCATCGATTCGTACAAGCAGATTACAAAGCGGTTTCTTGACCCTGTGCGTGCCTGGGCACCGGACGGAGATGCGAAGTAACGATGGTTGGGACGAGCGCAAAGACGCCGCGGCAGTTAGGCTACCGCATGCCCGCCGAGTGGGAACGGCACGAGGCAACGTGGCTGGCATGGCCGCATAATCCGGAAGACTGGCCGGGGAAGTTCCAGGCGATTCCGTGGCTCTATGCCGAGATTGTGAGGCTGATTGCGCGGAATGAGGTGGTGCATCTGCTCGTGCAGGATGCGATTGCCGAAGGCCGCGTGAAGAGCATGCTGGAGCGCGGCGGGACGAACCTTGGCAATGTAATGTTTCATCGCTGGCCGACGAATCGGATATGGACGCGTGATTCGGGTCCTATTTTTGTTCGCAACGCGAAGGGGCAGACGGCGATTACGAACTGGCATTTCAACGCGTGGGCGAAGTATGACGATTGGCAGCTGGATGACAAGTTGCCGGCGCGCGCGGCGAAGCTGCTGAAGCTACCCGTGTGGGAGCCTATGGCGGGCAAGAAGCGGCTGGTGCTTGAGGGCGGGTCGATTGATACGAATGGGCAGGGCATCATGCTCACGACGGAAGAGTGTTTGCTGAGCGAGGTGCAGCAGCGCAATTCCGGTGTGAGCCGCGAGGGGATTGAGTGCGCTTTCTCTGACTATCTCGGGATTGATCAGGTGATCTGGCTGGGGCGCGGCATTGCAGGCGATGATACGCATGGGCACGTGGATGACATTACGCGCTTTGTTGCGGCCGATACGATTGTGACAGCGGTTGAGCCGGATACTTCGGATTACAACCACGAGCCCTTGGCGGAGAATTTGCAGATTTTGAAGGCTGCGCGGACTCCGCAGGGGAAGCAGTTCAATATTGTGGAGCTGCCGCTGCCGAAGCCGGTGGTGTTTCGCGGGCAGAGGCTACCGGCCAGCTATGCGAACTTTTACATTGCGAATGGCGCGGTGCTGGCGCCGACCTTCCACGATCCGAATGACCGCGTGGCGCTGAATATTCTGGCGGAGGTTTTTCCGGGGCGCGAGGTGATAGGGATTCATGCAGTGGATCTGGTGTGGGGGCTTGGCACACTGCATTGCATGACGCAGCAGCAGCCTGCGGCGGTACCATCCAAAGCATGATTTCTGACCGCGAAGCTATGGATGCCGCGCTTGAAGAGGCTCGGCTTGCCGCTGAGGGCGGCGAGGTGCCGATTGGCGCGGTGGTTGTGCATGACGGCGTGATTGTGGCGCGGGAGCAGAATCGCGTGCTGAGGGATAACGATCCTACGGCTCATGCGGAGATTGTGGCTCTGCGGGCAGCCGCGGCGGCGACTGGGAATTACCGGCTGCTTGGGTGCACGCTTTACGCAACGCTGGAGCCTTGTGCGATGTGTGCGGGCGCCATGATTCATGCTCGGCTTGACAGGCTGGTGTTTGCGGCTCCTGATCCTAAGGCTGGCGCGGCGGGGTCGGTGCTTTCCGTTTTAAATCACGAGAAGCTGAACCACCAGATGCTGGTGGAGCAGGGGATTGGCGCGGAGCAATCCGCTGAGTTATTGCGAAGTTTCTTTCGCGAGCGGCGATCCTGAAAACCTGTGCTGGGAGATGGAGCAGTACTGGTCTATTTGGATTCAGGTGTAGTTTTTGGACTAGTGGCTGTTGCAAACAGGGAGAAGAACAAAGTAAAGAAGAGACCCTGTATGACAATACCTAAAAACACATCGGACCAAGGATGAGCGGAGTGGGTCAGTTTTTTCCAGTCAAAGGCCACTCGAGTTACACAATAAATGGGAAGTGCATAGAGCATTCTCAATAAGCGGTGAATCCAAGGTTTCATCCAAGATTCCTCCAGTGGCATGTGCCCATCATAATGTGACGGCGTTTACCGGGCCCGGATTACCGGACTGGGTCTGAAATTGTCGCCCAGTCCGGTAATCGTTGCCATTGGATAACAGCGCTGAGTGTATTCCTGTTCCTAGTTATCCTTCGTGATTTGTATCGAGCGTGTGAGACGGAAGGTTAGCAGTGTTTCGGTCGGAAGGACGATTTGCTTGTTGCCTGTGAAGGCTGAACCAGCCGTACCTGCGCCGCCGCCGACGAGGCCGCCGATGAGAGCGCCCTTGCCGCCGCCGGCGATGCCGCCGATGATGGCTCCGAGGCCTGCGCCACCGCCGCCCATTACCGCTGTACGTTTGCCTTTGCCCTGTTCGGCGCGCTCAACGGAACTGGTAGACACCGGGTAACCGCCCCAAGGCGTGTGAACACGCTGCAGGGTGACGGCGAGACGCGCGCCGCCCTTGATTTTGCCTAGCGGTTCGGCATCCGTGACGACGCCTTCCGCCCGCGAACCGGTGGGGATAAGTGTCTGGCCGCCGACTACAACAGGGCTGGAGACGGTGGCCCGGAAGGTCTGGCCGGTCTGGCTGATCTTGGAGCCGAGGTCCTGGTCCAGGCGGACGCTGATCCGCGTGCCGGCGGGCAGGGTGACAACCGTGGGCTGCGGCGGCGGTGGTGGAGGAGCAGGAGCTGCTGCCTGCTGTGCAGGGACGGGAGCTTCTGCGGGAGCCGGGGCCGGTGTTGGAGCAGGCGCGGATGTGGAGGAGGCTGAAGGCGCTGGCGCGGCCGGTGCAGGTTGCGGAGCTGCCGGAGCGGGAGTGGATTGGCTCTGGTCCGGAGTGGGGGTTGCTGCGGGCTGGGCTGGCTGGGTCTGCGCGGCCTGCTGCGGGGGTTGGGATGCGTCGTTTTTCTTGCAGCCGCCGAGAGAGAGTGTGGTGGCCAGGGTCAGAACAGCAAATGAAACCAGCGTGCGATTGACCTGCATCGTGTCTGCTCCTTGATGGGCTCCGTGAGAGAGCGAATTGAGTTGGTTACAAGTGCCAATTGAACAGATGCTTTAACTTCTTGTGAGGGCTCGAATACGTTCGGACTCCGTTGGCCATTTTTCAGCCAGCTCAGCATAGCTTGCTCCGGTGTAATCCGCAAAGTCAAAGCCGGGGGTGACGGTGCAGCCGAGTAAGGCGACTTTTCCGCCGGGGAGAAGGCGCGTGCCCTGCCAGACGCCGGCGGGGACTGTGAGCTGGAGATGCTGACCTTTGGATAGATCTGGTCCAAGAGTGAAAAGTGCGGAGCGCCCGTCGGGGTGGAGTTGGAGCATTTCTACCGGGTCGCCCAAGTAGAAGTGGAAGACTTCGTCGGAGGTGAGGACGTGCATCTCGGAGAAGGTTCCGGGTTCGAGGAGATAGTAGATGGCGGTGCCTACGGCGCGGGTTCCGGCGGCGGTTTCCACCGCTGCGGCGGATTTGTAGGTCTGGCGGAACCAGCCTCCTTCGACGGGGTGTGGGGCAAGCTGCAGAAGGGTCTTGATTTCGCTAGGTGTCAGGTTGGGTGCCATGGGGTCCTTGGTAGGGCTGTTCTTTGTTTCTTTTGCAAGGTTACAATTCCGTGTATGAAAGTTGAAGTGTACTCTGCGGCGTGGTGCCGCGACTGCCGGTCGGCCAAGCAGTTTCTTGAAATGCACGGTGTGGAATACACCGAGATCGATGTCGAAGAGAACCCAGGTGCGTTTGATGAAGTGTTGCGCCACGTGGGCAAGCGGGCGATTCCGCAGATGGTGATTGACGGCGAGTGGTGGCAGCCTTATGCACCGGGGCGCGGGCTACTGTATGACGAGCTTTATGAGCGGCTCGGGATTCCGCGCGTAGTGAAACAGTCCAGCTAAGTGGCCGGTCAGGTCGCGCCGTTAGCTCATTCCCCATACAATAAAGAGTTGGCCCGCTACGCTTGATGGCTGTGGGGCAGGGCGGCAGACTGCCTTGTGGGGCCTATTTCTGCCGACCTATTTTTTCTGAACTGAGGAGTTCTCTCTTGATTGATCGCTACACGCGGCCCGTGTTGGGCAATATCTGGACCGAAGAAAACAAGTATCGCTGCTGGTTGCAGGTGGAGTCGGCGGCGTCTGCTGTGCTGGCTGAGGATGGAGTGATTCCGAAGGCTGCGGCGGAGGCGATTGCTACCAAATCCAGCTTCTCGGTGGAGCGGATTCGCGAGATTGAGGCCGAGGTTCGGCATGATGTGATTGCGTTTACTACCGCCGTGGCTGAATCGTTGAAAAGCCAAGGCCTGGACGGCGAGTCCCGGTGGCTGCATTATGGGCTTACTTCGAATGATGTTGTGGATACAGCGCAGGCGCTACAGGTGAAAGAGGCTTCGGCGAAGATTCGCGAGGGGATTGAGGCGCTGCTGGTGGTGCTGAAGCGGCGGGCGCTGGAGTTTAAGCATACGCCGACGATTGGAAGGACGCATGGGATTCATGCGGAGCCGACGACGTTTGGGCTGAAGTTTTTAAACTGGTTTGCGGAAGTTGAGCGCGACCTGGCGCGGTTTGATGCTGCTGCGGAAGACATGCGCGTAGGCAAGCTGTCAGGCGCGGTGGGCACCTTTGGGCATTTGAAGCCGGAGCATGAGGAGCGGATTTGCGCTTTGTTGGGATTGAAGGCGGCTCCGGTGGCTACGCAGGTGATTCAGAGGGACCGTCATGCGGGGTATATCTCGTCGCTGGCGATTCTGGGCTCGACGCTGGACAAGATTGCGGTTGAGGTTCGGCATTTGCAGCGCACTGAAGTGCGCGAGGCGCAGGAGTACTTCTCGGAGAAGCAGAAGGGCTCGTCGGCGATGCCGCATAAGAAGAATCCGATTATCAGTGAGCAGATTTCTGGGCTGGCGCGGGTGCTGCGGAGCAATGCGCAGGCGGCGTTTGAGAATGTGGCGCTGTGGCATGAGCGGGATATTTCGCATTCGTCGGTCGAGCGCGTGATTTTTCCCGATTCGACGATTCTGGCGGATTATCTGCTGGCGAAGACTACGGATTTGCTGGATCGGCTGCTGGTTTATCCGGAGCGGATGAAGAAGAATCTGGAATCTACGGGTGGGTTGATTTTTTCGGGGCAGCTTTTGCTGGATCTGGCTGAGGCCGGGATGATGCGCGAGGATGCGTATCGGCTGGTGCAGAGTCACGCGATGCAGGCTTGGAAGGAAGATTTGGTTTTTCGCGATGAGGTTGCGAAGGATCCGAAGATTACGGCGCTGCTAACGCCCGAGAAGCTGGAAAAGACGTTTGATTACACGTGGCAGCTTGGGAATGTGGATGCGATTTTTAGGCGGGTTTTAGGCGAGTAAGTGCTGTAAATCTCATGGAGAGGATTACGAATGTTTGACATTGCGTGGGAGCCTCCAAAGACAGCATGGGGAATTATTGGTTGGTGGGAGATTCGTCGAATTCTCTACAACGTCATCTTATTTGTAATTGGCATTGCTTCGATTCTTGCGATGGAATGGTTCTTTGATAAATTCATTCCTCCTGAGCAAGAGGGAATCGAACCAATGGCATTAGCCTTTGGGGTTGTGGTGTATGGCATCGCGGCCAATCTCTGCTACACGTTTGGCTGGGTTGTGGAACTGCTTCTGAGAAGAAAGAATCCAGAACAAGCCAGAGCACACGCAGAAAAGTTATTCGTAGGAGGCCTATGGCTTTCCTGCCTCCTGACAACTGCGCCATTTTGGTTTGGATTTGTGACTTGGCTATTACATCGACAGAGTTGAGAGCTAGAAACTACTTTTCATGGAAATTACTGTTGCGATTACCGGAGCTTCGGGCGCTGTGTTTGGGCGCGAGATGCTTCGTGCGCTGGAAGCCGATGAACGCGTGAGCCGTGTACATTTTGTGGCTTCGGAGAATTCGCTGCGGGTGATTAGCGAAGAGCTTGGTATCTCCGGGCGGAATGAACTAGCGGAGAAGCTGCTTGGTTTTGCGCCGAAGAAGACTGTCTCGCATGGGGATGCGAATATCGGGGCTTCGATTGCCAGCGGAAGTCATCCTTCGGCGGGGATGATTGTGCTGCCTTGCTCGATGGGGACGCTGGCGGCGATTGCGAATGGGCTGGCGAATACGCTGATTGCGCGGGCGGCGGATGTGACTCTGAAAGAGCGGCGGCCGCTGGTGCTTTGCGTGCGGGAGACGCCGTTCAACCGGATTCATTTGCGGAACATGACGCTGGCGGCGGAGGCGGGGGCGGTGATTTTTCCGGTGATTCCGTCGTTTTATAACAAGCCTCAAGATTCGGATGAGATGGCGCGGCAGTTTGTTTTTCGCGTGCTGGCGCATATCGGGTTGCCGCAGAACGGGGCTTACGTCTGGAAGCCGGAAGAGTAGAGCGGGCACATTATGAAGCGGTTGGGTTCTGATCCGAATCTGGCGAATTTGCTATCTCTACGCGATTGCGGCCGTTCCGCTTGGCTCGGTAAAGAGCTTCATCTGAAGCGCTAATCAGCATCTGCGGAGAGATTCCACGGCGGGGAGTGATGGCCGCGCAGCCAATCGAGACGGAGACCGGGCTGCCTTCCGCAATCTCCGGGTCGCCCTTCAAGGCTTCGACCCGTACGCGTATCGATTCGGCAACCTGCGCCGCATTCTCCAGTGTCACCCCTGTCAGCAGGTAAAGAAATTCCTCGCCGCCATACCGCGCCAGCAAATCGGCCGAGTGGTGCTCCAATTCCTGAATTGCCTTTGCGATTCTGCGCAGGCACGCGTCGCCAGCCGGATGTCCGAAGCGGTCGTTGTAGGACTTGAAATGGTCTACGTCAATCGTCAGCAAGGCAAGGGGCGCGCCGCTGATAGCAGCCTGTGCCCATCGGATCTTGAGAGTCTCCTCAAGAAGCCGCCGGTTGGCCAGGCTGGTCAGCGCGTCGGTTGTTGCCTGTTTCTCTTTCTCTTTATAGGCCGCTTGCAGGCGCTCATAAAAGATGCGGCGTTCGGTCTGCAATACGGAAACGGAAAAGACCGTTACCATTACCAGCACAAGGAAGATCTGCAGCAGCAGGACGCGGTGATTGATATCGATGCCTTCTCCGAAGATCAGCGGGCCGCGCCCGTGCATGGTCGCAATTGTGGCCAGGACAGCCAGCAGATTGACTGCGAACACGGCGGCAGCAAAGCCTGCGCGCAGTGTGCACAGTAAAACCACCGTGATGAGCACGAAGGCTACCGGATATGACGTTTGCCAGAAGACGGCATACGTGACTCCCACTACTGCTGCCAGCAGCAGGAAGAGTGTTAGCAGATATCGCGCGCGCACCCGGTGGTATGTCTCGCGGCTGGTAGCTACCAGCACCAGAGGCGCAAACATGGCGTAGCCCAGCATGTCTGAGACAGCGCGTATTTGAAATGCGTGCCAGAAGCGAACGTTGGAGAGATACAGATGAACATTCGAGGCAAGAATCGTGGCGGAGAGTGCTGGCGCGAGCACGAGCGCGAAAAGGACATAGCGAAGCACGAGACGGGGTTCCAGCAGCCAGTCTTCGAGCTTTTTGAAAAGCGGAAGCACCAACGCAGCCAACATGGGCCCGGCAAAGTTGGCGGTGCTATTGACGATTCGCGAAGTTAGAGGCGAACCGTGAAACGCTGCTTCAATCCACGATCCAGCCAGGATGCCGGCCATAATCGTGGACCAGCGCGGGCGCTCGTTGCGCAGCATCAGTGCCAGGGCAACGCCGTTGGTAGGCCACCAGATAGCCTGATTTACCTGGTAAAAGAATCCGAAGGAATGCATCGCCTCTTCCATCAGCAGGACGAAGCAGACGAGGCCCAGTGCTATGGCACACGACTGCATGAGCGATCCATTCCACAAGAAAGCGGATGCCAGTCTGCGGGTGTGCTGCGTATAAGTCATGTAGCGGTCCGTAGAAAGCAGGGGAGGTTCCGCCTTGGAAGAGGATTCAAGCAATAAAAATAGAGGATTTCGCCGCGGGAAGCTATCCCATTTATACCCATGAGGTCCGAATGGCTGAAGGAAACCTGCTTTGATTGCGAATTTCAGGCTGGATTTGCAGCTCCTGGTTCACGATGAGGCTTCCAGGTTTGTGATTGACATGGACCCATTTGCCGTAGATACTTCCTTTCATGCGCTTTGCTTTTGAGCTGGTTGCGGCTGTCTCCATCATGTGTATGTGCATGATGATGGGACCTGTCCGCCTGGCTCCTGAGATGCGAATGCGATAAGCGACTCAGAGAAGCAAAAGCGGCCCGGTCCAGAGAGGATTCGGGCCTTTCGGTTTTTGCCCATCCCCACGACCCCGGCACACAAAAAATCGTCAACTGAAAGATTGCACGAAGGAGTTATTCGCATGTCGGAAGAGAAACGCCAGTTAGCTACCCTTGCCGTTCACGCTGGGCAGTCGCCTGATCCTGCTACGGGCTCACGTGCGGTGCCGATTTACCAGACTACGTCGTACCTGTTTCAGGATGCCGACCACGCGGGGCGGCTGTTTGCGCTGAAAGAGTTCGGCAATATCTACACGCGCATAATGAATCCGACGACGGATGTCTTTGAGAAGCGCGTGGCTGCGCTCGAAGGCGGTGCAGCGGGGCTGGCTACTTCTTCGGGGCAGGCGGCGGAGACGCTGGTGATTACTACGCTGGCCGCGGCAGGCGATGAGATTGTTTCCACCACTTCGCTTTATGGCGGCACTTACAACCTTTTCCACTACACGCTGCCGCGGCTTGGAATCCATGTGAAGTTTGTGGATGCCGATGACTTTGACGGGCTGAAGGCTGCGATTAACGAGAAGACGCGTGCGGTTTACACCGAGACGCTCGGCAATCCCAAGCTCGACGTGGCGGACATTGAGCGGATTGCCTCGATTGCGCATGAGGCGGGCGTGCCGCTGGTGATTGATAACACCACGCCTTCGGCGGCATTGGTGCGGCCGATTGAATATGGCGCGGATATTGTGGTCAATTCTGCTACGAAATTTCTCGGTGGGCACGGCACCACGATTGGCGGCGTGATTGTGGACGCTGGGAAGTTTAACTGGGCTAACGGGCGATTCAAGGAGTTTACTGAGCCTGATCCTTCCTATCACGGATTGAGCTATCACGAAGCGTTTGGGCCGTTGGCGTTCATCCTGAAGGCGCGTGTGCAGGGGCTTCGCGATACGGGCGCGGCGTTGTCGCCGTTTAACTCTTTCCTGCTGCTGCAGGGGATTGAGACACTGCACCTGCGGCTGGAGCGGCACTCGGAGAATGCGCTTGCTGTGGCGAAGCATCTCGAATCGCATCCCGGCGTGGAGTGGGTAAATTATCCGGGACTTGAATCCAGTCCCTACTATGAGCGTGCGAAGAAGTATCTGCCGAATGGGCAGGGCGCGCTTGTCACTTTCGGGATTAAGGGCGGATACGAGGCAGGGAAGAAGTTGATTGACCATCTGCAGCTCTTCTCGCTGGTGGCAAATATTGGCGATGCGAAGTCGCTGGTGATTCATCCGGCTTCGACGACGCATCAGCAACTGAGCGTGGAGGAGCAGGCGGGGACGGGTGTTACGCCGGAGTTGGTGCGGCTCTCGGTGGGCATTGAAGACATTCGCGATATTCTTGCAGACTTGGACCAGGCGATTGAGGCGGCGAATGGGCATGTGCCAGCAGATGCAACTTCAACTGCCACCGTTTCTGCGAGATAATGATAGGGATGGCCGATACGGAAAAGGGCGCCGTGAAGGGCGCGGCGCGATCCGGGGTTCCCGCGGACAGTTTTTCGTCCGTGGGGCCGGACAATGTGGCGCAGGCGGAAAAGCCTGCTGCCGCGAAGGTGCGCACGCCCACTCCGGCGCCTACTTACGAAGGTGATTATGTGCTGCCCGAGGAACTGCTGCTGGAGTGCGGACGCGCTCTTTCCGGTGTTACGCTGCATTACGCGGTGTACGGCCGGCTGAATGCGAAGCGCGACAATGCGGTGCTGGTGTGCCATGCGCTTTCGGGGTCGGCTCTTGTTGGTGAGTGGTGGCCGGAGGTTTTTGGGCCGGGCGCTGTGCTTTCGCTGGAGCACGACTTTGTTATCTGTATCAACCTGCTTGGATCGTGTTATGGCTCCACGGGGCCGTCGTCGGTGAATCCGGAGACAGGCGAGCCCTATGGAGCTGATTTTCCGCTTGTCTCAATTCGCGATAACGTTCGCGCCCAGTCCAAACTTCTTCGGTCCCTCGGCATCCGCAAACTTCGCCTGGTCATGGGCGGATCGATGGGCGGCATGCAGGCCCTTGAGTGGACCATTCTCTTTCCGGAACAGGTGGAACGCGCGCTGGTCATCGGCGTGGCTCCGCTGGGAGCGATGGGGCTTGCGCTGAACCACTTGCAGCGCGATGCGATTCGCAAAGACCCCGACTGGCAGAACGGGAATTATCCGCCGCAGAAGCCTCCGCGCAGCGGGCTTTCGCTGGCGCGGCAGATTGCAATGCTCAGTTACAAGTCTGCGCCACTGTTTGATGAGCGTTATGGGCGTAATCCCAACCGCAACGGGGAAGACCCGTGGGGGCCAGATTCGATTTTTGCCGATTGCGGCGGCGGGCTGATTGGTGGGCGGTTTGATATTGCCGGCTATCTCGATGAACAGGGGCGGCGTTTTGTGGAGCGCTTTGAGGCGAACTCGTATCTTGCAATTCTGCGCACCATGGACACCTGGGATCCCCTGCGGGGCGGCAACTCTTCGGAGGAGATTTTTGGAAAGATTCAAGCGCATTTGACATTTGTCGGTATCAGCTCGGACTGGCTGTTTCCGCCGGGCGACGTGAAGCGCTTTGCAGAGACAATTCGACAGTCCGGCGTTGCGGTGGATTATCGCGAGATGGTCAGCGATCACGGACACGATGCGTTTCTTGCAGAGCAGACGGATCTTGTTCGCCTGCTGCAGTAAAGCAAATGCAGGGAATTTACCTGCATTTCAACGCGCTTTGCGGATTTCGCATCCAAAATATTTAAGAGGAACAGTTTTCCTCGCTCCGGTGTCTAAGCCGGTAAGGGCCCATACAATGGTTGGCATGCACGGGCCATCACAAAAAGGAAGCAGTTTGCTGGCGGATTTGCTTGTCAGGTCGGGCGGGGGTTTTTATAATCCTTCCAACACCGCAATGGAAGCCGTGGAACTTCCCCGGTCCTCAGCCGCGGGCAGCAGACGGTAGTCTTTTGGATGAGCGTGTGCTTGCACAATTAATTCCTACTAAGGTATTTCCCAGGAGCACTGAATGAAGAAGTTTCTCTTTGCGTCCGCAACGACGCTCGCCGGACTCAGCCTCGTCTCGGCCCCCGCGCTTCGTGCACAGCAGGACATCACCATCAAGGATCAGGCGGAGTATGCTGCCTATCAGAGCGCCACTTCGCAAAGCGACCCAAAGACGAAGGCTTCCGCCGAGGAGAGCTTTCTTAAGACTTATCCTCAGACGGTTGTCAAACAACTTGTTCTGGACAACCTGGTGGATACCTACTGGAGCCTGCAGGACCAAGACGACACGCTTAACGCGGCCAACCGCTTGCTGCAGGTGGATCCCAACAACCTGAAGGCGACTCTCTACTCCGTGCTCATCAAGAAGGGTCAATGCGCCAAGACGAGCGACGCGCAGGCTTGCGACGACGGTGCGACGCTTGCGCAGAAGGGCCTGACGATTCCCAAGCCTGCTACCACCAGCGATGCTGACTGGACCAAGCTCACCCATGTGGCCTACCCGATCTTCCACTCGGCTATTGCTTTGGACGACGTGGTCTCCAAGAAGGATTACAAGGGCGCGCAGGGCGAGTATGCTTCTGAGTTGAAGCTCTACAGCGACCAGGAGAGCCAGAGCACGGGCCTGAATGACACGCTGCTGCTTGCGCAGGCCTTCAGCCAGCCGGGCTCCTCGCAGGACCTGAAGGACGCCATCTGGTTCTATGCCCGCGTGTGGGGCTTTGCTCCTCCGCAGTACAAGGCGCAGATTGAGCCGAAGCTCGAGTACTACTACAAGAAGTTCCACGGCAGCCTCGACGGCCTGGACGACATCAAGAAGCAGGCTGCGGCGAATGTCTTTCCGCCGAGCGGTTTCTCCATTACCGCTGCCAAGAGCCCGGCCGAGCAGATTCATGACTTGGTTGCCTCCACGCCGGACCTGAACACGCTGGCGCTCGACGACAAGGAGACCATCCTTGCCCTCGGCAGCCAGGAAGACGCCGACAAGCTCTGGGCTGTTCTGAAGGACAAGACCACGGGTGTTCCCGCGACGGTGATTGAGATTACGGCCAACCAGATCAAGGTGGCTGTCTCGCAGGACGCCAAGGCTTCCAACGTGGCTGACTTTGTGGTGAACCTGAAGAAGCCGCTGACGGATGCAGAAGTTGCGCAGTATCCCAAGGGTTTTGAGTTCAAGGCTGCTCCGGCTGCGGAGCTGGCAGGAACCTTTGACAGCTACACCAAGGTTCCCGCGACGGATACCACTTCGACCAGCGCGCAGATCATTATGCGCGACGGTGAGGTGATTCCGGCCGAGAAGAAGACTACCCCGGCTCGCAAGCCTTCGCCGGCGCACCACCATAACTAAAGTTCGTCCCCACTCCTGGGAAACAAAGGGCAGTCCCAAAGGCTGCCCTTTGAACTTGTGGGGTGTCTCCGGTACTCTATCCAGAATGGCGCGCTATAAAATACTTCCGCTCGTTCTTATATTAGCTTCCGGCTTCAGCAAAGTAATTGCGCAAAATGCCACTTCATCCGGGCAGCTTAAGGTTCGTGAGATTCCACCTACCCCGGAACGCAAGGAGCGCGTATTACGCCCCTTACCGCCTCTGGGCGAGCATGCTCCGTTCTCGCTGAACGGGGATTCTTCGCAGGTCGTGGACGTGCTTCCTGAGTCCGCTCTCTCCGAGCAAGACAAGATGATTGAGGAGAATGCGGAATCGACCATCCGCGAGCGGGCGGCGCTGCAGGCGCTCGATCTTTCGAGTGGGCAGTGGAGCTATAGCGAGCTGGCATGTAAGAGCTTCCCGCGGCATCTCTTTCTGCGCTTCAACCGCAACAACGGCGCCGGGGATGAGAGCGCGTTTACAGTTTCCATTCCGCGCGATGGCAACGGGCGGATTCGTTTTATTCCGCTGCTGCGCCGGGGCTACTCGCTCTGGTCGCCTACACCTGTGAATGCCATTACCGTTGGTTCGTTCAACCACATTCTGGCCGAGGAGCGGTCGGATGCGGATCCGGATTCGAGGCCGGAATGGGCCTCGATGGCGGTTTGCTATGCGGCGCTTGCAGGCTCCGGAGGGCCCGATGCGGAATCCGTGGAGCTGTCGCGCCCGCCGATGCTGCATATCTCGTTTAGCGGCGAGTCCAGCGTGGATTTCATCACCGGTAATCATCGGCTCTTTCACTGGGAGATGGTTTTTGACCGCAAAGGTATTTTGAAAAAAGCCACGCGGCGGGCCATGCGGAGCGAAGAAGCGCGGGTGCTGAAGCCGACCGTGATCGGAGATGGTACTGCGCTTCCTGCGACGGGGGACTCTTCCGGGCAGACTCTGCCAGCAACCAACCCGCAGAACGGGAGCACGCCGCCGCAGCAGTAGCGGTTTTTCTTATTGCCCAGCCTAGCTTTTATTCCCCAAGCATGATGCGCTGAATCTTTGAGGCGCGGCCGGTTGCAGCGTCGCAGGTGATGAGCGCGGCGCAGAGCTTGGGATTGCCCTTGGCGGCTTCAAATTTGCCAGACATGCCGGTGAGGAAGCGGTTCAGCACGAGATCCTTGTCCACGCCGATGACGCTGTCATAGGGGCCGCTCATGCCTACGTCGGTCTGGTAGGCGGTGCCGTGATGCAGGATGCGCTCGTCGGCGGTGGGGATGTGTGTGTGCGTGCCGAGGACGGCGGTGACGCGGCCATCGAGATGCCAGCCCATGGCGACCTTTTCGCTGGTGGCTTCGCCGTGGAAGTCGACGACGATAACCTTGGCGGTGATTTGCTTGAGCAGGTCGTCGATGGCTTCAAACGGGTCGTTGGTGCCGTTCATGAAGACGCGGCCCATGAGGTTGATGACGGCGTAGGAGATGCCGCTTTCGGTTAAGCCTTCATAGACGCCGAAGCCGGGCAGCTTGCGCTGCAGGTTAGCGGGGCGCAGGACGCGGCGGCCGTTCGAGCCGGGGTCTTTGGCGCCTTCGTTGAAGTAGTCGATGAGCTCGCGCTTGTCCCAGACGTGGTTGCCGGTGGTGAGCACGTCGGCGCCGAGTTCGAAGAGGTCTTCGGCGATGGCAGGAGTTACGCCAAAGCCTCCGGCGGCGTTTTCCGCGTTGATGACGGTCAGGTCCACGGCGTAGGTTTCACGCAGATGACCGATGTGCTCGGCGACGATCTTGCGTCCCGCGCTGCCGAAGATGTCGCCGATGAAGAGGATGTTCAAAAAAGCTCCTAAAAAAACAGGGAACAGGGAGTAGAAACCACACATGTCACAACCTTAAGTGGTGTCATCCTGAGCGTAGCCGTTTTTCAGGCGGAGCGAAGGATCTGCTTCTGTTTTTCGTTCGCTCAACCACAAATTCCGGGTGCCCCACGTCTCCTGCTTTTGGAGACGTGGGATAGCACGAATTACTCCTTACTTCCTGCTGCCTGTGTTCGCATAAGCGGAAACAGAATCACATCTCGGATCGACTTCGAGCCGGTGAGCAGCATGGTCAGGCGGTCGATGCCGATGCCTTCGCCGCCGGTGGGCGGAAGGCCGTAGCTGAGGGCGCGGACGTAGTCTTCGTCCATCTGATGGGCTTCGTCGTCGCCTCCCGCACGAGCCTTGAGCTGATCCTCGAAACGCTTGTGTTGCTCGACAGGGTCGTTCAGCTCGCTGAAGGCGTTACCAACTTCAAAGCCGCCGATATAAAACTCGAACCGCTCTACCCAGTCTGGATTGTTCGGGTCTTGCTTGGAGAGCGGTGAGACAACTGTTGGGAATTCGTAGATGATCGTGGGTTGGATTAGGTGTTCTTCCGAAACAATCTCGAACAAATATGCAACAAGTTTTCCCCAGTTCTGACCGAAGTATTCAGGTTTATTGACAGCATTCATCATGACAAAAAGCTCCAGATGAGCCTTGTCGTCAATGCTGTGTGCTATTTCCTGTGCTTTGTTATACCAAATGCGGAAATTAGCTTCGTTTGCAAGGTCATTTGCTGACGGGCGTGCAGCGTCATCTCGCCAGAACTTGATGATAGCTTCTCGCATAGTCAGCCGTGTCCACTTACCCAAATCGATTTCCACGTCGTTGAATGTTGTAAGCGTGGTGTCGTTCACTTCCCTGGCTACGAAGGTGATGAGCTCTTCGGTCAGTGTCATCAGGTCGTGATAGTTCGCGTAGGCTTGATAGAACTCGAGCATTGTGAACTCGGGATTGTGCTGCGTGCTTACGCCTTCGTTGCGGAAGTTGCGGTTGATTTCATAGACGCGATCTAGACCGCCGACTACTAGGCGCTTCAAATACAGCTCCGGCGCGATGCGCAGGAAGAGGTCCATGTCCAGCGTGTTGTGGTGCGTGACGAAAGGCCGCGCCGCTGCTCCGCCGGCGATGGGCTGCATCATCGGCGTTTCCACTTCGAGATAGCCGCGCTCGTCAAAGAACTGGCGGATGGCGCGCAGAACTTTTGCGCGCTTCACGAAGACTTCGCGGCTGTCGAGGTTGGTGAAGAGATCGACATAGCGCTGGCGGTAGCGCATCTCGACGTCCGCGAGGCCGTGGAATTTTTCGGGCAGCGAGAGCATCGCCTTCGCGAGGAACTTGAGGCTTTCCACGTGAACCGTTAGCTCGCCGGTGCGCGTGCGGAAGAGATAGCCGCTGACGCCGATGTGATCGCCGAGGTCAAGGAGCTTGTAGAGCGCGAAGGCCTGCTCGCCGACGGCGTCGAGACGGACGTAAATCTGCAGGCGCTGGCCTTCCTGCTGCAGCGTGGCGAATCCGGCCTTGCCCTGTGCGCGGATGGCCATGATGCGGCCTGCGATGGCGACTGCGGGCTTGTCGGCTTCGAGGGTTTCGGCGGTGGCGTCGTTGTATTTGGCGCGAATTTCCGTGATGGTGTGCGAGAACTGGAACTGGTTGGGGAATTTGGCCTGGCCCAACGCTTCAATCTGTTGCAGTTTTTCCTGGCGCAGCGTGAAGAGATCGCGCTCAAAATCCGATTCGAAGTGCACGGAACGTCCTTCTTTTTCTGATGAAAATGCTCAATGCTAAGTATAGCCATTGCATGGCGGCAGCTGCGACCTTACGGGTCGCCACGTGGCATTTGTGGAGCTCCCGTTGGTCGCAGCAGGGCTTGTGCTGGGTAGAGAAGATGGAGAACTAAATTTGTGCTGTCCCACCCTTCTCCACCCCAGCACACAAAGACTGTGTGCCGGGAACCCCGGTGCGCCAGAAAGAAGACGCAAGGATGGGCACGGAGTCTTTGTTTGTGTGATGTTTAGAGGGAGAAGGAGTCGCCGGGCTTCCAGTCGATGACCTTGGCCTTGTCGCCGAGCAGTTCGGCCAGTGCGGCAGGCGTGCCGGTGAGCGGCGGGAAAGTTCCGAAGTGCAGCGGGAGGACGGTCTTGACGCCGGTGTAGACCGTCGCAACGGCCGCTTCTTTCGGGCCCATTGTGTAGTGTCCGCCGATGGGGAAGAGCGCGAGGTCCGGTTCGTAGAGCTCTTCGATCAGCTCCATATCACCGAAGACGGTTGTGTCGCCGGAGTGGTAGAGGACCGGACCGTCTGTCAGCGTGAGGATGAAGCCGGTGGCGATGCCGACGTAGTGCGTGCCGTTGGCGTCTTGTGCGCCTGAGGAGTGCTTGGCTTCGACCATGGTGGCTGCGATGTCGCCAAGCTGGACTGTGCCGCCGAGATTTATGCCGATGGTCTTTTCGACGCCCTGCTTCGTGATGTAGTCGGCCAGCTCGTAGATGGCTACGACGGTGGCGCCGGTCTTCTTTGCGACGGGTGCGGCGTCCGAGATGTGGTCTCCGTGGCCATGCGTCAGCAGTATGTAATCGATTTTTTCGGGTAGCGCGAAGCCCCTTGGGTATTTGGGGTTGTGTTCGATGAAGGGGTCGACGAGGATGGTCGTCCCCTTTGTCGTCTGAAATAGCACGGTGGCGTGGCCAAACCAGGTGATACGTACGCTGTCAGTTGCAGGCATGGTTTTCTCCGGTAAGTAAGGTTATTGCAATCTATGGTTTGCCGCGAAAGTTGAAAGCGGATTCGCTGCGGATTGGGGGCGGGAAAGGCTAGCCCTCTGACGAAACAAGCTTCCACAGAATCACCCTTGACGGCGGATTCGCGCAAGTGTACTGTGGCCGGATAGGCGAATAAAAAGCGAATATGAGGTCGCTTCCCCATGAACTCCGAAACCCTCTTTCCCATTCTTTACACCGGACCAGACGGCAACCGTATCAGCCCGCTGGCGCGTACCGCTGCTGAAGCGCAGATCGATTCGACCGGATGCCTGACCGAGTACCGGCCGCTCAAGTCGCGCTCGATTTTGAGCAAGGTGACTTCAAAGCGCGGAGTGCCGTTTACACATGCGATTAACCCGTATCGTGGCTGCGAGTTTGGCTGCCGCTACTGCTATGCGCGCTACACGCACGAGTTTCTGGAGCTGCGCGATCCGGAGGAGTTTGAGCGGAAGATTTACTTCAAGCAGGATGCGGCATGGCTGCTGAAACAGGAGCTGCGCAAGCTGAAGCCGGGAACGCATATAGGGATTGGGACGGCTACGGACCCGTACCAGCCGCTGGAGCGGCGGCAGAAGATCACGCGTTCGCTGTTGGAGGTTTTTGCGGAGGTGGGAGGATTTCGCGTGGGGATTATTTCGAAGTCGTCGCTGATTTTACGGGATATTGATGTACTGCAGGAGGTGGCGAAGCGGAACCAGTTTTCTGCGCATGTGACGGTGACGACGATGGACACGCGGCTGGCACGGGTTCTGGAGCCGCGCGCGCCGCGGCCGGATTTGCGCATCGACGCAGTGAAGCAGTTGCGCAGGGCCGGGCTGCGGGTGGGTGTGATGTGCTCGCCGCTGATGCCGGGGATTACGGATTCGCGCAAATCGATTGGAGCGGTGGCGAAGGCTGCGGCGGAGGTGGACGCGAGCTTCTTTCACGCGGGCGCGCTATTTCTAAAGCCATGTTCGCAGCCTACGTTTTTCAAGTTTGTAAGGGAGAATTTTCCGGCGCTCGAAAAGAGCTACGAGATGCGGTACGGGCAGAATGCGTTTGTGTCGAAGGAATACAGCGAGCGCGTGGGGGCGATTGTGGAGTCGCTGCGGAACGAATATAAGCTGGGGAAGAGAATTGCGAATGTTCCACAGGCTGTACAAGTTGTGGAGACGCAGCCGTGGCTGCCGTTCTAGGGACGAAGGACGAGGGACGAAAAAACTGGATACTTGCTTCGAGTCGTCCTTCGTCCCTATCTTGTCATCAGCACTTCGGAGACGCTGTCTTTGGCTAGGAACTGACGGTGGCCGGACCAGCCACTGAAGAGCTTCTCGATGCTGCGGTTGGTGAAGGCGCGCTGGATGGGGAACTGCTCGGCGAGCTGCACTTCTACGTCGTCGGTGGCGGTGACGTGGTAGCGGCAGTGCACCGTCTCTTCGCCCTGAGTGCGGGTGTGAAAGAAGGCGAGCACCGAGCCGCCTGGATTCATCACGTCGCCGAGGCGCTGCACTACGGGCTGCACAAAGGCTTCGGGGAGATAGTCAAGCGTAGTCCAGAGCAGCACCACGTCGAACTTCCTGTCGCCGAAGTCGAGCGTGGAGCTCAGAAAGCCTTCCACGTCGTAGACGGGCTTGCCGTCTTCGTCCGTGCCGCGCTGCCAGTCGCCTTTTACAGCATCCTGCACCAAGTCGGCCATGTTGACGCTGTGTCCGAGATTCGTGAGGTAATTGATGTTTGCCGGCGAGGTGTAGCCCATGTCCAGAACGCGGAGTCCGGGATCGGCCTCAAGCCGCTTGCGCAGTGCCGTCCATCCGCCAGAGTGCCGTGCCACTTTCGGGCCGGTGAAACCGCGAATCGGTTCGGCTTCTCGTGAGTTACGCTTATCCAACCAACGCAGCATGACTTTCAAAATCCTCTATGGGCAGTGATGCAGTTGGGCTGCAGCAAAACCTGAGACACCGTGTTTCGCAGTTGCGACATTCGAGTTGACGCGGCTATCCGATAGCGGCAACCTTCAGCAATACTCAGCAAGGCAAAGCTTCTCAGGTTTTGCTCGAAACGCAGTTGCAAAGGAAAACAGCGCACCAACGATTTCATTTTTTCTAATCGACGCATAGCGGATCGGTATAGAACCAGGTCCAGCTGGTTAAGGAAGATGGAGCTGAATCTGCGAACCACGGGCCAGCGTTTTTCCAGGATCGCCGGTCCCCATGGTCTGTTTTTCATCGCCGCTCTTCCGGAGTTGTTATAGGCCCAAACTTGCTTGCGTTGCGGCGGGCTCAGCCGGTGCGCTGGCTGGTTTGCTGGAACCTGCACCCTGTGTCAGATCCACCTTTCCGTGGAAGCCCGCGTTGTCTTCAATCGCCAGGCGAAGTGCGCGCACGTCGCCTTCGACCAGGCAGCCGGCGCGCAGTTCCACGCGGCCTGTGGCGTTGATGTTGCCCTGCACCTGCCCCTGGACCAGAACGTCCTTGGCCACAAGGTCCGCGGCTACACTGGCGCTGGGGCCGATGGTGAGCCGGTTGTCGCCCAACTGCACGGTGCCTTCCACGCGCCCGTCAATAATCAAATCCTCGGCGCCTTTGACTTCGCCGCGAATCACGATGGTCTTGCCGATTCGCGCAGGGGTTGTGTCGATGGCCATGTCCTATCCTTCCGGATCTATGATTCTAAAAAATCTCGACTCCAGTTTAGCGGTTTTTCCGGGGTGCGACGCCAGGCTGAAGTAGAGCGTTGTGCCATTTATACACTTGCGGGGGGCGATTCCCGAAGTGGTTCCTCCAGGGGGTGGAATTGGCATGAAGATTCTGAAACGTGGCATCTGGTTCGGCGTCTAATTTGGTGAGCGCATCGTGCACTTGAGATTGTTACGGCAGCTCTGATTCGAGACCGGATGTACGACTTGTTTGGCAAGACAATCTGGGTGCCGTTTGTTGCATCCGTTTTGGCGGTTTTCCCCGGACAGAGCGCGCTGGCAGCTCCGCAGGCGGATTCCACCCTTGTGAATCGTGCGCTGCAGGCGGAGATTGCGGCGGCGAAGGATACTTCGCACCCGATGCGCTATCGGCTGCATAAGTCCAGCCCGCGGCTTACCACAACAAAAGAACTGATTGAGACCAAGGATGGCCAGGTGGCGCTGTTGGTGCAGGTGAACGATGCCGCGCCGAGACCAGAGGACGCGCAGAAGGAACAGGCGCGGCTCGATGCGCTTTTGGCGGACCCTGGCAAGCAGCAGCATCGCAAGCAACAGGAAGATACCGACACCGAGCGCGCGATGAAGATTTTGAAGGCGCTGCCGAAGGCGTTTCTGTATCAGGACGCAGGGCCGGTTCCGGGCTCCAATGGAACGGCCGAGCGGTATACCTTTACGCCGAATCCGAAGTTCAACCCGCCGGACCTTGAGACGACGGTGCTGACGCAGATGGTAGGTGAGATCTGGGTTGATACGGAGCATGCGCGTGTAACGCATCTCGAAGGCCACCTGCAGGAGGATGTCGATTTCGGCTGGGGTGTGCTGGGGCGGCTTTACAAGGGCGGCTGGGCGGCGATTGATCAGGCTGATGTGGGTGGCGGCGTGTGGCGCATTGTTCATTTCCGGATGGTGATGAGCGGGCGGGTGCTCTTTAAGTCGCGCAGCTTTGACACGGTGGAAGAGACGACGCATTTCCAGCCTGTGGCTCCGGGGCTTGATTACAAGCAGGCGATCCAGATGCTGCGCGAAGGGCAGCATGGGACGATTTCAGATTCGCGTTGAATGCGGGCTGGAAAGTCTTTTGTTTTTCTTTACTGGTAATCAGTGGTATAGAGCATGTAGAAGAGCCGGCACGTCCTTAGGAGCAGGTATTCGCGCTGATCGAGATTCCCCCGGTTTCAATAGGCTCGACAAAGAAGGCGTCTATAACTTACGTTCTGATTCTGTTTGTCTATCCGGCACGGTGACGATATAAAGAATCCATCCTGTTCTGCCTGGAAGGTTCCCTCAATGACAATTCTGGCCGATCTTCGCCATGCTCTGCGGCAATTGAAGCTTACCCCTATGTTTACGGCCACGGTGGTGCTCACGCTGGCGCTCGGCATTGGCGCATGTACGGCCATTTTTTCACTGATTGATGCGGTGATGCTGAAGTCACTGCCTGTGACAGATCCTTCGCGGCTCTACCAGATCGGCATCGGCAAGGCATGCTGCCTGATGAACAGCCCGGAGGGAGACTGGGACCTTTATTCCTACAAGCTGTACAAGCAATTAGCTGTGGCCGCACAGCCTGAGTTTGAGCAGGTTGCCGCCTTCCAGGCGCAGCCGGGTGTGCTGAGCGTGCGTTACGGCACGGATACAGACCGCGCACAGGCGCGCGCGCTGATGGGCGAGTATGTGAGCGGCAACTACTTTCAAACACTCGGTGTGAACGCAGTTGCCGGCCGTATGCTGACTCCGGAAGACGACAGGCGAGGCGCTGCGCCAGTGGCTGTGATGAGCTATCGCACCTGGCAGAACAATTATGGCGGCGATCCTAAGATCGTTGGAGCTACCTTCCAGGTTGAGACTTTTTCCTTCACGATTGTCGGTATCGCACCTCCAGGTTTCTTCGGCGACACACTTACCAGTAATCCCATGGACCTGTGGGTCCCGCTGTCGGTTGATTACCTGACCGATGCCGAAGCTCCCTATTGTGATGTACCTTCCATGGCGTGGCTGCGCGTGATTGGTCGGCTGAAGCCCGGCGCAACAACGGCGCGCGTGAGCGAACGCCTGACCGCTTACCTGCAGCACTGGCTCACGGGCGAAGGCGCGTTGGCACCGCAGTTCGAGTCACAGCTTAAGGAGCAGCTTTCGCAGCAGACTATTCGCATTGGTCCTGCCGGGCAGGGCATTGGCGAGATGCGCGATTCCTACCGCAGCAGCCTGCGTATCCTGCTGGGCATTTGCGCGGCGGTGCTGCTGATTGGCTGCGCTAATGTGGCAAATCTGCTGCTGGCGCGAGGCATGGCGCGGCGTCCGCAGACGGCATTGCAGCGCGCGCTGGGTGCGTCCACGGGGCGGATTCTGCAGCAATCGTTTCTAGAAAGCCTGCTGCTTGCCGCAATGGGCGGTGTGCTCGGTGTGGCGATCGCCTGGGGTGGAGCAGGGTTGATTGTGCGGCTGGCATTTCGTCATGCCGTAGTGGTTCCGGTGGATGTTTCGCCCTCGCCCCTGGTGCTGGGCTTCTGCCTGTTGTTGTCGATCGTCACAGGTCTGATCGCAGGGATGGTGCCGGCATGGCTTGCTTCGCGCACGGACCCGATGGTTTCGATGCGCGGAGCTGGTCGGACTATGGGCGGCGGCGCTGGCCTGCCGCAGAAGACGATGGTAGTTGTACAAACGACAATCTCGCTCGTGCTGGTTGCCGTCGCGGGCATGCTCACGCACAGCATCTACAACCTGCGCAACCAGGATTTCGGCTTTCATACGGAGAATCGCGAGATTGTGACTATCGAGCCGCCGCTGGCAAAGTACACGGTGGCCGACCTTGACAGGATTTATCGGGAATTGAAGATTCGGCTGGAGGCTCTGCCCGGAATTCGCAGCGCGAGCGTTGCTCTCGATAGTCCCATGGATGGTCACTGGGAGGAATACGTGCTGAAACCCGGCGAAGGCGTGCCTCCGAGCGATGCTGCACACAGAGTGGATTACGACCGCGTAGGTCCCGACTACTTCACAACGATCGGTCAGCCGCTTGTGGAAGGCCGCGGCATTCTGCTCTCGGATCGCGAGGATACGCAGCATGTTGCCGTGGTGAACCAGGCCTTTGTGCGCAGGTTTTTCCCAAAGGGAGACCCTATCGGCCGCCACTTTGGTTTTAACCTGCCGGCCTACAGCAGCAGTTTTGAGATTGTAGGCGTAGCGCGGGATGCAAAATACGATGACCCTGCGCAGCCCGCCGGGCCCATGGTCTTTGGCGCACTTTCGCAGAGTATTCCTTACACCGATAGCGCGCTCAAAGAAAACGAGAAATGGTCGCACTTCATCAACGGTGCGCAACTATGGATGGATGGGGACATGGGCCGCCTGGAGCCGCAAATCCGGAAGGTTTTCGCCGAGGTCGATCCCAACCTGGCAATTATCAATATCCATCCGCTGCGACATCAGATCGATGTCCATTATGACCAGCAGCGCACGGTGGCCGAGTTGAGCACGCTCTTTGGCGGCCTTGCAATTCTGCTGGCGTCGATTGGCCTTTATGGCGTGATGGCTTACGCGGTGGCGCGGCGCACGGTCGAGATTGGCGTTCGCATGGCTGTGGGAGCAACGCGGATCCACGTGGTGCTGCTGATACTGCGTTCGGCCTTTGCCCAGGTGATGACGGGCCTGATCTTAGGACTGACACTGTCCTTTGTTGCTGGACGGATGCTGCATTCGAGTCTTTATGAAGTGGGAGAAATGGATCTGGCAGCACTCGGCATTGCGACAGCCGTCCTGCTCCTGAGCGCATTGATTGCCAGCTTGATTCCGGCACAGCGCGCTGCGAGTGTGGAACCGGTAACGGCTTTGCGAGCAGATTAATTGAAAATAGAAAGCAATAAAAGCGGCTCCGTCCGTCGGACGGAGCCGCTTCTGTTGCTTGCGAGTTGCTTACTTGACCTGCAGGAAGATCACGACGAGCGTGAAGAGCGTGAGCGACTCGATGAAGGCGAGACCGAGAACCAGCAGGAGCTGGATGCCGGCGCGTGCGCCTGGGTTGCGGGCGAGGGCTTCGGTTGCCGAAGCAGTGGCCTTGCCCTGGCCGAGGCCGCAAAGACCGGCCGCAATGGCCATGCCGATGCCGGCGCCGATGGGAACGAGGTTGATGGCCGACGAACCACCGGCCTGCGCGAATACCGGCGTCGCCAGGAATAGCGCGGCCAGTGCCATGAACACGTACTGAAGCTTCTTCATAGTTCTCCAGCTCCCCTTGAATTGCCGCCAGTGGGTGGTTGAGGCTCACCGTGCCGGATGCTCTTGCGAACGCCCTTTGGCCCCCTCACGCTTGCGGCTTTCTGTTGGTCCGGAGCGGAAGCGCTCTCCGGCAGAAACTTGAAAGGCAGCTTTTGGCTGTTAGCTCTTAGCTTTTAGTCCGCTGTGCGGCAGCGAGCGTTTGGCATTGAGCGAAAATCATTGTTCTTGCACCAATCAGCTAAGAGCTAATAGCTGATTCTTAGTGCTCGTGCGAAACTGCGCCAGTGAGGTAAATCATCGCCAGCAGCATGAATACGTAAGCCTGGATGAGCGAAACCGCTGCGTGCAAGCCAAGGAAGATGGCGGGAATCGCGATGGGCACCATCGAGAAGAACACCAGGGTCAGCAAGTCACTGGCAAACATGTTGGCGTAAAGACGGATGGTAAGCGACATGACACGCGCGCAGTGCGAGATGATCTCGATGGGGAAGAGCAGCGGTGCTACCCACCAGATGGGGCCGGCGAAGTGCTTCATGTAGCCAACGGCGCCCTGCTCTTTGAAGCCGTAAAAGTTGTAATAGACAAAAGTGCAGAGCGCGATGCCAAGCGGAACAACGGGTGCGCTCGTCGGCGTGACGATGCCGGGAATGAGGCCGAGCAGATTGTTGAGTACCACGAAGAGGAAGACGCAGGTGACGAAGGCCTGGAAGCGCTGGTAGCCGTGGCCGATAATCTGGTCCGCCTGGCCGCCAGTGAACTCGTGGATCATCTCGGCGATCTGTTGCGTGGGGTTGGGCTTTTCCACTGAGAGCGTGAAGCGCACGATGAGGAAGAAGAGGATCAGAATCGCGGCGACAAGGAACTCAAGCGCGAAGGTGTTGTTGATGGGAGCGGTAGGATCGGCCGGGTGCACGCCGACGAGGTTCATCAGCGCGGCCGCGGCGGGGCCAAACAGGGCATTCAACAGGCGCGTAATCGCGTAGGTCTCGTGCATCTTCTCAGGCAAGCTTTCTGTTTTCGGGTGAATGTGTGCGAGCGCTGGCCTCAGCCTCGCAGCAGCCGGAGCGCCTCCCAGGCCAGTACCACCATGGCCAGACCCAAACCGCAAAGGAGTGCTACCGGAGAACCCTGCAAACACTTAAGGCTACCATAAATAACCCCTGCATAGAGAAGCAGGCGTACCAGAAAGAAGAACACTACGGTCGCGGCGCCTTTGGGCGTTTTCTGTTGGTCGAGTTTGGCATTGAAGAGCTTGATGAGCCGTTGCCATTCGAAAATGCTGGCGGCGGAGATGATGGCGCCAACGGCGAGCATGGCAGCAGTGCGCCAGTTGGCGGCGATGGCCAGAACGATGGCCGCGAGCGCGCCGAGGATGAGAGTGATGCGCATGGCGTGGCCGAGGATGTGCTGCAGGGCCTCGTCGGTAAGATTGGCGATGGGAGGGGTGGAGTCGGTCATTTTAGTGTTTTGGCTTACTTCGTATTATCGCCCGGCCTGTTTGGGACTGACTTCTTGTCGGCTTCGGTGCCGGCTGTAAGCACCAACCGGATGACGTAGACAAGCCCGGAGATGCCGCCGAAGATGATGCCGGCCGCGGCGATCCATGTAGTGTGCAGCTTCGAATCAAGAAAAGCACCAATGAGCCAGCCGATGAAGGCCGCCGAAGGGAGCAGAATGGCGATCTGCATGAGCTTTTCCGCCTGGACGAGCGTGGCTAAACCACCGGAGTCCTTACGCTTGGTGTCGTCCTGCTGCGGAATGGGCTTGTTGTAGGCCATACACAAGGCTGGTTATACACGTTATGGGCGGCTAAGGGCGACTTTCTCACGCGGTGCTGGTCGAAAGCCGCTCATTCTGGGACGGTTGCAGATTGTTAGCAGGTGTTGCGCCCATCACAGACTTTTTGAGGCCTTCGGAGCAGAATTTCATCCAAAGGTAAGTGCCCCGTTAACAGGCGAAAAAGCTGTTAACGATTGTGTAAATACGGTATGATGGTGGTTGCACGGGCATCACTCTTAGTAGTTCTGGGCACGGACTTGCCGTGGTATGGGCCATGGCGTGCGTTTTTCGGTCGTGTCCGCAGGAGTGCGTTGTCTCGATTGCGGCGTCTGATAGGGTAGTTACTTTGTGGTTACCTGCAGGCCGCACCGGTCAGCGGTTGTGTTGAATTCTGAGTAAAGTGAGTGTTAATAACTATGGCACGAACCCGATGCACAGATCCGGTTGTTGGCGCGATTCTAGCCAGCTGGCGGTATGACATTTCGGGGATTTATCCCGAGATGCGCCGCGATTACGAGCAGCACTTTGTGGAGTGCAGCCAGTGCCGCGCGCGGTTAAAGTTTCACCGCGGGCTGGATGTTTCCCTGGCTGTCCTCACTTCGCTGGCAGTGATGTTCTTTCTCTTCGCGCTTGCCGTTATCAAGCATGTCAAGCCGCTGGAACACGTTGCTTTCAACGTGCTGGGGCTGGACACACCGTCGATGTATCAGATGCTGGTCTCAGCGGCGATTGCGGGCGTGTGCTTTTCGTTGATAGCTTTTGTGCTGGTGCTGACGGCTACGCCGGTGCCAACTTATCTCGGCGGCATTGCGGCCGAGCGCGTAAAGCTGATTGAAGAGCGTTTGCCTGCAACGATTCGCTCCTTCCGGTCACGATAATCGAGTTGGTTGTTCGATTGCCGCGAGGCTGGTGGTTCATTGCGTTGTGGGTTCTTCTCTAGAAAGGGCCTCCCGTGAGGGAGGCCCTTTGCGCGTCTGGCCTCTGGTCTCTGGTCTCAGTAAAGGGAATCGTTGGGCTGCGTGGAGTGAATCGCACCGTTCTGCACGTTGAGCTGATAGGTGGTTGCGTCGCCGGTCCAGGTCTCCAGGTTGAAGATGTGGCTTGGCATTACTTTCTGCACGGTGAAGTGGCCGGAGGCACTGTGCTGATCGAGGAAATACGCGCCGATGCCATGGCCGACGATTTTAGCCTGGCCGTCGGGAGTGAGAAGGACAGCGGCGCGTTCGTCGATGCCGATACCGCGGATATTTTGGTGGGTGTCGAGGTCGGCAAGAAAGACGAGCAGGCGGCCCATGCGGTCGCGTTTGGCGAAGTGCGAGTCTGTGATTGTGCCGGCGAGAAGAGGAATGCGCAGGAAGGCGTGGACAAGTGTGATGCGCGGAGAGTTGGGATCGGCGAGCGCGGTTTTTGAATCAAGGTTGGGATCGTTGGGTTTGTCGCCTTGCGCGGAGTAGGCGTACTCGCCGAGAACGGCGAGGCCTGCACTGGTGCCTCCTATTGGCACGCTGCGAGCGATGGCGTCATTGAGTGTTGTCTGTACGGGCGAGTTCATCCAGTAGTTGATGTAGTTGGACTGGTCGCCTCCGCTGATGAAGATGGCGCTGGCCTTGGCGATTGTCTGCGCGACGAAGGGATCGTTTGCCGCCTTGCTATCGGGAATGATGAGCGTGGCCACGGAATTTACGTGGCAGAGCTTCTGGATGTATGGATTGTAGGCGTCGGTTCCCGTGGCGCGCAGTACGAGCAGGTCTCCGCCGTTGGCGTGGTCGCAGAGCCAGATAAAGGCATCGTCGAGATCTTCGCCGCCGCCCATCAGTGCATACCCTGCTTGCGGCGTGACATGCGCATCTGCCGCATTGCCAACGCGGAAGTATTGATAAGCCTTCGCTGGCTGCGCGGAGCAGGGAATTGCGAAGACCGCGCACAGAAGAAGTAGCGCCGTATACATTCGAATGACTTTAGTCATGCCGAAAGCATAATGCCTCGCAGGCTTTCTCTGGTCCTTGAAATCTTATCCCTGTCCCCTGTTTATCTTTCCGTTAACCGTGCGGGTTCCCCTGTTGCTTCTTCGAGCAATTTCCGAATCGATGCGCCCTATATTGAAGTCTGGCGAATCTCACGACCCTGCTCAAGGCGTGATTACGGACGAGATGCAAAGAAACGACTATGACGCGCCCGCTGAATCGCGGTTCCGGCGCTCACAGCAGGTTTTGTCCCCGGCGGGCCGCACGCGGCGCGCTCCGGGCATGCCTCTCGAAATGCCGGAAGACGACGATGACGATCTTCGGCGCCCACGCAGGCGCTTTGATGAACCTGCGCGCAAGTGGTGGCGTCCGGCGAGCAAGGCTGGCCGCGTCTTTCTCGTTCTCGGAGTGCTCACCGTTCTTGGCGGCGCTGGCACCTGCTGGTGGATGGCGAAGAAGTTTCTTCAGCATGACAATCGTTTTCGTATTGCGGGCGTGAGCAATATCCAGGCCGTGGGGCTAACGCAGGTTTCTCGAGAAGACATTCTGCCGGTCTTTGGTGAAGACGTTGGCAAGAACATCTTTTTTGTGAACCTCGCAGAGCGGCGCAAGCAACTGGAAGAGATTCCGTGGATTGAGCATGCGACGGTGATGCGCATTTTGCCGGACCAGATTCGCGTGAGTGTTGTGGAGCGCACGCCGATTGCTTTTGTGCGGCAAGGGCAACAAATTGGGCTTGTGGATGCGGATGGGATTCTGCTCACGATGTCTGCGGCGGCGATGACGCAGCATCATTATTCGTTTCCAGTGGTGACGGGGATTGATGCGGGCGATCCGCAGCCTTCGCGCAAGGAGCGCATGGCTGTGTATCAGCGGCTGATTCATGATCTCGATGCGAATGGGCAGCATCTTTCGGAGCAGATTTCCGAGATTGATTTGACCGATCCTGAGGATGCGCGGGTGCTGATGCCAGAGCAGGGCGCTGATATTCTTGCGCACTTTGGCAGCGACAACTTTATGGAGCGCTATCAGCGCTACAAGGCGCACATTGCGGAGTGGCGGCAGCAGTATCCGCATTTGAGCGCGGTGGATCTGCGCTATGACCAGCAGGTGGTTCTGCAGATGGCTCCCGGTACTGCGAATGCAACGAATGCTGCAGTGCAGGCCGCGGCGACGAGTACCGCTGGCAAGCAGGTTGCCGTAACGGATGACGGGCAGAAGATTGCAAGCGCAACGCTGAAGCCGGCAGGGAAGAAGCCTGGGATGAAAGCAGCGGCCAAGCCTGCTGCGAAGCAGGCCGTACACAAGCCTCCTCAAAAGAAACCAGCAGTACCAGCGAAGAAGCCAACTGCGGCGCATCTTGTTGCGCATGCGAGCAATGTGACGCCGACCCCGAAACCCAGTCACGCGACGAATGCGTGGGATCAGTAACGAACTGATTAGTGAGCGAACGATGAGCCAGGCGCAGGAAAATCTGATTGTGGTGCTGGACGTGGGCAGTGCGCAGACGCGAGTGCTGGCGGCTGATCTGAATGAAGGCGCACTGCGTTATCGCGGTCATGCCGCGCTGGAGTCGGCGGGCATGCGTAAGGGCATGATCTCGGACCTAAATCCGGCGGCGCGCGTGGTGAAGTCTGCTGCGGAGAAAGCGGAGCTTGCAGCGCGCGTGAATATTGATTCCTGCGTGGTGGGTGTTGGCGGACCGCATGTGCGCGGCATTAATACGCATGGCGGTTTTGATCTTGCTGGACGTATGCGCGAGATTACGCGCGAAGATGTACGCACGGCTGTGGAGCGGGCGCGTGCTGTGGAGCGGCCTCCGGATCGCGAGATTCTGCATCTGTTGCCGCGGCAGTTCATCGTGGACGATCAGCCGGGAATCTTTGATCCGATTGGCATGATTGGGGCACGGCTTGAGGTTGAGCTGCATATTGCGACTTGCTCCGGCAGTGCATTGCAGAGCACAGTGACTTGTGCGAATCGTGCGGGGTTGGAAGTTACAGAAGCGGTGCTTGAGTCGATTGCAGCGGCGGAGGCTACGCTTTCTGCCGATGAGCGTGAGCTTGGCGTCTGCCTGCTGGATATTGGCGCACATTCGAGTGACCTGATTGTGTTCTTTGAAGGTGCGGTGGCGCATACAGCTTCGGTGCCTGTGGGCGGTGCGCACTTCAGCAATGATCTTGCGGTTGGTTTACAGATGCCGGTTTCGCAGGCTGAGGAGTTGAAGCGGCATTACGGTCACGCGGTGGTTACAGCTGTACCGCAGACAGCAGAGATTGAAATTACCAATCCGCAACCGCAGATGCTGCGCCTGCGCACGATTGCAGAGATTCTGGAACCGCGTGCGCGTGAGCTGATGTATTTCGTCAAAGAAAGCCTGAGGCAGGGTGGTGTACTCGATGCGCTCGGTGCAGGCTGTGTGCTGGCTGGCGGCGGATCGATGCTCCCCGGAATGCTGGATGTAACGGAGAGCCAGCTGCGTGTTCCGGCGCGGACGGGAATGCCGGTGCGTCTCTCCAATATGCCGGGCGAGCTGGCGCATCCCTCGTACGCAACAGCAATTGGTTTACTGCTGTACGCACATCGAACGCGCGTGACGCGCGCGGCAGAAAATAACGGATTACGGGCCAAGCTGCGGGCCATATTCGCGGCAAGTTATTAAAGAAAAGAAGAGACGGAGGCAACGGGTTATGGATCAGGCGAGGAACGAAGCAGGCGAAATGCGGATTCAATATCACGACGAGTCGCCGCGTGGAGCGCGGATAAAGGTGATTGGTGTGGGCGGCGGCGGCGGCAACGCGGTGAACCGCATGATCCAGGCCAAGATGGAAGGCGTCGAATTTATTGCTGCGAATACCGATGTGCAGGCGCTCAAGCTCTGCGAGGCTCCCGTGAAGCTACAGCTTGGCGTGCGCCTAACCGCTGGTCTCGGCGCGGGCGCAAATCCTGACGTGGGCCGCCGTGCTGCGCTCGAAGATTCGGAAAAGATTATCGAAGCGCTTGAAGGCGCGGACATGGTGTTTGTCACTGCTGGCCTTGGCGGTGGCACGGGCACTGGCGCTGCCCCGGTGATTGCTTCGCTGGCGAGCGAGATGGGTATTCTCACCGTTGCTGTTATCACGCAGCCATTTGCCTTTGAAGGCAAGCGACGTTTGGCGCAGGCGGAGCGCGGCTTGAAGGAACTTCTCGATAGCGTGGACACGATGATCGTGATTCCCAACGAGAAGCTGCTTGCGGTTGCCAAGGATGCGGGCTTCTTCGAGAGCTTCCGTATTGCCGATGATGTGCTGCGGCAGGGAGTGCAGGGCATTTCGGATATCATCACGATCCCCGGCATCATCAACCGCGACTTTGCCGACGTGAAGACGACGATGGCAGGCATGGGCCACGCGGTGATGGGTACGGCGGTTCGCTCGGGTGAGAATCGCGCGGTAGAGGCTGCGCAGGCTGCGATGGCTTCGCCGATGCTGGAGCAGGGAGCTATCGATGGCGCTCGCGGCATTCTCATTAACATCACAGGTTCGAGCGCGTTGAAGCTCTCGGAGGTCAATGCGGCTTCGTCGCTGATCGAGTCCTCTGCGCATGAGGACGCGAATATCATCTTCGGCGCAGTGCTTGATGAACGTATGGGTGACGAAGTGAAAATTACAGTTATTGCAACGGGCTTTAAGGAGCAAATGCCTGAGCGGCGCGCCCGTATGCTGAGTGTGGAAGAGGCTCCGGTGGTTTCTGTGCCGGTAATGTCGAACGATAACTGGATGCGGGAGCCGATTGCCCCGGCGGCGAGGAAGCCGGAAGCTCCGGCGGCTGCTCCCGCACGAGCTGCCGCTCCTGTAACTGCGACGGCAGTTGTAGAGCCCATGCCGGAGCCGGAACTGGAGATTGAGCCTGAGCCGGTTGCTCCGCCCAAGCCGCGCTTCATGAGTGAGGAAGAGATGGAGCCTGTCTTTGCCAGTGCCTCGGCTGTTGTCTCACATGAGCCGGTTGCACCCATGCGCAGGGAAGAGGCTCCGGTAGTGGCAGTGGCTCCCAAGTTTGTGGAGACGGCAGAAACATCTGTACGTTCGGCGGCATCTCACGTCCAAGCTGATGAGGCCTGGCATCCGGCTCCACTGGACGAGCGTCGCCCCTTGCCGACAGGTGGTTTATTTGTTGAAAACAACCCGGACGTGGAAAGAGACCTTGAAGTACCTACGTTTATGCGGCGGTCGCCGTTGTTTTAAGCGGCTGTCATGATTCAGTTAAGGCCGAATCAGGCCCGGAAAATTTGGCGCAAATTGGGAAATTGTCCGATAATGGGAAAAACGCCTGCAAAATCTCCCGGGTCCGGCTGCGAGAGACGCTGCGAAAGTCACCATGTAAGGTAACTTTGCAAGGGACTAGGTCGCGTTTTTTTTGAGTTACCGGCTTGCAGGGGAGATGGCAGGCTGTATAGTGCATATAACTAACCTCCCCAGTTTGTTCGATTTGAATGCCGTTCGCAAACAGGTGTGATTGATTTGGATGGCTGTACGCTTTTTTCAGGTAACCGGCTTAAACCGGTGTTTTGAGAATATGAAAGCGACAGTGCAGACAGCACATTTGGAAAGCTTTTCTCCTCGGTGGAAGGTCGGTTCTGAAGGAAAGATCTGTGGAAATCTTCCTCGAAGCCGATGAGGCAAGAAGTGCGTATTACAAATGCGCATGAGCGACTCGAATTTTTGAGAGGATGCGGGCGAAAATGCGATTTTCTCACGCTCTTAAATTATCGGCGGCCCTGGTGGTGGGTTTTGCCGTGGGCGGTTCGACAAGGGCGAACGCTCTCAATGTACGGCACTCGCTGCACCATGAAAAGGCACCTCACCTGACAGAGCCGCGTGGTGCGGCTCATCATACCGTCGGGCGCGCCTCGACGAGGACCACTGGCCGTGTTACGGGCCGGGCAACAGCTGTGGTGCGCCGTGGCCGTGGTGGCCGCGTGATTGTGAGCCGTGCCAGCCTGCATGGGCGGCATCACTTTTACGAGCGGTTTACGGCAAGCTCCTTTGCGTCAGGCGATATCTTTTCGGGCGATGTGACCACGGGTGAGGATCCGGTGGTGCGTCAGGCTGCAATTGACGCGCTCGATGGCATGAACGGCACGGCTGTCGTTATCAACCCATCGAATGGCCGCGTCCTGGCCATGGTTAACCAGAAGCTGGCTCTTTCGCCCGGAGCCGAGCCCTGTTCCACCATCAAGATTACGGTCGCCATGGCGGCGCTTTCGGAAGGCATTGTCACCCGCGACACGATGGTGAACCTGCACGGCTTCCGGATGAACATGACCACGGCTCTGGCCCGCAGCAACAATGCCTACTTCGAAGAGCTGGGCCGCGAGCTGGGCTTTGAGCGCGTGCGCCACTATGCGCGCGAGTTCGGTCTTGGCGAGCTGGCCGGTTACAACATTCCGGGTGAGCAGCTTGGCGTTTATCCTGATCAGCCGATTCCGGAAGCGGAAGGCGGCGTAGGCAAGATGTGCAGCTTCGGGCAGGGAGTTTCATTGACGCCGCTGCAGCTTGGCGCATATGTTGCTGCGCTGGCCAATGGTGGCACGCTCTACTATCTGCAACACCCCAGCACGCCGGAAGATATCGCTGCGTTTGCGCCTCACGTGAAGCGCCAGCTTGATATTGCGAAGTTTGTGCCGGACCTGGAGCAGGGCATGGCGGGAGCCGTGGAATATGGCACGGCGCGGCGTCTCCGCGCCAGCTTTACGGAGTTTCCGGTCTTTGGCAAGACGGGCACCTGCTCCGATAGCGGTACGCGCTTTGGCTGGTTTGCTTCGTTCTCGCAGACGCCGCAGGGGGGGCTGGTTACGGTCTTCTTCCTGGAGGGCGGCAGGCCGACCTTTGGCCCGCGCGCTGCGGAGCTGACAGGAGCCTTCTACCGCAATCTCTGGGACCGCAATTACTTTGTAAACACGCCGGTGCAGACTTCGGCGTCGGCGGCCCGTCCGGTGACGGATTCAGTGGCCAAGTAGTTTCATCCTTAGCTTTACGAAGAAGGCCGCCTTCGGGCGGCCTTCTTTTATTTATTCTGTCATTCTTGTGAATGAGTCCGTGGATTCGAACCCCGAATGGTGCAAGAAATCCGATCACCTGTACGACGAGGGCCCTATAGGTTTTCCGATCCTCGTGTAGGTAACGTCAGTTCATTCGGGGCGAGAATATGTAATCCCCGTTCGACACAAATCCAAACTCCGCGTGTAGACCGCCTTCGGCGGCGAGTCGCCCAGCGTACCCAATTGACGCAAATAAATTAAAGATGTCCGAAGGCTTGCGCCCGTTCCTCGCGAGATAGGAATCGATCACCTCGCAGATCACAACGGGCGAATGTTTCACTATCGTTTTTTGAGCTCCGGACAACACTTCGCATTCATACCCTTCCACGTCGATCTTGATCAAGCCGACCCTGCCGATCTGTTCGGTCTTGAGGTATTCATCCAGAGGCATCTGCTGAACAGATCCGGAAACTGTTCGATCGACGAAGCATGATCCCGGGTCATCGTTCGACGGGGTCATCGATATGAGACCGGATGAGGCTCCCAAGGCGATCTGCTCAGTTCGTATTGTGGATCTGCGCGTAGACAGACCAGCGTTCCTTTGGAGCAGTCTGAAATTCTCCGGCATTGGCTCGAAGGCGATAACAGGCGCGGAAATGTTGTGCCTAGCCATGTTCTCGGCCACAAAAATCGACCAATAGCCAAGATTCGCGCCGATATCAATAAACGCACTGTCGCACGCTGCGAAGTATGGCTGGAGATGCGGCTCGTAGGTGTCCCTTTGCGAAAAGATCATTCCGCCTACACCAAGCTTTTTGCGATTTGCGGGAACCGCAAGCCGGCCCCACGGAAGTTCAACATCAAAGAAATTCCTTCCCGTCTGGCTACCCACAATGTAGGCGGCAGCGCGCACCGCAACCCCCAGTCCTTGCTCCGCCAGCTCCTCGAACGCCCGCCGCGCAAACTTCGTGAATACCATCCGGCCCTCCACACAGATTAGCAGATTATAAACTGCACTTCGCAATAGGAGTTGTGAACTTGGTCACGTTTATAGATTCGGCTCTCTTGGTCCCAATAGATCTGCCACCAAACCGTGGAAAGGTCGCCCGTAACCGCGGTATTACATGATGGCGCTACAGTCTGTAGAAGCAGCCATAGAGAGCGTACACTTTGCGGAAATCCTCCAGTTTCGCCAGAAGGATCGCAAAGATGAAGCCTGAAAAAGTGGACGGAAAAATGGACGTAAACTAACACTTTAAGACTTGTAAGGTACAAATTAAGCCATTGTCTATAAAGCCTTACGTTGGCTGTCCCTGGGGAGATTGCATGAATAGGTTGTTCTTGTTGGTTGTGTTTCTGATTGCGCCGGTCGCGAAGACGCAACAGCTTCCGCCATTGCAGGAACTCCTCGGACGGATCTATGATTTTTCGGCTCGGTATACTGCTACGCTGCCGTCGGTCTCCTGTGATGAGTCCATCGTTTCGCAACGGGTGAAGAAAGGCAAAGTGAAAAAGACGGTGCGCGTCGAGGGAACGATGCGTGAGATTCGCACGGAAGATTCCGATGACCCCTTTCGTGAGCAGCATGATTTCAAAACCGCGAATGGAAAGCGCATCAAGAATGAGCTTGAGTTGCAGATGCCGTATTTTGTGCAGGGCGCTTTTGCGAACATGATCGGCTTCCGGCGCCGCGATCTGAGCGATTGTTTTGAGTACCACCTTTCCTGGGCGTCTGACGGCAAAAATGTGCAATTGGACATCTCTGTGAAGCCATTTCCTGAAGAACCTGATGATGGCAGGCCGCGCCGGCATATCTCTATTTGCAGTGAGAAGGTGTGGCAGGGATCGCGCTGGAGGGTGATTGCCGATCCGGAGACGGGGCGCATTCTACACAACGAGCGCACGATTACCCCCGAAAATGCCAATGCGCATAATGAGGCGTATTTTGCTGCAATGGATTACACCTCACAGCAGTTTGGCGGGCGGACGCTCTGGCTGCCGTCCAGGTTCTATACGGAAGACGTGGGAGACAAGGGCCGGATGTATGCGAACTACTCGAATTGCCATCGCTACACCGGAGAAATGCGCATTATGCCGGATGCAGAGGCCGGATATCCGCAGATTGCCCCGGCCAAGCCCCAATGAAAATAGGATTTTGCCCCCTGGGTAGCGCGAGTTTGAAACAAAATCGTATCCTATACATCGAATAAATTAAACGGCCAATCACGGCGTGTCTGTTTCGTTGCATATAGCGCCGTGTCTCACCAACCTGTATAAGGGACTGCTGACTGGGGATCCATGGAACTGTCCACCCACATTCTGCTCGTGTACGGCTACCTGCTGCTCTTCGGATGGGTTCTGATTGAGCAACTGGGAGCGCCGATTCCGTCCGCTCCGGTCATCCTGGCCGCGGGCGCGCTTTCGGCTGAGCACCAGATGAACTATTTCCTCGCGCTCCTGTATGGCCTTGTTGCCTGTCTCATTGCGGATGGCACGTGGTTTTACATCGGCAGGCGGTTCGGAAACCAGGTGGTGAAGCTCCTTTGCAAACTGTCGATGGAGCCCACTGTCTGCGTTCGCCGTACACAAAATTCGCTTGGCGGCCGCCGCATAGTCACGATTGTCTTTTCCAAGTTCATCCCCGGCGTGGCTACGTTGGTTTCTCCGCTGGCCGGGCAGAGTGAGATGAGCCTCGGGGAGTTTCTATTGCTGGATGGCATGGGCTCGATCCTATGGGTTGGCTCGTTGCTTTTAGCCGGCCGCCTTTTCGGCGATGTGCTCAAGCGCAATCCAAATTTGCTAGAACAGGTCGGCCGGTTCTCCGGCGCGCTGCTGCTCGCGGGCATCGTGGGATTCTTCCTAGTCCGCGTCTGGCGGCGACGGCGCATGCTTCGTAAGCTGGCAGCTGCGCGGCTTGAGCCGGAGGAACTGAAGCGCCAGATAGATTCGGGAGAGCCCATTTACATCGTGGATATGCGGCATCCCGTGGAGCTTAGTGACGATCCGCACACGCTGCCCGGAGCGCACCATGGCACACTGGACACACTGAAGACGTGGGTTTCCGAAGTACCTCGCGACAGGGATGTCGTGGTTTTCTGCTCCTGCCCCGGAGAAGTGACCGCGGCCAAAACCGCGCTGGAGCTGCAAAAGCTCGGTGTTGAGCGAGTTCGTCCTTTGCGCGGCGGCTACGATGCGTGGAAGCAATTGGGCTATCCCCTTGATATGGTTCAGGGAATTGCCCCGCCGCCGCTGGTGCAGCTCGGCGAATAACTAAATTTTTCTCGCCTACTCAAAATAGCGCTGGACACGTGCCCGCCGGAGCCATTTTTGCCGTATTTTTCGGAAAATGTCCCAGTTGGAGGCAATTTTTGTACCTGGATACAACCTTTTTCCGGTTGTTATTTCTGAGGCATCCGATTGAAAAAATACACAATTACCTCAAACGTATGGTAAGTTTTTATGTGTTGTGAAGGTATCGGCCCCGGGGGAAGCGAAAGCTAATTGGGGCATTCTAACCAGTTCATCATTTATATGGCGCATTGAACCATGCATGTTGCATTATGCAATGCGTTCGGTTGCGGAGGAGAAACGCATGTACTCTCAAGGAATGAGGCAGGTGAGCCGGGTTCTTGCGGCAGGCTTGCTGGCGATGTTGCCAGTGGGCTTGAGCGCACAGGCGAAGGCTGGGGATTATGATCCGGGGAATTCGAAGTGGGATATCTTTGCGGGCTATAGCTATCTTGCGCCGCACGGAACCACGACGACGGGCACCCAGGCAGAAGCGATCAATTTTGGATCGATCGTAAGCATCTCGCGTTACTTCAACAAGTACGTGGGCGTGCAGCTGGAAGGCCAGGTACATATCCCAAACCAGAACCCATATCCGCCGTACACGCCGCAGGGTGAGAATAGCGGTGCAACTTGGGCGAACGACGACTTCTCGGGCGGTTCTGCGGGTCTTGTGTTCCGCTTCCCGACCGAGGAAGTGACGCCGTTTGTTCACGGCCTGGTTGGCGCCGATTACGTGGGCATTCAGCCTGGCACCACCAGTGATGTGTGGGGCGTATTGCTGACGGCCGGCGGCGGCTTGGATTACGCAACGCCGTTGTTCCACCGTCATCTTTCGATTCGCTTGTTCCAGGCGGATTACCAATACAACCACATCAACTACCCAGGCGGCCGCGGCAACTTCAACATGGCGCAGCTGAGTGCGGGTTTTGTGTGGCACA